>Ga0255056_10000121_pt1 | contig 19323 bp, 21 predicted proteins | sample Cases_109_1_MG_FD_183639 | JGI IMG/M metagenome (GOLD analysis project Ga0255056, IMG submission 183639) | Seawater microbial communities from Amundsen Gulf, Northwest Territories, Canada - Cases_109_1 | ecosystem: Environmental > Aquatic > Marine > Gulf | place: Canada: Northwest Territories... | reverse complement strand
AAGACCCTGGGTCGCCTGTCGACCGAAATCGCGCACCGCCTGCGTGGCAAGCACAAGCCCGAATACACGCCGCACGTTGATACGGGCGATTACATCGTTGTCGTCAATGCTGCCAAAGTTCGCGTTACCGGCAATAAGCTGAAAGACAAGATGTATCATCGCTACACAGGCTACGTGGGTAACCTGAAGTCAATTTCACTTGAGAAATTGCTCGAGCAGGCACCGGAACGCGCCATCGAACATGCCGTAAAGGGCATGCTGCCGCGTGGACCGCTGGGTCGACAGATGTATTCCAAGCTGCGTGTATTCGCGGGACCCGAACACACCCATACGGCACAACAGCCGATCCCTCTTGAAGTGAATGCCTGAAGCATTCTTACAGAGTACTGAGACAAAATAATGAGTGAAACTTTTTACGGCACCGGTCGTCGCAAGACATCGACTGCCCGCGTATTTATGAAGCCCGGTGGCGGTGACATCAAAGTCAATAATCGTCCGCTGGATGTCTTCTTCGGTCGCAAGACCGCACAGATGATAGTGCGTCAGCCGCTTGAGTTGACCAGTCTGACAGACAAGTTTGATGTCAATGTGACGGTTAAGGGTGGTGGCACCACGGGTCAAGCCGGCGCAATTCGCCATGGCCTGACGCGTGCGCTGATGCAATACGACGAGGCGCTGCGCGCATCATTGCGTAATGCCGGATTCGTTACGCGTGATGCTCGTGAAGTTGAACGCAAAAAGGTTGGACTCCGCAAGGCCCGCCGCGCGACGCAATACTCGAAACGCTAATCGAGTCACCCTGATTTGGGGGATCGTCTAGTGGTAGGACTACGGACTCTGACTCCGTCAACGGGGGTTCGAATCCCTCTCCCCCAGCCAAAATAATAAAGGCCCCTTTACGGGGCCTTTTTGTTTTGGGGCGTGGGGAGCTCGGGATTTGAACCCTGTTCGACAAGCCGGCGGAGCCGCTTGGTCGCGCGTAGCGCGAGAACCGAGACCGGCAAAGCCGGTCGACAGACGCCGAAGGCGAGGCAGCGTAGCTGCCGTTCAATCCCTCTCTTATGTCCGCATTTCCCGGACGCCGCTGTCGCTGGCAATGAGCAAGATATCGGCAGGTCGATGAGCGAACAGGCCGACCGTTACGATGCCGGGGATCTGATTGAGACGATTTTCAAGTTCAATGGGATTGGAGATATGCAGGTTTTGCACATCCAGTATGTGATTGCCGTTGTCGGTGACAAATCCTTCGCGCCAAACGGGCTGGCCGCGTAATTTCAATAATTTGCGCAACACGAATTCCTGCGCCATCGGCAGCACTTCAATTGGAAGCGGAAATGAGCCCAGCATGCCAACGAGTTTGCTGTCATCAACAATGCAGACAAAGCGCCGCGCCGCGCCCGCGAGAACCTTTTCCCGCGTGAGTGCACCGCCGCCGCCCTTGATCAGGTGCAGGCGTTTTGTCGACTCGTCCGCGCCGTCGATATACACATCCAGTGCACCCGCTTCATTGAGCGTCATTACCTCGAAGCCTTCTGCCTCAAGTAGTTCGGTTGAAGCCCTGGAGCTCGAGACCACGCTTTCGATACGATCGCGAACGGTAGGTAGCATTTCAATAAGGCAATTGACGGTTGAGCCGGTGCCAACGCCGAGTGACGTACCCGGTTGAATAAATTCGAGTGAGGCTTTCGCCGCGCTGCGTTTCTTTTCGCTTGCGTCCATCTAAAAAGGTTCTATCAATTCCGCCCGGGACCGAGCTTAGCCGATCACTCGACGGACTGCCACGTCCAGAGTCGCGTTTCTTGCTTCACAACGAAGAGTGCCCGCTATTCAGCGGGCACCCTTGCTTGCTTTGGAAGAAGGCTGAGGGTGGTTATTCATACCCAGCACTTCAAAGCGGCCGAAAGCTAGCGTCTTTTCCTGCGTGAAGCTTTACGCTTCGTCTTACGCTTCGCTTTCCTTTTCGTCTTACGTTTGGCTTTTTTCTTCGCCTTACGCTTCGTCTTACGCTTTGCCTTTTTCTTAGCCTTCTTCTTTGTCTTACGTTTGGCCTTTTTCTTTACCTTACGTTTAGCCTTCTTCTTGGCTTTCCGTTTGGTCTTACGTTTGGCCTTTTTCTTGACCTTGCGTTTGGCCTTTTTCTTTACCTTACGTTTCGCTTTCTTTTTTACTTTCCGCTTTTTCTTTTTGGCGGTAGTTTTTCTCTTCGCTACTCGCCGTTTCGCGGTTTTCTTACGCGTTACTTTCCGCTTCTTGGCGCTCTTGCGCTTCGAAGCTTTTTTACGAGACTTCTTTTTGGTAGCCATGCCTTTCTCCGTGTCGGGTACCCGGCGTTGAGTATATACAACAACACCAAAAAATCCAGCAAGTTAAGTGACGTGGTTCGCGGTTTGAGTAAACGTGAAAAACGCGTATTTGCGGCGAAGAAATATGACTTACAACTCATGCAAAGTTTTTACTGAGTATGCTCGCGCTGATTTAATTACGAACAAACAACAATCAGGTGCGCGCAAAGTTCTGCGAAACGTCAATTCAGCGGCACTAATTGCTTTCCGTGAGTACGCGATAAAGCCGTATATCCCAAGGATTTGGGCCAATTTTCTCGACTTTCTGGCATTCGAATGCGAATCCGACAAGCTTGGGTCTGAACCACTGTCGATCGCATTTCAGAAATGAAAAATAGCGGTCGAAATAACCACCGCCCATTCCAATTCGATTCAGTTTTTCATCAAAAACGACAAGTGGGGTTACGACGACATCAAGTTTTGCAGCGGATATTTCATTACCGGAAACTGGCTCCCAGATACCATATTGATTTCGTTCGAGCCGCGTATTGCGCTCAATTTGCACGAATCTCATTTTGTGTCGCTTTTTGACGACGGGAACAAAAACTCGCTTTTTTGCCTGCCACGCACGTTCAAAAATCAAACTTGTGTCGACTTCACTTCCGGATGGCAGGTAACACGCTATATTCTTGGCGCGAAAAAATAGCCCGGAGTGAAGAAAGCGGTGGCAAATGTTTAACGAATATTTCGCGTGCAATTCTTCGGGAATATTATCGCGCGCATTGTTGCCGCGATCGCGCAATTCCTGACTGCTTTGCATTGTCATACGAATGCTCATGCTGGTGTTGCATGTGCGGGACTGGAAAAGGATGACGCCTCCCGCCTGTGCCGTTACCGAACCGTCGCTCTCGAACCGGAGCAACAGGTGGGGTCAGCCGTGGCAGCAACAGGCTTTCCGACGAATCGGTCCTGCTCAAATGCTGCCGACAGTGCACGACCCCGAGGTAAAAAGTTAGGGTCGAAAGGTATCCAGGTCGATATCGAACACTGCAGGAGACGTCAAATTCATGGCCGCGCCTCTAGAGATCCAGTTGCTGGGTGTTACCCAGGACACTTTCAACGCGGTCGGAAATTATTTTCAGACGATCACTGACGTTACCTTCAAGAGCTTTGTCGCGCTCCTGGGCGTGCAGTAAGTCGTTCGCCATGTTCAATGCCGCCATCACCGCGATTCGGTCGAGTCCAACAATTCGACCGCTGTCGCGAATCTCGCGCATCTTGGTATTGAGTACTTCGGCGGAATCCAGTAAGTCGGTACGCTCGCTTGGCGGACACGCTACCTGATATTCCTTATCGAGAATTCTGACGCTCACCTGGGCATTTATGTCGTTCATTTAGGATCCTTGCTCCATGGCTTTTAGCCTGCCAATCATCGCCTCAACGCGCGCTCGTACCTGTTCATTTTTCTGTAGCAGGTTGGCGCGCTCAGCTGTGAGTACATCCTGACGTTGTTTGAGTGACTTGTTCTCGTCCTGTAACTGGTCGCATACGCGTACCAGCGCGTCGACCCGTTTCTCGAGTCGTTTGAGTTCGTGTTCGAACACGGTGTTCACATCGTCTGCCATGAAACCAATATAGTCAGGCAACCGGACAGAATCAATCGCCAATGCAACGTAATCGTCGTGGACATGGTCTGATTCGGTATTACATGGGATCATTGGCGCCTTCCGACCACGGGTGGAAACCGGAACGTGAATTCTGACGTCGACCACGACATATTGAACGATGCGCTGCGACGCTGCGGCGCCAACTGGACAGCTGCGCAAACGCATGGCCTCGTATCGAGCCGACTCGCTGTCGCGGGGACGCGGGCCGTTTCTGAATCGCTGGGCCAGGTATTGGAGGGTTCGGACACGGCCAACGCGCTTCGCACGGAATGCGAGGACATGCTGGCAACGCTTTGGCAGTCAACGCACAGGGCGTTTTCCGAGCGGCTGTCCGCATTTCAGCCCTTGCTACCGGACGACAACGACTCCGCAGACAAACGTACCGAGGCGCTTGCTCACTGGTGCGAGGGTTACCTGCATGGGCTGGTGTCAGGTGAGCATGATGCCGCGCTCAAGGAGCGTCTGGCGGCCGAGCCGCTGGCGGACATTATCAAGGACATGTTACAGATCACCCGCGCTACGGTGGACGAACTCGATGACGACGGTAGTGACGACGATGCCTACATTGAAATCGTCGAGTATTTGCGCGTGGCCGCGCAATTTGTCTATGAAGAACTCGCGGAATTGCGCCCTGGCCAGCTGCAATGAACAAGGACGAGTTCGCCAATCGCAGGGCGCAACTAATGCGCATGGTCGGAGAGGCGGGCGTCGTTATTCTGCCCGCGGCACCGGTGCGCATGCGCAGCCGTGATGTTGAATACCGTTTTCGGCAGGACTCCGACTTCTATTATCTGACCGGTTTTGCCGAGCCGGATGCCGTTGCCGTGCTCGTGCCCGGCCGGGCAAACGGCGAGTTTTTGTTGTTCTGCCGCGAGCGCGACGCTGACAAGGAGTTATGGGACGGATCACGCGCGGGACCGGACGGGGCGGTCGAGCATTTTGGCGCGGACGATGCATTTCCGATCGATGACATCGATGACATCCTTCCCGGTGTTATGGAGAACTGCACGCGCGTGTACTACACGATGGGCATGTACTCTGATTTCGACTCGCGTATCGCCGAGTGGGTCAATTCCCTGCGCTCACGAGAGTCTCGCGGCGTGCACACGCCGCAGGAGTTCGTCGCACTCGATCATCTGTTGCACGACATGCGCCTGTATAAGAGTCGCGCCGAAGTATCAGCCATGCGAAAGGCGGCGAAAGTGGCCGTCCGGGCACACGAAAGGGCGATGCAATGTGTTCGTCCGGGAATGTTCGAGTACGAAGTCGAGGCGGAGTTTCGGCACGAGTTTCGGCGCAATGACGCCTGGGTTTCCTACAGCCCCATCGTCGGCGCAGGTGCAAATTCATGCACGTTGCACTATGTCGACAACAATAGTCAGATTGCCGATGGCGACCTCTTGTTGATCGATGCAGGCTGCGAACTCGACTACTACGCGTCGGATATCACGCGAACGATCCCCGCCAATGGCAAATTCAGTCCGGAACAACGGGCAGTCTACGAGGTCGTGCTGGAAGCGCAGCTGCTCGCAATTGACAAGACGCGCAAGGGAAGTCACTGGAATGAGCCGCACGATGCTGCCGTCGAAGTCATCACTCGCGGCTTAAAGGACTTGGGTTTGCTTGCAGGTTCTGTATCGAAACTGATCAAAGACGGCGCCTACAACGAGTTCTTCATGCATCGTACCGGTCACTGGCTCGGCATGGACGTGCACGACGTCGGCGATTACAAAGTTGGTGATCAATGGCGCTCGCTGGAGCCTGGCATGGTGATGACGGTCGAGCCCGGAATCTATATTCCGGCAAGCAGTAACGTCCCGAAGGCTTTCCAGAATATTGGCGTGCGAATCGAAGATGATGTTCTGGTCACAGCGAATGGCGCCGACGTCCTGAGCAAGGGGCTGGTAAAGGAACCTGATGCCGTCGAGGCATTGATAGCGGGCTGATGGCGGACGCGGAAACAGCGGTTGACTACGACGTTGTCATTGCCGGCGGCGGCATGATCGGTACGAGCCTCGCGCTTGCATTATCGCCACTCGGCCTGCGGGTCGCAGTTGTTGAGGCAGTTGCGCGAGGCGATGCCCTACAACCGAGTTTTGACGACCGTTCGACCGCATTGTCGCGCAGCACGCAGCGCATGTTCGAAGCAATGGAACTTTGGGATCAGATCAGATCTGCGTCGACACCAATCAAACGCATTCATGTGTCGGACAAAGGCCGATTCGGCTTTGCGCACATCGATGCCACTGAACAAAACGTCGAGGCGCTCGGCTATGTCGTCATTAACAGAGTGCTTGGCGAAGTCTTGCAGCAAGCGCTGAACGGCAATGCTTCGATCGACGTGATTTGCCCGGCAAGAATTTCCGCCATTAAGGCCGCACCAAAAGACATGACTGCGAGCGTGTCGTTTGAGGGAAAGGGTACACAGGCATTGCGATGTCAATTAATTGTTGCGGCTGACGGGGCGAACTCATCGGTGCGCGACATGATGGGGGTCATTGCATCACAAACGTCATACGGGCAACGCGCCGTTATCGGCAACCTGTTGACGGAAAAGCCGCTCGAAAATGTGGCCTACGAACGATTCACTGATGTTGGACCACTCGCCCTGTTACCGATAGCGGATGAGCGTGCTGCCTTTATCTGGACTGTCGCCGAGAACGACGCGGCACGAGTACTGGGTCTCGACGACGAGGTATTTCTCGACGAGCTGCAAACGGCTTTCGGTAATCGACTTGGCCGGTTCTCGCGAGTTGGCAAGCGCGCCGCGTATCCACTCTCGCTGAGCAAGGCGCTGCGTTTAACCGCAGCGCGCAGTGTGCTCGTCGGCAACGCGGCGCACGGATTGCATCCTGTGGCCGCGCAGGGATTCAATCTCGGCATGCGCGACGTTGCGGCGTTATGCGACTGCATCGCAGATTGTTGCGCTGATGGTAATGCCGACGTCGGCCGTCATGAATTACTGGGTCGTTTCGCCGACTGGCGTAGAGCTGATCAGAAGAAGCTCGTGCGCTTCACGGACGGGCTCGTCAAATTGTTTACATCAAAGAGCATGCGGGCCGGCTTGTTGCGCAATGCGGGCATGCTCGGTTTCGACTTTATCCCCGGCGTCCGGTCGGAATTTGCACGCCACACGATGGGACTGGCCGGCAGGCTGCCGCGGCTCTCGCGCGGCGTTCCGCTACGATGAACAAGTGCTTCGAAATCGTCGTCGTCGGCGCCGGAGTGACCGGGCTAACGGTAGCGAGTTTGCTGGCGCAAAGCGAATTCGCTGCGGATTTGAACATTCGAATTATCGATGCCGCACAACGGCCCAGTTGGAATTCAGGTGACGATGTCGCGTTGCGCGTATCGGCTGTATCGGGCGGCTCTGCGAGTTTGCTGAACGACATCGGCGCATGGTCATCAATCGAGGCGGCCCGAATTTGCTCGTACGACCACATGCGCGTCTGGGATGAAGCGCTTGAACCTTTCAGCGCGTCGACTCTGTGCTTTGATGCCGACGAGTTCGCCGTTCAGCATCTTGGGTACATCGTCGAAAATGTGTTGCTGCAACACGCGTTACTCTCCGTACTCGATAGCCTGGATGTCGAGCTTTCTTTTGAGTCGCCCATCGCCGCGATCGATATCAACACGATCGAAATCAACAACGGTCGTCATTGCGTGCACCTGCAGACGGACTTAAGCGTCGAGGCAGATTTGATTATCGGTGCCGACGGTGGTCGTTCACTCGTGCGCGAATCCGCTGGCATTGACGTTCGCCACCGGCCGTACGAGCAGACAGCGTTTGTCACGCACGTGTCGCCAGAGAAAAATCATGGACACGCAGCGTTGCAGCGATTTCTCCGCGATGGACCACTCGGAATGCTGCCACTCGCGGATGGGCGGCTGTCGATCGTCTGGACAACGACACCCGATCGGGCGGTTCAGGCACAGCAATGCAGCGAGACTGAGCTTGGCGGAATGCTGACGAAGGCGTCGGATTACGTCCTCGGCAAGCTCGCGGTGAAAGGGCCGCGAGGCGCTTTTCCGCTTGGGGCGCAGCACGCCAAAGATTATGTCAGGCGCGGTATCGCGCTGATCGGTGATGCGGCGCACACCGTACACCCACTGGCCGGGCAGGGAGCCAATCTTGGCCTGCAGGATGCAGCGGAGCTTTCGACGGTCATAATTGATGCGCTGCGGGCGGGAGAACATCCCGCGGATCGACCCGTTTTGCGTCGTTACGAGCGGGCGCGCAAAGGCTCGAATGCAACCATGATGCACTTTATGACTGGTCTCAATCGGCTGTTTGCTTCAGACTCATCAGTCCTCGGCGAGCTTAGACGGACCGGCATGCAGCTGTTCAATCGCAGCGGGCCCGTAAAAAAAAGCGTCGTCGGCGTCGCGCTGGGCGCCGGCAGACACTAATGAGCGCGCAGGCCGGTATTGGGGGGTACCATGAAGCAGAGATACGTCTACGCATTAGCGATGTTGCTGACCGTCGTCGGCCTGTCCCTGTTCGCGTACAAATGGCGTGTTCTGGGCTTTCCGCTCTCTGAGGACCAGGAAACGCCGGTCTGGACGATCGAGGCCGCGCTGAGCTTCGACAGCGGTCCCGGGTCCATCAAGGTTAACCTGCTGATTCCGACGCTGACCCCCGGCTTTAGCAAGCTAAACGAAAATCCGGTATCGCGCGGCTACGGCTTCAGCCTGAATTACGGCAGCGGCGGCCGTGAAGCACAGTGGGCCGTGCGACGCGCCGATGGCCCGCAGACGATCTATTACCGAATCTCGGTGTACGAGGATCCGCAGGCCGATCAGTCGGACACCACGCCGCCATTTCCGCCGCCGCCGGTGATTAATGAACCGTTCAAGACGGCCGTCGATGTCATCGTCAGCGATGTTGATGAACAATCCGCGGACGCCGAAACGTTTACGTCGGAATTATTGCGGCGGATGAATGATCCTTCTCCGGACCCGAACATCGAGTTATTACTGTCGGATGTTTCGGGTGACTCAGACTTCGTAAACGTTGCAACGATGATGTTGGCGGCCGCGAGGATTCCGGCGCGCATGGTGCACGGTTTTCCGTTGTCTGGCCGACAACGACACGCGCAGCCGGTCGCCTGGCTCGAAGTACACGATGGCGACAGGTGGCGTTATTTCAATCCTGCGACGGCCGAGGAAAATATGCCGGAGCGATTCCTGATCTGGTGGCGCGGCAACGAAGCACTCGTGAACGTCGAGGGCGGCAGCAATGTCCAGGTTGATTTTGCCGTTCAGGAAAATCACGTTGATGCTGTCGCGATCGCCAGGACGCATGCCGGCCGGGAAAGTATTCCGTTAATCGATTTCTCGCTGTACAACCTGCCCATTCGAACGCAGGCGGTTTACGGCGTCTTGCTCATGATCCCCATCGGCGCCCTGATCATGGTGTTCATGCGCAACATTATCGGTATCGATGCGTTCGGAACCTTCATGCCCGTGTTAATCGCGCTCGCGTTTCGAGAGACAAAACTTTTTTGGGGCGTCATTCTTTTCACTTTACTCGTTGCATTGGGTCTGAGTATTCGATTCCTGCTTGAACGATTGCGCCTGTTGCTCGTGCCACGACTTAGCGCGGTTCTTATCGTCGTCGTCCTGCTGATGCTCGTCATCAGCCTGATGTCGAACAAGATGGGGATGGAAACCGGCCTGTCTGTTGCACTTTTTCCGATGGTCATCATTGCAATGACGATCGAGCGCATGTCCGTCGTGTGGGAGGAGCGCGGCGCGGCAGACGCATTGCGCGGCGGACTGGGCAGTCTGCTGGTCGCGATCGCGGCTTATATCGGGATGGGCCTGGCCTGGCTCGAACACCTGATCTTTACGTTTCCGGAACTCCTGCTGCTGATACTCGCGATCGTTGTGCTGGCAGGGCGCTACACGGGATATCGCCTACTTGAACTAAGCCGTTTCAAGGCATTGAAGGGCGACTGATGCTGGGCGTCGCTAAAAATCTCAGGACGGCCGGGGTGCTGGGGCTGAACGAGCGCAACACCGATTTCATCATGCGTCTGAACCCGCGACGCCTGTATCCGCGCGTCGACGACAAGGTGCTGACCAAAGAACTCGCCATTCAAGCCGGCATGGCCGTACCCGATTTGTACGGCGTGATTTCCAATCAGGGCAAAGTACGACGATTCGCTGAGATCGTCGCACGCCATGAAAGCTTTGTTGTGAAGCCGGCTCAAGGCAGCGGTGGCGACGGCATTCTGGTGGTAACCAGCCGCAGCAAACACCGTCGTGACAGCTTCCGATTGTCGAGCGGCATGTTGATGTCCGAAGCAGAGATCAGGTACCACATCTCAAACATTGTCGGCGGCCAATACAGTCTTAGCGGAAATCGCGACAAGGCACTCATTGAATACTGCGTTAGATTTGACCCGATCTTTGCCGAAGTCAGTTACCAGGGCGTACCGGATATTCGGGTCATTGTTTACAAGGGCTACCCGGCAATGGCGATGGTGCGTCTGCCGACTCGGGCTTCGGACGGTAAGGCGAACTTGCATCAGGGTGCCGTCGGCGCAGGCGTGTGCATGTCAAACGGCGAGACCTTGAGGGGCGTACTCGGCAACGATGTCGTCGACGAGCACCCCGACACGGGTGATCTGATTTCCGGGGTCGCTATTCCGCAGTGGGATTTTATCCTGCAGTCCGCTGCGCGCGGTTTTGAAGTAACGGGTTTGGGTTACCTCGGCGTCGACATGGTGATCGATCGTGACAAAGGACCTCTGATTCTCGAAATGAATGCACGGCCCGGCTTGAATATTCAAATCGCAAATTGTGCAGGGTTGGCAAGTCGAATTGCACGACTCGATGAAATATACGATCCGGATGCAGGGCCCGAAGAGCGGGCGCGCATTTCACGACGAGAGTTTCCTGCCGAGCGGCAGACGTCCATACAATTCGATATGTAGGAGCGTTGCTTAGCAAGCGCGATTTTCGCGGTACTTGTTTTTTGGCCGCCCAACGTCTGCTTTTCCTGAAAGCGGCCATTCGAATAGTCGGAAATCAGCTAATTTGACCGGCTGCTTTCGGCCATTTCCGGACATTCGTCGGATAAAGAAAACCCCGCACAAACCGGGGTCATCGATCAGCGTGATGATGCGCAGGGTCGCGCCGCAGTCTGGGCACTTGACACGATCGACTTCGTAGACTTTTTGAATCAGCCGCGCCCCGCGAGAGCAGGGCCTCCTCGAGCCACTCGCCGTAGGCGAGCATGCGCTTCTAATGACAGCTCGGACAGAAGTAGCCGGTCATGCAGGAGTAGGCCAGCAGATAGTCGTGCCCGCACTGGTCATAATAGATGCGAGCGAAGTCATGATGGAGATCACCGCAGGCCAGGAAGCGCTCGAGCACTTGCGCTTCGATGGGGCGGGTAATAAGTCCGGAAACATTGAGTTCATCTGCATTCTATACTGGGTCAACTTGTCGGCGAGTCAGTCAAGCAAATGAGGCGCAACTACGACTGCTCACAGTTCAATGAGCGGGCTGTCAATCGCACCAACTAACGTGTCACCGGTCTCTGGCAGATGCGCGATGCACAGCGTATCGAGCCGTGTGTCACGCGTGTCACACATCCCCAGGTGCGCATAGCGGCCCCGTAATTCTTCTTCATTTTCGATCCTGTAAATCGCCGGATCGTGCCAGTACTGCGGGCAAATATTGACGAGTTTTTTGTGCATGCGTTTGCGCAGCAGCACATCGTATGAATTCATGTTCAGGGCCTCGTCCCAGTACTCATTGACGTGGTCCGCCCAGTCGAACTCTCTCTGTACAACCCAACGGCCATCTTCCCAGCGCAGGATGGCCGGCTTACCGGGAATGACGTCGTCTTCGAACAGGCTGCGATAAAAACGATAGCCTTCGAAGTTGGCAACCAGATCCGCGTTGGAAAAGGAACCCGTGGCGGCGGAGCCGAATATCGCACGCTCTGTAAACACCGAACGCTTCGCGGCAGCCTCTTCGTGACCGTATTTCTGATAACGCTTGTGGAACTTCCAGCCTTGCGACAGGAAGTGTGAGATTTTGTCGGAACCGATCAACTGATTGTTGACGCTCAGGGTCGGACCGAGTCCGAGAATATATATTGTGCGCGTCGACCAGATCGGCATGCCCGAGTAGATGCTGTCGCGCCGTCGGACTTCACGCTTCTCAACCTCCGGCGATTTGATCAGCCAGCGCTCGAGCTTATCAACAAAGCGGCGGCCCCCAAGCTTGCGGTAAACAGCGTTTACGATGTTTTTCTGCTTAGGGTCATTGCGTCGCCTGGCAACGATCTCTGCGATCGTCTCGTTAACCTTTTTGTTAAGGACCTCAGTCGAGTCGGCGATCGGCTTATCGCGATCATAGAATTGGTCCGTCTCATTGGCTGATGCCACGGCACAGAAGACCAATGCTGCGCCAACTACGGCAATTGCCTGCTCTAGTAGTTTGATTTTGCTAAACATTGCTTTTCTCTATTAAGCTAGAAACAGCCTGGCTTCGAGGTTTCACGATAGAGTCAATGCTTTGGGTAGTACTGATGGAGTGCTGATTACGCCCTCATGCATCCGTGATGATTTGCTGATCAAGGATAGATGCTATGTAGGGCCGCGTGGGCTAGCACTACTGATGAGGATATTAGCGTCCAGTATGTCGATGCGAGCGCCCACTCGGAGCGAATTTTGACGTCGAAAAAGGCGCGACGTTCCCACGTAGCGGTCGCCGAATTCGTTAACTTGTCAGTACCTGCTCGGGCGCGCGAATATACGCCGACAACGAATCGATAGATATAGAAGTTTTAGTATCCGGCAACAGCGCGCCGAGCTCGAAGGCCATCATAACGTCCTCCCCATATCCGGTTCATTCGAGCTGAGGATCTACCTGTTGTAGACGGAGATACAGACGCACCTGACGCGCCTCTGAACGGAATCCGACTGTCAGGCCCTCATCGCCAGCAAGGCCCGCGACAGCACGATCAATGAAATGATCTGCACCATATGGTAGAGATCGTTATGGTCGAAGTGGGCATGCAAACTCAGTTTCCATTGCTGCAGGACCGCGCCGGCAACTGCAATCAGCATCGCTACGATGACCCCGACATGTGCCTTGTCGCCGGTACACAGGCTGTGCCAGGCGTGGAGCACGACGATTCCCAAAATCGCCAGCGCAAGGTCAGCGATCACGTATACGAAAGCGTCGTGATGCGACATCCACCAGGCGAATACAACGAACTTCGCGACAATCGGGACAATCCAGAATATCCGGCGCCGGGGGGCTACCACTGTCGTGACACTCGCAGCCAGCATTGTCAGACTGGTGAGTCCGATCGCATACACGGTCACCTTCCACAGGATCGTCGCACCGACATCGTCCAGCATGCCGAACAGGCCGTGATACGTACCGCCGGTCATTGCGGCGACCGCGGTGGTGAGATATGAAATCGCCCACAGCTTCAGCGCCGATGACCCACGCGCCATTGCCGACCTGCCCAAATGGACCGCGAGGACGATACATATCATCGCAAGCAGGTAATCGGTGATTAGATTCGAAGGATGCGTCAAGGATGCATTACGTCTGCGCGAACAGGTCGCGGTAATGTCGATACCAATCGCTTTGAAAGCGCTCTTCCGGGTCGTAAATGCGTTTTTGGGAGAGGAATTCCCGAAACTGCGGATAACATGCCTCGATCTGGCTCCGAGATGCATGCCGGTGGTAGGTCAGGTAATAGCTGCCACCGAAGCCGATCGCGGTGTCGATCAGTCGTTGCAGCGCATCTTTGGTATGCCGCTGCCCTTCCGCCGAATGAGAGACGTGAATATTCAGGACGATACAGGCCCACGGCTCGCTCGCCCATCTCAGGAAAGTTTCGTCGTCACGCTCGATGAGTCTTATCGATCCATAGATGACTTCGACGTCGTGCTGCCTGAAGTCGGTGCGGGCCGCATCGAGGAAGGCGGCCAGCGCCGCTCGCGGCACGTACAGCTCGGTGATCATCTCGGATGCGGGGAAGCGCGCTCCCTCACGACGGTCGATGTCGAGATGATAATGGTCCAGGTAGGTACTCAGCTGGTGGTCGTCTGACCAGTAGATCTGCCGATCGGTTGCCAGATAGTGTTTGGTGTATAACTCGAATGCGCGCGCTTTGTCCGTATGAGCGAGCATGACGAGCTGCGACCAATCCTCCGGCCGCAGGACCCGCCGATCGCCCGGCATCGGCGTATCGTCCGGCACCGGCCGGTATGCGGACATAATGCCTCGGTGCATGAATTCCGTCGAACTCGGTTCGATCGAGAACTGAAAATCGCCATACAGGTAGCCCTGGTCGATACGCTCGGAAAACGACGCGCTGAGTTTCTCGACGTCGATCATCTCCACCCGCCGTTCGAGTTTACGGCGCAGTGCCAGACGCAGCGTCACTGACGTGATGACGCCGAACAAGCCATATCCGCCGATTGCAAGGCGAAACAATTCGCTGTTCTGACGGCGATCGCAGCGTACCGGTTCTCCGTTCGCATCAACCAATTCGAACGATTCAACATCCTGCACGATCGGGGCGAATGTGAGTCCGCGTCCATGCGCGTTTGCCGCCAATGCGCCGCCGATCGTCAGCTTGTCTGCACCGGTCTGCTTCTGCACGATGCCCCACTGCCTCGAGGCATTTCGCTGGGCAGCGTGCGTATAGGTCACGAGCTCCGGCCACTCGATGCCGGCTTCTACCTCGATGAGGCCCCTCTCGGAATCGAATCCAAGGACGCGGTGCATGCCACGCATGTCGATCAAGGCCGTATTCGCGCCAAACTGCTGACCACCCATGGCGTGTCGCCCGCCCGCGATACTGATGCCTTGTCGGCTCGACGCAGATTCGCGGACGGCGGCCTGGACGTCCGCCAGCGACGCAGGCTCGATCAGTCGCGCGACCCGAGTCGGATTCAGGCGTGAGTGGACATCGTTCACCTCGATGCCGGACGGACGGTCAACGCAGCCGTAGAACGGCAGCGTTCCGAGCATCGTGAGCAATTCGCGACGGTTCATAGCGTCCCTCCTGCATTAGGTAACCCCGGTCCTGCTCTATGGTCGCCCTTGTGAAACGCTCCGACCAGCTTCAGCGAGACGATGTGGAATGTATAGGCGACGAACAAGCCGCCGACGACGTCGATGGTGTAATGCACGCGGGTTGCGAGCACCAACCAGATCTGGAACACAAGGTAGAGCCAACCGACCGACTGCAACCGCCAGTCCCGGCCCCGTGTAGCCAGGGCAATGATGAAGGCATTCGCGACGTGGCCGCTGAACCAGAGGTCACGCTCGCCGGGGGTACCGAAGGTCAACACCCAATCCGGGAAGTTCCAGATGATCTCGTCCGGTGCGACGAGTGTCGTCAGTTGCCGGCACAGCCAGTGGAGCAGATACATCGTGTACAAACAGAATGCGAGTCTGACACCGACTCCCCGCAACAGTACCGAAAAGAAGATGGCCACGAAGAACAGCTCCAGCGGCAACGTGCCCAACCAGAGAACGAATTCGCTTCGATCCTCGCCGATCAGCCGCAGTAACGACGGCACGAGTGTATGGCCAAGGTCCTGGACGCCGCTAGCATGCAGATAGCCGAGCGGCTCGAGAGCGCTGAGACCGAACGACGCCACGTAGAGCGTCAGCAGCAGCAGGGCTACGACGATCCGATGACGCCATTCGAGCATGCGGCCGGCGTCGGCGCTCATACTGTTGTCATGCCGTGATCGCGAAACCACTGCACAGTGTCGCGCATGGTCTCATCCAGTGGCCTGAACGAGACGTCGAGTTCCCGTATCGCCTTGTCCGAACGCCATGACAGCTTAGCATGCAAGGCCCGGGCGCCAGCCGGCCGCAGCAGCACCGGGCGACGCGTTATCCGGCCGTACGTCTCCGAGATGAATGCGTAGGCCATGAGGACCGCATACGGCAGGCGGAGGCGTGGCGCGCGGACGCCGGTCACTCGCTCGAGGCTGGCGAAAATCTCGCCGACCGCGCGGTAATGCCCGGCGACGACGTAGCGACCGGATGCATCGCGATCGAGTGCCGACACGACGCTTTGTGCGACGTCCCGCGCGTCGACCAGGCACTGCCCGCCGTCCATGACGCCCGGCACTTTGCGGGCAAGAAAATCCAATACCATGCGACCGCCGGGTGACGGCGCCGCATCGCCCGGACCGAGCATCCAGGCCGGGATTATCGTGACCACCTCGGGCTGTGGATGCTCGCGCACGAAGTCCCTTACCGCCTCGTCAGTGCGCAGCTTGCTCACGAAGTACGCGTTGGCGAGCTCCATGGGCAGCGGCGGCGTATCTTCGTCGCCGGGTTCGCCGTTCGGCATCATTCCCAGCACGCCGCACGAACTGATGTGGACAAAACGGGGCACGCTATGAGTCTCGGCCGCGTGCAGCAGTTGTCGCGTCCCCTCGACGTTGATCCTCTCGAGATCGGCGTCGTGGTTTCGCGCACCCGTATAGAACTCCCGGTGATACGCGGCTGTATGGCAAATGGCATCGCAGCCCTCCAACGCCGGGACGAATGTCCGAATGTCGGTTAGGTCGCCCTCCACCAGCTCGGCTCGGCACCGGGACAGCAAACGTTTCGCCCGGGCACACGAGCGTACCAGTGCAATCACCTCGTGACCGCCTGATTCCAATGCCGACACCAGGTTGCTGCCGAGCAATCCCGTGCCGCCTGTAACAAACACTTGCATCCCATGGCTCCAAAATTTCATCACGTTATGTGGGGTTCGAACAGTCGCGAGCAGGTGCTTGCAGACCAACCACATGCGCATTACAAAGCGCAGACAAAGTCTGCATTTCGATGCAGCCTATTACCTGATGGAATTATTGTTTTTGGCTAGTTAAAACCTGAGGAAGTTGTGATGTCTCAAGTAGAAGTTCGCACCTTCTGATGCCTTCGGTAGCTCGGCGATCTTGGGGTCCTTCGGGGAGTCATCCATGGCTTCTCGGAGGAAGCAAGGACCCGTGGTTTTCCGTCCCCGCCTTTCGGCGGGTTTGGCTTTCTCGTTTCTATAGCTTAAGGGTAGTACAGAAAGACGAATTGTCCATCTGGTCAACTGAAACGAGGTCTAGTAGCCGTTCGCCGAACGTCCGCTTTGGGTGGCGGTCTCAACCGGTCGACGCAACACATTCACTAAATTTCTCGGCCGGTGAATAGAATTGTAACGTTTCTCTGGGTCGTTCGTTGAGTTGTCTTGCGACAGCGTTTAGTCGGTTCTGATGGACATTTGAGAGATCCATTCCCTTCGGAAAGTACTGGCGTAATAACCCGTTGGTGTTTTCGTTTGATCCGCGCTGCCAGGGTTGTTGTGGATCGCAGAAGTACACGTCAACGTCCGTCGCCAGGCTGAAGCGTTTATGATCAGCCATCTCTTTGCCGCGATCCCAGGTCAACGATTTGTAGAGTTCCCGCGGTAGCTTGTGAGCCTGTTTGATCAGTGCGTTGATCACCGTCTTGGTGTCTTTGCTCAGTACTCTGACCAACATTACGTAGCGTGTATGTCGCTCCACCAGCGTCGCAATCTGACTGTTGTTGCTGCCGCAGATAAGATCACCTTCCCAGTGACCCGGTACGGCACGATCCTCAACCTCTGCAGGGCGTTCACGGATCGACACCGTATCGGTGATCTTGCCGTGGTCCTTTGTCTTCTGCGTGTGATGGCGCGAGCGCCGCATCGCACGACTGCGCCTCAGCTGCTTGATCAGCTCTTTCTTCAAGGCCCCGCGGGCCTGGATAAAGAGCGTGAGATAGATCGTCTCGTGTGACACCTGCAGGCTCATGTCATCCGGATAAGTGCGCTTCAGCCAACCTGCGATCTGTCGCGGCGACCATCGGCTTACTAGCTTCTCGGCCACAATGCGCGCTAACGCAGGGTTCTTCGCCAGTTTACAGGTCTTCGGCCGATGTGCCCTCTGCCAAGCCGCTTCATCAGCTTTGTTGGCGCGGTAACCTCGCCGGCCGTCATTGCGCTGGATCTCGCGACTGACCGTCGATGGCGCTCGACCAAGCTGCGAGGCAATCGTTCGAATCGAAAAGCCGGCAACAATGCCTCGAGAAATCTCTTCGCGCTCCGCCAGCGAAAGCGCCAACCCGGAGCGCCGTCTCGGCGCAGGACGTATGCCGCCGGTCCTCGCCAGTGCACCTTGAACGGCCGAGTGACCTCGACCCAGATCACGAGCTATCGCGTTAAGGGACTCGCCTTTCTCCCAACGATCCCAAACCGCTGCCATCTCGGGTTCAGTGAAATATCTTCTCGATCTCTGCTTCATTTACAACACCTCCCGCTCTATAGTTAGAGCTTAGGTGTTGCGTCCACCGATTGAAGTCGCAGTCATTAGCGGTCATTCAGTATGTTAACAGCCGAACGTCTGCTTTCACCCAAAGCGGTCATTCAGATGAGCCGAAAATCGAGGATTTGAACGGCTGCTTTCGGCCAGAAGCAGCCGTTCGTTAATTGTCGTTAGTCGGAAAACATGCGTCCTGACTGTGCCGGAGCCCGTTTGATGTCACATGTGCCAAGCGTCCTTCATCGTCAAACTTAAAGCCCAATTCATGGACCCAATAACAGCCATCCTTTTCGCGGGCCGGTGATTTGATTTGGTCCTCGGCTCTCATGACAAGGTCTACTTCCGATAACGGTGATTCCAGTACGGGCATTAGCTTGAAAGCTTGATCAAGCGTCCTTCGAAGCTGTGCGACCTCGTGCTGGTTATCCGATACAGTATAGGCCGATTTGAACGTGAATCGAATCCACCACATATTCGTGATCACGAGAAGAATGCCCAGTACGACAATAGTCCAAGTCATTATTCGCTGCTTCATCGCGGCACCTGATTATGATTCGTGTGCGAGTGCGGAAAATAACACTCCATCTGCGAACGTCCGCTTTGGGTCATTACCAGCCGTTCATTCTACACCTGGTCGAACGGCTGCTTTCGGCCAAAAGCGGCCGTTCAATTAACCCAGAAAACGATGAAATGACAGGCAGCTAACGGCCAGAAGGAGCCGGTCAGCACAATATATTCGCCCCCTGGCATCGTAGCCGCAACGAAGCTAACCTAAGTTCCGACAATATTTGTTACTTTACGACAGTAACAAAAAGGGCGCCCGTCAATTGGTCATTTTCGTCGATGAGCGGTGCATAGTTGGTTTCGTATTCTCGACCAAAGAGGGTGGCCTCCCCGGTGTAGGAGCGTTTTTGGGATAAAGCCCTATACGCTGGAGTCCCATTATCGAGTTTCGTATTGACGGCGGATTTTCCGTCTTTCGTGACTAATGTGGTTTGGATTCGAACAAAATCTTGGCCATCATAAGTAAAAATAGTGGCTTCGACG
>Ga0255056_10000118_pt1 | contig 19460 bp, 20 predicted proteins | sample Cases_109_1_MG_FD_183639 | JGI IMG/M metagenome (GOLD analysis project Ga0255056, IMG submission 183639) | Seawater microbial communities from Amundsen Gulf, Northwest Territories, Canada - Cases_109_1 | ecosystem: Environmental > Aquatic > Marine > Gulf | place: Canada: Northwest Territories... | reverse complement strand
GCAATCCGCCGCTCAGCGACGAAGACATCCTCGGGTTGCTGCAGAAGATGATCAAGCAGCGCCAGGAATCGGTCGAGCTTTACGACAAGGGCGGCCGCCCCGAACTTGCGGCGCAGGAGCGCGAGGAGATCGCGGTCATCTCGGCCTATCTGCCCAAGCAGATGTCCGAAGATGAAGTGAAGGCCGCAATCGCCGCCGTCGTGAGCGAGACCGGCGCAGCCAGCATGAAGGACATGGGCAAGGTGATCGCGGCATTGAAGGCGAAATACGCGGGCCAGATGGATTTCGGCAAGGCCAGCGGTCTGGTGAAGGCCGCGCTGACGGGGTGACATTCGAAGAACATCACCCCACCCGACTGGCCTACGGCCAGCCACCCTCCCCATCAAGGGGAGGGATAAGAGATGCGGCGGCATCTCGTTCTTTTTTTCTCCCTCCCCCTTGTGGGGAGGGTCGGCGCGAAGCGCCGGGGTGGGGGTTTTTCGCGAGGACATCGATTATCTGGTGAAGGCTGACAACAAGCGCGAAGGCCCAACATGCTCACCGAAACCGACAACTACGACGACCTCTACAAAAATTTCCGCTGGGACATTCCGGCGGCGTTCAACATCGCGACAGATTGCTGCGACCGTTATGCCGACGGCTCGGGCCGGCTAGCACTCATTTATGCCGATGAAGACGGCAGCACGCAGAAGCTGTCGTTTGACGAGATCAGCGCGCTGTCGAAAAGTTTCGCCAATGTGCTGAAGGCCGACGGCCTTGTGCGCGGCGATCGTGTCGCGGTGTTCCTGTCGCAGTCGGTGGAACTGCCGATCGCGCACCTCGCCGCGTTCCGATCCGGTCTGGTCTCGGTGCCGCTGTTCACGCTGTTCGGCGAGGACGCGCTGGAGTTCCGGCTTTCCAACAGCGGCGCCAAGGCCGTCATCACCGATGAGGGCGGCTGGGACAAGCTGTCGAAGATCCGCGACCGGCTGCCGCATCTGCAGGACATCTATGTCACCAGCGGCGCGATTCATGCCGGCGCGAAATCGTTCTGGCAGGCGATCGAGGACGCCTCGGAGAATTTTCCGACCGTCCCGACCAGTCCGGACGATCCGGCGATCATCATTTACACGTCGGGCACGACCGGAAACCCGAAAGGCGCACTTCACGCCCATCGCGTGCTGCTCGGCCACCTGCCGAATGTTGAAATGGCGCACGACTTCCTGCCGAAGCCTGGCGACCTGATGTGGACGCCGGCGGACTGGGCCTGGATCGGCGGACTGTTCGATGCGCTGTTTCCGGCCTGGTATCACGGCGTGCCGATGCTCGGGCATCGCGCCAAAAAGTTCGAGCCGCAGGCGGCGATGCAACTGATGGCCGATCACGGTGTCCGCAACGTGTTCCTGCCGCCGACCGCGCTGAAGCTGATGCGTCAGGCCGACGTCAAGCATTCCGGGGTGAAGCTGCGCAGCATTTTCAGCGGCGGTGAATCCCTCGGTGCCGAACTGATCGAGTGGGTGCGCGCCACCTTCGGCGTCAATGTCCATGAAATCTACGGCCAGACCGAATGCAATCTGGTGCTCGCCAACAACTCGGCGCTGTTCCCGATCAAGCCGGGGTCGATGGGCAAGCCGTCGCCGGGCTTTGATGTGCGCATCGTCAACGAGCGCGGCGAGGAACAGCCGCGCAATGCGCGCGGCATCGTCGGCGTGCGTGCGCCGAACCCCTGCATGATGCTTGAATACTGGAAGAACCCGGATGCGACCGCGAAGAAATATGCCGGCGGTTTTCTGCTGACCGGCGATCTCGGCGTGCAGGATGACGACGGGTACTTCTGGTACGTCAGCCGCGAGGACGACGTCATCACCAGCGCTGGTTACCGGATCGGCCCGGCGGAAATCGAACACACCCTGATGAAGCACCCGGCGGTGGCGATGTCCGCCGTGGTCGGCATTCCCGATCCGATCCGCACCGAGGCGATCAAGGCGTGGATCGTGCTGCGTCCGGGATTCGCGGCGAGTGATGCACTGGCGAAGGACATTCAGGACTTCGTCAAGGTGCAGCTCGCTGCGCACGAATATCCGCGCCACATCCAGTTCGCGGACACCTTGCCGATGACGGCCACCGGCAAGGTGTTGCGGCGCGAATTGCGGGAATTGGGGTAGGGGCTTCTTCTCCCTCCCCCTTGTGGGGAGGGTCGACCGGCGTTAGTCGGTCGGGGTGGGGGGATTCAACTCTGAGAGAATTCTCTCCATCACGCCTTCAAGATTCCGGTCGATGCCGGAATTCCAGAAGCGCAAGATGCGGTATCCTTGCGAGGCGAAGAACGCGTCGCGCCGCGCATCTCGTTGGCTTTCGCGAACCAAACCGTGCTGGCCACCGTCAACTTCGATCAGGATTCTATTTCTGAAACACGCGAAGTCCACAATGTAGGTGGCTATCGGGGCTTGCCTGCGGAAATGTTGACCGAGAGGTTTCAGCGCGCGAAGCCTGTTCCACAGTTTGGCTTCCTGCGGAGTGAGCCGTTTTCGGAGCTGCCGCGCGTTCTCGTTGGCCACGAGTTCGTTGCTCACCCCACCCGGCTGACTTTCGGTCAGCCACCCTCCCCATCAAGGGGAGGGAGATCATCGCATCATTTCGGCAATTCCGGAACCTTCACACCCATCCGCTTCAGCGCCTCCAGCATCCGCTTCGGCGGCTCCATCTGGATCACCTGCGGCTTGCCGGTTTCGAGCACGCTCTTCAGGCTGGACAGGATCGCCGGCCATCCCGCGCGGCCGCCCGAGAGAATGTCCTCGCTGATCTCGCGGTCATTGGCCTCGGACATGGTCAGGCGAACAGAGTCACCCGACCGTTCGATCTCGTAGGTCACCAGCGTCTCGCCGAGCGCCTCGACGAGGCCGGGCCAGTTGACGTTGAAGGTGATGACCAGCTTGCGCGGCGGATCGTAGGCGATGACCTCGCCGCTGATGTGGACCGATCCGTCCGGTGCACGGAGCACGAAGGCGCCGCCGACCTTCTCCTCGACCTCGACGCCGAAGCCTGAGAAGTACCGCCTGCTGAATTCAGCGGAGGTCAGCGCTTCCCACACCTTCTCGGGCGTCGAGGCGATGTAGATGGTGTAGACGAGCGAAGGCTTGAACTTGCCGATATCCATCATGCGCTCTCTGCGTCGCAGGCTTCCGTGAAGACCAGAGGCTTGCCGGTTTCAAGAATGCTCTTGAGGCTGGACAGGACGAGTGGCCATCCGCCGGAGATGCTGGGCAAGGTCTTGCTGCCCTCCGCGAAGCCCTCGTGCGTGACGGTGAGCTTGACCGCGTTGTTTTCCTGTTCGAGCACGAACGTGACGCGCGACGGCCGCTCCTTGATCATGTCCTCGTCGAAAACCGAATGCCAGCTGTAGACCAGCCGGCGCGGCGGGTCGGATTCGAGGATGACGCATTCGTTCACCACCTTGCCGCCCTTGTGCATTTGCATGGGGGAGCCGACCTTCCAGTCCGAGTGCAGGCTGCATCCGAACCAGTAGCTCAGCGTGAACTCCCTGTCGGTCAGGGCATGCCAGAGCTTGTCCGGCGTGGTCTTGATGTAGGTGGTGTAAATGAATTCAGGCTTACTCATCACGCTTCTCCTCGATGTTTCCAGTTGACCAGCTCAATTAGCCGGCGCGTTTCCAGAGCTTTGTTGTCATCGGCATGGCCGATCCGGATTCGAGCAGGCTCTTGAGGCTGGATAGAACCGCCGGCCAGCCTGCCGAGATGCCGCGCAGGCCTTCCTCGGTGAGATCGGTGTGGGTGACGGTCAGCCGCACCGCATCCATGAATTCATCGATGGCGAATGTGACTTTCGATATCTTGTCGGGATCGCCCGCGTCCGCAGGTGGCGCCCATGTCAGGACCAGACGATGCGGCGGCACGCTTTCGACAATAGTTCCGGTCACCGCGACGTCGGATGGATCGTCATAGTTTTCGTGCCGCCATGACGCGCCCTCCGCCCAATCCGAGGCATTGCGACGGCGGCCCCAGAATTCCTTCGTCATTTCGGGATTCTTCAGCGCCTCCCACACCTTCTCGGGCGTGGTCTGGATGTAGATGGTGTAGACGAATTCAGGCTTACTCATCACGCTTCTCCAGTTGACGTTTTAGCTCGCCGAGCGCGACCAGCTTGGCGCGCTCGAATTTCCTGATCCATCGTTCGCCGATTTCGTGGATCGGCACGGGGTTGAGATAGTGAAGCTTCTCGCGGCCATGCTTCAGCGTGGTGACGAGGTTTGCCGCCTCCAGAATCCCGAGATGCTTGGTCACGGCCTGCCGCGTCATGGCGAGGCCGTCGCAGAGTTCGAGCAACGTCTGTCCGTTGCGGGCGTGAAGCCGGTCCAGCAATGAGCGCCGCGATGCATCCGCCAGTGCCTTGAAGACCTCATCCATGGTCAGGATAATAGGCAACCAAATGGTTGCATGTCAAGCTGGCGTTCAGATCATTTTTGCGCGGCGTTTGAACCGCTTGCATTTCCGCGGCGGCTCACTCTTTGATGCCGGCCTGTGCATCGGGGATTTTCATGTCGCTTCAGGTCTATCTCGCCTACGTCGCCGCCTGCGTCGCGCTAGCGATCCTGCCGGGTCCGATCGTCACCCTCGTGATTGCCAACGGTCTGCGCTACGGCACGCGCGCGGCGCTCACCAACATTGCCGGGGCGCAGGTGGGCCTTGTGATCATCATCGGCATTATTGCGGTCGGCCTGACGTCGCTGATGGCCACGATGGGTTACTGGTTCGAATGGGTGCGGTTTGCCGGCGCGGCCTATCTCGTCTGGCTCGGCATCAGGTTGTTTCTGTCGAGCGGCGCGATGTCGGCAACGGATGCGCCGCCGCCGCCGCGCGGCGGATTTTTCCTGCAGGGATTTCTGGTCCTGCTGAGCAATCCGAAGGTGCTGGTGTTTTTCGGCGCGTTCATTCCGCAGTTCGTCGACATGCAGCAGGATCACCTGCCGCAGGTGGTGGTGCTCGGTGTTACGTTCACGGTGATCGCGGCGCTGACCGACGGGGCCTATGCGCTGCTGGCCGGACGCGCGGGCAAGATCCTTTCGGCGCGGCGCGTGCGGCTGGTGTCGCGCATCTCCGGCGGCTTCATGATCGGCGGCGGCATCTGGCTTGCGCTGACGCGTGCGAGGTAACGATGCTGCCGGATATTCCGTGGTTCGTTTACGCGATGCTGCTGGCGCCGGTCGGCCTCATCGTGTTCGCCGCGATCTACAAATATCTGGAGGTCCGCGCCGCGAGCGACTGGCCGAGCACGCCGGGCAAGGTCGTCGTCTCGAAGCCCGAAGTGCGGCAGGTCAAGGTGATCGACAGCGACCGCGAGGTCGGGCATCGCTTCGAGGAACGCGATTTCGCCAACGTCACCTACGAGTACTCCATCGCCGGACAGGTCTATCGCTGCAACCGCGTCACCATCGGCGAGGATCGCGGGAATTTCGAGGTGGCGGAGACCATCGCGCGCTATCCCGTCGGCAAGTCCGTGACCGTCTATTACAATCCGAACAAGCGGAGCGAAGCCGTGCTTGAGCGCGACATGCCCAAGGGCATGTGGGGCTGCCTCGGCTGGATGGTGGTGATCGCGGTCATTCTGGTGTTCGGCTCCGCGATCGGTTTTCACAAGCTGACCGATTTTGTTTCGACCAAGCTCACCAATCCCGAAATGTCGGGCATGACGGTGGCCTTGGGTGCGTTCGGTGCGGCGATCGCGCTGTTCGCGCTGGGGCTCCATCGTCAGGCGTCGCTCGCGAAAAAATGGCCGGTGGTGCAGGGCAGGATCAAGACATCAGGCCTGGAGCAATTCCGCGGCAAGGCCGACGAGGGTCGCTCGCGCGGACCGATCATGTTCAAGGCGAAGATTTCCTACACCTACCGCTACCAGAACGCTGAATACACCGGCTTCGTGGCCAGTATGAGCGGACAGGTCGCTTCCACCTCCGACTGGGGTGTGCAGCGTTTCGTCAAGAAGTATCGCGACGGCCAGACCGTCGATGTCTACGTCAACCCGCAAAATTCGTCCGAAGCAGTGCTGGAGCCGCGCGTCACCGCTGCATGGGTTCTGTGGCTGTCCGCCATCGCGATCTGGGGCGTGGCGTATTATGTCGCGGTCAACGGGTAGGCGAGATTAATTGGGATCGAGTGGGCTGCAGTTTTCTTACCTCTCCCGCGAGCGGGGAGAGGGGGGTGGATCGCGGTTGCAAAGTGATCACGCTTAGTATTCGTTCATCTGCGCGTCACTCGGCCGGCATCAGCTTTCTGGCGTGCAGCGTCTCTTCGATCTCGCGCAGGACTCTCGCCAGCCGCTCCGCCCATTGATGCTGGCCGGACTGGTCGTCGATCAGATCCTGACGGATCTCGATGCCGGTGTGCATCAGGCCGCGCTGTTCGCCGTGCACCGGGATGGTGTAGTCGGTTGCGTCGCTGACCGCATAGGGTTCGTTGTCGCCGACCACGAGATCGCCCTCGTGGCGCAGCCTGTCCCGCAACAGATGCGGCAGCCGGTCGTCGCGATGATACAGCGTGCCGATGTGCCAGGGGCGGGCGATGCCGGCATAGACCGGCGTGAAGGAATGCAGCGACACCAGAATGGTCGGCAGTCCCTGCGCCTTGCGCTGATCCAGCGCCTGCGCGATCCGCGCGTGATAGGGCGCGAACACCGCCTGCCGGCGCGCGGTCACCTGTTCATGGTTGAGCCCGCCGTTGCCGAGAATTTCCGTCGCCTCGCTGATCAGCGGGATCGAGCCGGGGCTGTCGAACGGCCGGTTGCAGTCGATTACCAGGCGCGAATAGCGCTGCGCGATCAGGTGGACGTCCATTTCCTTCGCAAGCCACGTCGCGACCTCGGCGATGCCGATATCCCGCGCGATATGGCGTTCATGTTCGCCGGCGTGCACGCCGAGATCGCCGAGCGCGCGCGGGATCAGCCGGCCGTAATGATCGCAGGTGAAGAAGAACGGCGAGCGGCTCCCGGCATTTTCCTCGAGAACCGGGGGAACTTCGTCGTCCTCAAGGAGTCGTCGTGTGTCGCTCGTTTCGTGCACGGTCATCGTCTGATTGTTGCCTAGCGCTGTGGCATCCAAGCCCAACAATGAGCCGGAAGTGCAGCAGAAATAGCATGTACGATCTAAGCACATGAGTATAGCCGCCGCGAACGCCACGATGCCTTTGCTGACGATTCACCACAAGACCGAGTATCGCTACGACCGCCCGGTGGCGTTCGGCGAGCACCGGGTCATGCTGCGTCCGCGTGACGGCCATGACATTCATGTGCTGTCGGAGCGGCTCGATATTTCGCCGCAACCGTCCTCGCTGCGCCGCATTCACGATGTGTTCGGCAACAGCGTCGCGATTGCCGACTTCGACACCGAGTCGGACCGGCTGGTGTTCGATTCGACGGTCACCGTCGAACACTATCCGCTTGAGAACATCGAACTGATGCCGGATGACGACGCCTACTATTACCCCTTTGCCTACGACCACGACGAACTGACCGACCTGGCGTCGTCGATGACGCCGCAATACAGCGATCCCGAAGGCGAGCTGGCGGCATGGGCGCGGCAGTTTCTGAGCGACGGAAGCCGGACCAGAACGCTGGACCTGCTGATCGGCATGACCCACGGCGTGCGGCAGTCGTTCGGCTATCGCAAGCGCCACGAACAGGGCACCCAGCATCCGCTCGATACGCTCAGCATCGGCTCAGGCACCTGCCGCGATTTCGCACTGTTCATGATGGAGGCGCTGCGCCGCCTCGGCGTCGCGTCGCGCTTCGTCAGCGGCTATATCTTCATCCCCGGCGACGAGGCCCATGGCTACGTCGGCGGCGGCTCGACCCACGCCTGGGTGCGGGCCTATCTGCCGGGCGCGGGCTGGGTGGAGTTCGATCCCACCAACGGCATCGTTGGCAGCCGCGATCTCATTCGTGTCGCGGTGGCGCGCGATCCGCATCAGGCGATCCCGCTTCACGGCACATATTTGGGACCGGCCGACGCCCATCTCGGGATGGATGTCACCATCCATGTTCTCTCTGTCGGTGAAGAAATGAAGCACTAGTGTGGTGGTTCGCAAGTCCATTTTTACAGCTCGTTCCTTTGCAAACTTGCGAACCAAAACCACACTAAAATTATAGTTTTCTGGTGTCCTTTAGAATCCGAAGTTCGCTACGGAGGATGCTGCAAAATGAGGCGAACTTCGGATTCAGGACACCAGGCATGCTGATCCGGGTCGGATTCGAGATTTCCTACGGCGCTGTGGCGGAGACGCCGATGGTGGTCATGCTGCGGATTCATCCCTCGCGCGCGAAGGATATTGTCGGCGAGGAGACCATCATCACAGAACCGGATGTCCGCATCCGTTACTATCACGACACTTTCGGTAACATCTGCGGGCGGCTCACCGCGCCGCCGGGCGGCATCACGTTTCGGGGCGATGCGCTGGTGCGCGACACCGGCTTGCCCGATGCGGTCGTGCCCGAGGCGGAGCAGTTGCCGATCGAGCAGTTGCCCGACGAGGTGCTGCTCTATCTGATGGCGAGCCGCTATTGCGAAACCGACCGGCTGACGGATTTTGCCTGGTCGCAGTTCGGCAATACGCCGCCCGGATGGCAGCGCGTGCAGGCGATCAATGCGTGGGTCCACAATCATGTGCGATTCGATTACCAGCAGGCGCGTCCGACCAAATCGGCCTTCGATGTGTTTCAGGAGCAGCAGGGTGTCTGCCGCGACTTCGCGCATCTGGCGCTGACATTGTGCCGCTGCATGAACATTCCGGCGCGGTACGTCACCGGCTACATGGGCGACATCGGGATTCCCTATGATCCGGCGCCGATGGATTTGTCGGGCTGGTACGAGGTCTATCTCTCGGGTAAGTGGTACACATTCGATGCGCGCCACAACAAACCGCGTATCGGCCGCATCCTGATGGGCACCGGCCGCGACGCGGCCGATGTCGCGCTGTCGACCAACTTCGGGCCGATGGTACTGAACAAGTTCGTCATCATCAGCGATGAGGTCATTGAAGCAAACGCGAGCTAACCGCGATGACCGAGCGTCTGTTCGTCTATGGCACCCTCAGGCGCGGCTCCCGGCATCCGTTGGCAGAGCAGTTGGCGGCCAAGGCCAGTTATCTCGGCGAGGCGCGCCTCAACGGCCGGCTCTATCGCATCACGCATTATCCCGGCGCGGTCGCGTCCAGCCAGCCCGGCGAGTGGGTTCTAGGGGACGTCTATGTCCTGCTGGATCCCGGTTTTCTGACCGCGCTGGACCGGTACGAAGGCTGCGCCCCCAGCGACGCCAAGCCGACGCAGTATCTGCGGCAGCTTCAGAGCGTGGCACTGTCCGACGGCACCGCCGTCGAGGCCTGGACCTACATCTACAACTGGCCGGTCGGGAAACTCGACCGGATCATGTCGGGCCGCTTCGAAGACGCGTAGTCTCAGGCCACCGCCTGCGCCGAAGCCGCGAGCGCCGCTGTGTCTTTCACGACAATCGCGAAACGATCCGCCAGTTCGGACAAAGCAACGCGATGCACCACGCTGGCCGGGATCGTGCCGCCGAGCGGATCGGGAAGGTCGCGGGTCGCGGTCGCGTTGGCGACGACCGTTGTGCGGTATTTCAGGTCGAGCGCGGCGCGCGCGGTGGCGCTGACGCACATATGGGTCATGAAGCCCGCCAGGATCAGTTCGGAACGGCCGGTGCTTCTCACCAGCGCGTCGAGATCGGTGCCTGCGAAGGCATTCGGCAGGTTCTTGCGCACCACCACTTCACCCGCAGCCGGCGTCAGCAATTGGATGATGGGGGCATAAGGCCCGTCCTCGGCGAACAGCGGGCGGCCCGCAGGCGCATGCTGCACAATATGGAACACCGGAACGCCCTGCGCGCGCGCCAGCTTCAGCAGTTTGGCGGCTTCCACAATGGCGGCATCGACGCCGTCCAGCGGCAGGCTGCCCTTGGTGTATTCGAGCTGGGCGTCGATGATCACGAGGGCGGACTTGTCGAGCGCGCTCGGATGCAACGGCGCGCCGGCGATCTGGAGCAGGGATTTCGGGGCAGGGGCCATGGATGCTTTCAGATTTATGCTGATTTCTTGGGATTTTTCTTTTGGTCCATATAGGACCGCAGCACCGCGTTCATACGGCGTTGATAACCTTCACCACCTTTTTTGAAGAAGTCGAGAACATCTTCATCGACGCGAATGGAGATGGCTTTCTTTTTTGCCGGAATGACGAAAACAGTATTTGACCAGTCGACGTCCTTGAACTCGGCCCAGTCGGGATCGTTCGCGATCGAGGCATCGACCTCTTCGTCAGTCATGGCGCCGAGGCGCGCCAAGTCAGTCTGGCTTTTCTTGCGTTCCAAGCGCCCATCGGCATGCTCGATAATGCGCGTGCCGTCGGGCAGGGAGGCAACGAGTGTTACAATGTCTTCTTCAGATTTGCTCATAGCGTTCTCGCTCATGTTTGCGCGCGCGCCGTGCTGAGATGATCCGTAAATTTTGTCCCCGTGGCGTGAAAATAATTGCCACGATGACGCCCTTTATCTTTCCCACAGTGACGTAGCGCGCTTCGTATTCGGGATGTTTGGAGCGATAGGTGTATTGTCCGGGATCATTCATAACCTCGGGAGCATCGAGAAAATCGATGCCGTGTTTCTCGATGTTGAACCGGCGCTCGGTTTCATCCCATTCCAATGCACGTCTGCGAAATTCGTCGTCTGCCATATGCGGCCCCACCTCGTACGAAGTGCCATCTTCATCGCCCTGTTCTCCCAAGGGTGTGGTGGTCGGGGCTTTGCCTCTGTAGACGATGTGTGTATATACATTTGTATTTGACGCAAATCAAGGCCGGTCTGGTGTGAATAGCCGGGACAATTGCGTTTCATTCGCGCGAGGTCTCCTTCGGACCTATATCCATGATCGGTTGGCAAACCCCCGAGTCTCAAACTTTCGAGCCTTAACTTTCGAGTCTCATGCGCTTCACGCCCCAATTTCTCGACGAACTGCGCGCCCGGCTTCCGGTTTCGGAAGTCGTGGGCAAGCGCGTGAAGTTGAAGCGGGCGGGCAAGGAGTGGAAGGGACTGTCGCCGTTCCATCAGGAGAAGACGCCGTCCTTCACGGTCAACGACCAGAAGGGTTTTTACCACGACTTCTCCAGCAACAAGCACGGCGACATCATCTCCTTCGTGATGGAAACCGAAGGCGTCGGTTTTCCCGAAGCGGTCGAGCGCCTCGCCTCGATGGCGGGGATGCCTTTGCCGGCGGTGACGCCCGATGCCGCGCGCCACGAGCAGCGCCGCAAGACGCTGTACGACGTGATGGACCTCGCCGCGAAGTTCTTCGCCGACACGCTGGCGTCGCGTAACGGCGCCAAGGCGCGCGGCTATCTCGGCGACCGTGCGATTTCGCCGGCGACGCAATTGCAGTTTCGTCTGGGTTACGCGCCCGGTGAACGGTTTGCACTGAAGGAGCATCTGGGCTCCCTCGGCATTCCGGTCGCGGACATGGTCGAGGCGGGACTTCTGATCGGCGGCGACGACATTCCGGTGCCGTACGATCGTTTCCGCGATCGCGTGATGTTTCCGATCACCGACGCGCGCAACCGCGTCATCGCCTTCGGCGGCCGTGCGCTGGAAAAGGACGTGCCCGCGAAGTATCTCAATTCGCCGGAAACGCCGCTGTTTCACAAGGGCGACAATCTCTACAACCTCGCCACTGCGCGGCAGGCCGCGCATGAAGGCGCGCCGCTGATTGCGGTGGAAGGTTATGTCGACGTGATCGCGATGGTCAGCGTCGGCTTCAACGCCAGCGTCGCGCCGCTCGGCACGGCATTGACCGAGAACCAGCTCGCGCTGCTGTGGAAGATGGCGGACGAGCCGATCCTGTGTTTCGATGGCGACGGCGCGGGCAAGCGCGCGGCGTTTCGCGCCGCGGACCTGGCGTTGCCGCATCTCAAGCCGGGAAAAAGTCTGCGTGTTGCGCTGTTGCCGGAAGGGCAGGACCCCGACGATCTTGCGCGCTCCGGCGGGCGCGGCGCGATCGAGGAAGTGATTGCGCAGGCAAAGCCGCTGGCGGAGATCGTGTGGTCGCGCGAGGTCGAAGGCGGCAGCTTCGCCACGCCCGAACGCCGCGCGGCGCTGGAAGCGCGGATCAACGAACTCACCAACGGCATCCGCGACGAAGTCGTGCGGCGCTATTACCGGCAGGATTTTTCCGAGCGGCTGCGCAATGCCTTCGCGCCTCAATCCGGCTACCGGGACGGCCCGCGCGGCGGCGGTTTCCGGGGCCAAAATCAGGGCGGGTTTGGTCGCGAATCAGGCCAGCGTTTTCAGCCGAGAGCGCCGTTTGCCCCCGGCGGGGCAGGCCGGAACGACGGCCGGGGTGGCCTATCCACAGGTCCGCGCACCATCAACCGCTCGCCCTATCAGGTCGCCAGCCCGCAGATGGCGGGCTCGTCGATCATGCGCGGACAGCGCAGTTCCCTGTCCCGGCGGGAGGCCCTGATCCTGCTGTCGCTGATCAATCACCCCTGGCTTTTGCACGATCACCTCGAGGAAGTTGCGGCCCTTGAACTCGCCCACCCCGAAGCCCACAGGCTACGGGCCGGGATCATCGGGGCTTTCTCAAATTATTCGCACACCGACGATCCGGCGGCAGAAAGCGCGCGGCTGCGGGCGAGCCTGGATCGGGCCGGATATTCCGAGCAAATTCAAAAGGTTGAGAGATCGCTCACCACCAAGAATGTGTGGGGGGCCCAGCCGGGCGCGGCTGAGGAGGATGTTCTGGCCACCTGGCATCAGCTGGTTGCCTTGCATCGCCAATGGCACTCCTTACTTAGAGAACTCAAGGATGCCGAACTGGCGCTTGGGCAAGACAGCAGCGAGAGAAACCTTTCCTGGCTGCGCGATGTGAAAGCCCGGCTTGCCGAAGTGGACGGCCTTGAGGCGCTGATCGAGGGTTTCGGCGAATCGTCGGGCCGGTTCCAGCGCAGGAGTTGACGAAACCGCCGCGGTGGGCCTTTAAAGCCTCCGCCAAGGCCTTAAAAAGACTCGCCAAACCGGGTTTTTACCCGCAAAAACAGGGTTAATCGAAGCTTAACGGCCTTCGGCCATACCTACACCTTCGGCCCGGGTGGTGCCCTCAAAAGCGCCGCCCTTTCCGCATCAACGCGGTTTCAAATTCCACGCGGGCCACCGGCCCACGTCGTGAGCGTGTTTCAGGAGCAGTGAATGGCCATCAAGGCAAAGACGGCAGTGATCAAAGACAAGGACAAGGATCAAAAGGCCGCCGACACGCCTGAGAAGGACGGCGCGGACGCACCGTCTCCGTTGCTCGACCTGTCCGACGCCGCCGTCAAGAAGATGATCAAGCAGGCCAAGAAGCGCGGCTTCGTGACCTTCGATCAGCTTAACGAAGTGCTGCCCTCCGACACCACCTCGCCCGAACAGATCGAAGACATCATGGCGATGCTCTCCGACATGGGCATCAATGTCTCCGAGTCCGACGACGCCGCCGACGAAGACGAAGAGAAGCAGGAAGAGGCCGAGGACGAGACCGACAACGAGCTTGTCGAGGTCACCTCAAAGGCCGTCACCGAAACCAAGAAGTCCGAGCCGGGCGAGCGCACCGACGATCCCGTGCGCATGTACCTGCGCGAGATGGGCACCGTCGAACTGCTGTCGCGCGAGGGCGAAATCGCCATCGCCAAGCGGATCGAGGCCGGCCGCGAGGCGATGATCGCAGGGCTGTGCGAAAGCCCGCTGACCTTCCAGGCCATCATCATCTGGCGCGACGAACTCAACGAAGGAAAGATCTTCCTTCGCGACATCATCGACCTTGAAGCGACCTACGCCGGTCCCGATGCCAAGAACAACATGAACCCGGCGATGATCGCCGGCCCCGTCGGTCCCGATGGCCAGCCCACCAGCGCCATCATCAACGCCGACGGCACCGTGCAGGTGATGCCTGCGCAGGCCGCCGCCGCACCGGCCGCGCCGCCGTCGCCGACGCCGTTCCGTCCCGCGCCTGCCGCAGGCGACGCCGCAAAGGGCCCCGGCGAAGCCGCCGCCGAAGCGGACATGGACGAGGACGACGAGTTCGAAAACCAGATGTCGCTCGCGGCCATCGAGGCCGAACTGAAGCCGAAGGTGGTCGAGACCTTCGACAAGATCGCCAGCGAGTACAAGAAGCTGCGCCGCCTGCAGGAGCAGGACATCCAGAACCAGCTCCAGAACGAAACGCTCTCGCCGGCGCAGGAGCGCAAGTACAAGAAGCTGAAGGACGAAATCGTTGTCGAGGTGAAGTCGCTGCGGCTCAACCAGGCGCGCATCGATTCGCTGGTCGAGCAGCTTTACGACATCAACAAGAGGCTGGTGTCGTTCGAGGGCCGCCTGTTCCGTCTCGGCGACAGCCACGGCGTCGGCCGCGAAGACTTCCTGCGCAACTATCAGGGCTCGGAGCTCGATCCGCGCTGGCTCAACCGCGTCTCGAAACTGGCCGCCAAGGGCTGGAAGAATTTCGTCGCGGTGGAGAAGGACCGCATCAAGGAACTGCGCCACGAGATTCAGCAGCTCGCGGGCCTCACCGGCCTCGAGATCGGCGAATTCCGCAAGATCGTCCACGGCGTGCAGAAGGGCGAGCGCGAAGCCCGTCAGGCCAAGAAGGAAATGGTCGAGGCCAACCTGCGTCTCGTGATTTCCATCGCCAAGAAATACACCAACCGCGGTTTGCAGTTCCTCGATCTCATTCAGGAAGGCAACATCGGCCTGATGAAGGCGGTCGACAAATTCGAATATCGCCGCGGCTACAAGTTCTCGACCTACGCGACGTGGTGGATCCGTCAGGCCATCACCCGTTCGATCGCCGATCAGGCGCGCACCATCCGCATTCCGGTGCACATGATCGAGACCATCAACAAGATCGTGCGCACCTCGCGCCAGATGCTGAACGAGATCGGCCGCGAGCCGACCCCGGAAGAACTCGCCGAAAAGCTCGGCATGCCGCTGGAGAAGGTGCGCAAGGTTCTCAAGATCGCCAAGGAGCCGCTCTCGCTCGAAACCCCGGTGGGCGACGAGGAAGATTCGCATCTCGGCGATTTCATCGAGGACAAGAACGCCGTGCTGCCGATCGACGCGGCGATCCAGTCGAACCTGCGCGAGACCACGACCCGCGTGCTGGCCTCGCTGACGCCGCGCGAGGAGCGCGTGCTGCGCATGCGCTTCGGCATCGGCATGAACACCGACCACACGCTGGAAGAAGTCGGCCAGCAGTTCTCGGTGACCCGCGAACGCATCCGTCAGATCGAAGCGAAGGCGCTGCGCAAGCTGAAGCATCCGTCGCGATCAAGGAAGCTGAGGAGCTTCTTGGATAACTAAGTCAATCGGTGAGATTTCATTGAGCAAACGGCGGATCGAAAGGTCCGCCGTTTTGCTTTGAAGAACGACGGCTTTCATGAATTGGGGGCCAAACAAAATTTTCCGGGAGACGTTGGTGTCTCGGTTCGGAGGACATATCTGTCTAGGCCTGGGAGCCGCAGATGTCCTACGAATTAGCACGTAGCGTCACGTAGCACTCAGTGACACAGCACGCAGCAGTACGTATAGGCACCTAGTCATATTTGTCCTCCCCTGAGTCACTGGACGGCCTTGTCGCTCAGATTATTTAGGAGCATATCGCAATCATGACCGAAGCAACCCCACCCACAGTTACGACCCCGGTGATTCCCTTCCCGAAGAAAACTTCGGGAAAGCGCGCCGAAGACAAGTGGTCGCCGCAAGTTTTAAAGCTAGGCTACACAGCGTTGCCTAACTTACTGCTCCGTGCTCAGGGAAAGCTAAAGATCAGCCCGCCGCAATTTAATGTCTTAGCCCAACTTTGCGAACACTGGTGGGAGGCTGACAAGTATCCTTTTCCAGCCAAGGATACGATCGCGCGGCGAATGGGTAAGAGTCCGCGCCAAGTCCAGCGCTATATCACTGAGCTTGAAGAGGCAGGCCTTATAAAAAGGGTTGAGCGCTTTAACGGCAAAAAATCGCAAGTGAACAATGGCTACCTGTTCAATGGTTTGATCAAGAAGTTGAAAGAGCTTGAGCCTGAGTTCAGCAAAGAAGTGGAACTCAAGAAACTTAGGAAAAAAAGATTGGAGACGGCCAAGGCAGGTTAATCGGCTTCCCAGATCGCGGCTTAGCTCAATGGATAGAGCCCTGCTTTCGATTTAGGTGGTACTCGCAAGACCAACCTAAAGGCAGGAGCGTGCGGGTTCAAGTCCCGCAGCCGCGGCCATATCTTTGCATTATCCGAAGGTGCTGCTGGATATTGACATTTTGGAGGAAGCCGAACGCAGAGTTTGGTTGGATTTTAGATTGCTCGCCTTGAAGGACTGATCAATGAAATGGAGGAAACGAACGCTGGATGAAATTGCCGACATGATCTGTGGCAATGGCGAAGGAGCGCCATTCGTCTATCGCAGTAGTTCCTATATCACTCGGTTTTTTCAAGATGCGGATACGGATTATGTTCACGATGGCTCAACTAGATACGCTTGGGTTTCGTCGGTTCTCGAACAGGTTCTTGCTGAATCTCATTCGGACGCTCAAACGCCTCCTGCAACATTTTGCCGGATAATTACCACGCTGATGGATATGGGGGATGCAACTAGCGGTGATCCCGAGCGCAAGGCTGCGCTTGCTAGGCTAAATATCTCTCTAGCGCGCGAAGGGTTTGAGGCTTTCTACGCGTCGGACATGAAGTGTTATCTCCGGCACATCGGTACTGGTACAATCGCGTTACCTGCAGCCAACCCGCATAGGCCCTTTTCGAAGGATGAGCTTATGCGTCGCGATCTTTTGATCTCTTATCTCGATAAAGCTTCGGAAGATGAGTTAATCGAGGAAGTGCTGATGCCGTTGTTTAGGCAGCTTGGCTTTCAGCGCATAACGGCGGCAGGTCACAAAGACAAAGCGCTAGAGTACGGCAAAGATATATGGATGCGATACACGTTGCCTACACAGCACGTCTTGTACTTTGGCTTACAAGTGAAGCGTGACAAGCTCGATGCATCTGGCGCGAGTAAAAGTGGAACAGCGAACGTTGCAGAGATACTAAATCAGACAACGATGATGCTTGGCCATGAAATCTTCGATCCTGAGACTAATCGGCGGGTGCTTGTAGATCACGCCTTTATTATTGCTGGAGGTGAAATAACAAAGGCCGCTAAGAATTGGTTGGGCGGGAAGCTTGACCAAACAAAACGAAGCCAAGTCATGTTTGTGGATCGCGAAGATATTCTAAATCTTTTCGTAGTAACGAATGTGGCTCTCCCATCGAAAGCCTTTCCTCTTTCGCCGGAAAAGCAGAATGTCTTCAACGATGATATTCCCTTCTAATCCGTTTTCCTATGCTTCCGAAAATTTCTTAAACCTCTCCGCATAATCCGGATGCCAGCGCGACAGCGGCGGGCGGTTCTCCACGATGTCGCCTGCGGCCCAGAGAATCCGTTTCTCGTCGAGCGCGCGCGGCACGTCGTTGTCCGGGCACGTTCCTTTGTACCAAAGCGCGTGAGCCATCGTTGCTGACAGGCATTTCCGGCAGCATCGACAGTTGCACCCCGCGCCCCACCACGCTAAAATCCAGTTTAGAATTATTCTAAATTGAGTTTTGGCCATGTTTCAGGGCTTCGCCGCGCGGCGGCAATTCAGCGATCTCTCCGAGGCCGAAGTGCTGGCGCTCGCCATCTCGTCGGAAGAGGACGATGCGCGCATCTACGCGACCTATGCCGAACAGTTGCGGTCGCAATATCCGGCGACGGCGGCGATGTTCGACGAGATGGCGGCGGAGGAAGACGGCCATCGCCAACTGCTGATCGACTCTTTCAAGAAGCGCTTCGGCCAGGTGATCCCGCTGATCCGGCGCGAGCATGTCGCGGGCTACTATTCGCGCCGGCCGATCTGGCTGGTGGAAAATCTTGGCCTCGAGCGCATCCGCGCGGAGGCCGAGCGGATGGAGGACGACGCCGCGAATTTCTACGTCCGCGCGGCGCAGGCCTCGACCGATCCCGACACGCGTAAACTGCTCGGCGATCTCGCCGCCGCCGAGCGTCAGCACGAGCACAAGGCGGAAGAGCTTCAAGTCACGACGCTTGCAGGCGGTGTGCGCGACGAGGAGGACCACAAGGCACGGCGTCAGTTCGTGCTGACATGGGTGCAGCCGGGCCTCGCGGGCCTGATGGACGGTTCGGTGTCGACGTTGGCGCCGATCTTCGCCACGGCCTTCGCGACACAATCGACGTCGACGACATTCACCGTCGGCCTTGCGGCGTCGGTCGGCGCCGGCATCTCGATGGGATTTACCGAAGCCGCCCATGACGACGGCGTCATCTCCGGGCGCGGATCTCCGCTGAAGCGGGGCCTCGCGTCGGGACTAATGACCACGGTCGGCGGCCTCGGCCACGCACTGCCTTATCTGATCCCGCAATTCTGGACCGCGACGGCGATCGCCGGGATCGTCGTGTTCTGCGAGCTGTGGGCGATCGCGTGGATTCAGAACCGCTATATGGAAACGCCGTTCCTGCGCGCGGCGTTTCAGGTGGTGCTCGGCGGCGCGCTGGTTCTCGCCGCCGGTATTTTCATCGGCAACGCTTAAGCGCGTTTACTTTACGTCCACAAATCTCTTGAACGCCTCCGCATAATCCGGATGCCAGCGTGATAGCGGCGGACGGTTCTCCACGATGTCGCCAGCGGCCCAGAGAATGCGTTTCTCGTCGAGCGCGCGCGGCACATCGTTGTCCGGGCAGAGAATGTAGAAGTCGCCGGCGGCAAGACGCTCCAGCATGAAATCCACCGTCTGCTCCGCCGTCCATGCGGCGGCGGGCTTTTCGGTGCGGTCACGCGCGGTCAGACCTGTGAACACAAAGCCGGGGATCAAGAGATGCGCGCTGATCTCGCAGCCCGGCGTGTTGCGCAGCTCGTGCTGCAGCGCCTCGGTGAACGCCTTCACGCCGGCCTTGGCGACATTGTAGGCGGGGTTGCCCGGCGGCGTGGTGATGCCCTGCTTGGAGCCGGTGTTGATGATCAGCCCCGGCCGCTTGCGCGCGATCATGCCGGGCGCGAACACCTGCGTGCCGTTGATGATGCCCCACAGGTTGACGCCAAGCATATGCTCCCATGTGCCGCGCGGGCCGAGGATGGTGCTCTCCGGTCCGATGCCCGCGTTGTTCATCAGCACGTCGGTGCCGCCGAACCGCCCAAGCACGGCGGCTTCGAGTTTTTCGATCTGCTCGCGATGGCTGACGTCAACCGCAAGCGACATGATGTCCTCGCTGCCGCCGGGGGCGACATAGGTGAGGAGTTCAGCCGCGCGGGCGAGCTTGTCGTCGTCGTGATCGGCGATGCAGACCTTCAGGCCGAGCTTTGCGAAATGACTGGCGGCGGCGAGACCGATGCCGGACGCGCCGCAGGTGATGAC
>Ga0255056_10000117_pt1 | contig 19557 bp, 13 predicted proteins | sample Cases_109_1_MG_FD_183639 | JGI IMG/M metagenome (GOLD analysis project Ga0255056, IMG submission 183639) | Seawater microbial communities from Amundsen Gulf, Northwest Territories, Canada - Cases_109_1 | ecosystem: Environmental > Aquatic > Marine > Gulf | place: Canada: Northwest Territories... | reverse complement strand
TCAATACCTGTTACAACGCGGTTGATCTGCATGTTGAGAATGGCCGGGGCGATCAACCCGCGCTGATTTACGACAGTCCGGTCACCGATACCATTAAGACTTTTACGTATCGAGAGTTGCTGGATCGTGTCGCGCGATTTGCCGGGGTGCTGGCGCAGCACGGAGTCACGAAGGGCGACCGGGTCATCATCTATATGCCTATGGTGCCGCCGGCGGTGGTGGCGATGTTGGCCTGCGCCCGTTTGGGAGCGGTCCATTCCGTCGTGTTCGGTGGTTTTGCGGCCAACGAATTAGCGGTGCGCATAGACGATTCGCAACCGAAAGTAATCGTGTGCGCGTCTTGCGGAATCGAGCCGGCGCGCGTCGTGGAATACAAACCGTTGCTGGATCGTGCTATCGAACTCGCGGATCACAAACCTTCGAGCTGTATTGTGTTGCAGCGACGACAGGCCACGGCGTCGATGGTGCGTGGCCGTGACTTCGACTGGAAGGAGTCGATGGATGCCGCCGTTGCGCACGATTGCGTGCCGGTGTTGGCAACTGATCCGTTATACATACTGTATACGTCGGGAACCACCGGCCAGCCTAAGGGGGTGGTTCGCGATAACGGAGGTCATATCGTTGCGCTTAAGTGGTCGATGAAAAATATCTATAACGCCGACCCTGGTGACGTGTATTGGGCCGCGTCTGACGTAGGTTGGGTGGTGGGCCATTCATACATCGTATACGCACCGTTGTTTAGCGGTAACACCACTGTGTTATACGAAGGCAAGCCCGTCGGTACGCCCGACCCTGGTGCGTTTTGGCGAGTGATTTCACAACATAACGTGCGTGTGTTGTTTACCGCGCCAACAGCATTTCGCGCTATCAAAAAAGAAGATCCTGATGGGACATTAATAGACGATTACGATCTCTCTGGACTCAAGGCATTATTCCTCGCTGGTGAGCGCACTGATCCCGATACGCTACAGTGGGCACAGGAAAAGTTGCGAGTGCCGGTGGTCGATCACTGGTGGCAAACCGAAACCGGGTGGTCAATTTGCGCAAACTGTCTCGGCATCGAATCGTTACCTATTAAAGAAGGATCACCCACCAAGCCCGTGCCGGGTTGGGACGTGCGCGTGCTGGATGACGAGTCCAAGCCCGCCGCTGCCGGTGACATCGGTAGCCTGGTGGTGAAACTGCCGCTGCCTCCCGGAACGTTTCCGACCTTATGGAATGCTCGACAGCGTTATGTCGATACATATATGTCAACGTTCGACGGCTACTACGAAACATCGGATGCGGGGTATATCGACGAGGACGGCTATGTGTTTGTCATGTCCCGTACCGATGACATCATTAATGTCGCGGGCCACCGATTATCGACCGGAGCTATGGAGGAAGTGTTGGCCTCGCATGCGGATGTGGCGGAGTGCGCCGTGACCGGTGTTGCGGACGATCTCAAAGGGCAGTTGCCGTTTGGATTCTTGGTACTGAACGCCGGGTGTGATCGTGACCCCACCGAGGTCGTCGATGAGATCGTGCAAATGGTGCGGCAACAGATCGGGCCGGTAGCGGCTTTCAAACAGGCGCTCGTGGTTAATCGATTGCCAAAGACCCGGTCTGGAAAAATTCTACGCGGTACGATGCAGAAAATTGCGGACGGAGAAGAATGGAAAATGCCGGCGACAATTGATGACCCCGCTATTCTCGACGAAATCAGCGCGGCATTGGTCACTGCTGGATATCCTCACGCGGGGTGATGTGCAGGCACGTGTCGCTCGTGTCTACCCCGGTTGGTATGTACCTACACACCACGCCAGCGTACACTTAGTCTATGTTGCGGCGCACAAAATGGCATCGCGGACAACCCATCGATGACTAAGCAAACCGATATGCATCGGCAGTGGACCGAGGCCGCTATACGCGAGCTCGGAGTCGCGTCGCTGCAGGAAGCGTTGTGGAGGACTCCGGAGGGCATCGATATCAAACCGTTGTATACGGCCACCGACCTTGATGCGATCGCACACCTCGACAGCCTGCCCGGTCAGCCACCATATCCGCGTGGTGTACGCGCCACCATGTACACCGGTCGACCCTGGACAGTTCGTCAATACGCCGGGTTTTCTACAGCCCAAGAATCCAATGCGTTTTATCGCGATGCGCTCGCCGCCGGTCAGAGCGGGCTCTCCATCGCCTTCGATCTGGCGACACATCGCGGATACGACTCTGACCATGAGCGCGTGGTGGGGGATGTCGGTAAAGCCGGTGTCGCGATCGATAGCGTCGCCGACATGATCGATCTGTTTGACGGTATACCGCTGGATAAGATGTCGGTGTCGATGACGATGAATGGCGCGGTGCTGCCAGTGTTAGCGATGTATATCATTGCTGCAGAACAACAAGGTGTGCGACCTAAGCAGCTTGCGGGTACGCTGCAAAACGATATTCTGAAAGAATTCATGGTACGTAATACCTATATCTATCCACCGACGCCGTCGATGCGAATAGTGGCGGACATAATCGCTTATACCGCTAAGCACATGCCGAAGTTTAATCCCGTATCGATTTCTGGTTATCACATGCAGGAAGCGGGGGCGACCTGCGTTCAAGAATTGGCGTTTACGATTACCGACGGTATCGAATACGTTCGCGCTGCGTGCAGCCGGGGCTTGGCGGTCGACGAATTCGCGCCACGGTTGTCGTTTTTCTTCGGCATTGGCATGAACTTCTTTATGGAGATCGCAAAGCTGCGAGCGGCACGTTGTTTATGGGCCGAACTTATGTCGACGTTATTCGCGCCCGATGATCCTCGCTCACTGATGTTACGTACCCACTGCCAGACCTCGGGAGTCAGTCTCACGGTTCAGGATCCGTACAATAATATTGTGCGCACTACCATCGAGGCATTGGCGGCGGTACTGGGCGGGACCCAGTCATTGCATACTAATTCGTTCGACGAAGCGTTGGCTCTGCCGTCCGAATTTTCATCGCGCATCGCGCGCAATACGCAATTGATGTTACGGGAAGAGGCCGGTTTGACTAACGTAGTGGACCCGCTCGGTGGATCCTACTACGTGGAAAGCCTGACCCACAGCTTGACTACTGCGGCGCGGCGATTGATCGAGGAAGTCGAGGCGCTCGGGGGAATGACCAAGGCTGTGGAGGCCGGTTTTCCGAAACTCCGTATCGAAGAAGCTGCCGCACAGCGCCAGGCGCGCGTCGATCAAGGTAAGGACGTGATTGTCGGTGTCAATAATTATCGATCGACGCAGATCGACGAAGTGGAAATTCTCGATATTGACAACAGTATGGTTCGGGCAGCGCAGATCGAACGCTTATCTAAGATTCGCAGCGAACGCGACAACGCCGCTTGGCAACAGGCGATTCAAGAATTGCAACTGGCAGCGGCTACGGACGATGAAAACTTGTTGGAGTATGCGATCAAGGCGGCGCGTGCCAACGCCACGGTGGGTGAGATTTCCGATGCCATGGAGCAAGTGTTTGGTCGCCATCAAGCCGCAATTCGTACCGTAGCGGGCGTATACGGCGCGGCTTACGGCGACGATGAGGGATTTCAGGCGGTGCGTCGCGAGGTAGTCGATTTCGCTGATGACGAAGGTCGCCGGCCGCGAATTCTCATCGCCAAACTCGGCCAGGACGGTCACGATCGCGGAGCGAAAATTATTGCCACGGCATTCGCGGACCTCGGGTTCGATGTCGATATTGGACCGCTGTTTCAAACTCCGGAGGAGGTGGCACTCCAGGCGATCGAAAATGACGTTCATGTAATCGGGGTGTCCTCACAAGCGGCGGGCCACCAAACCTTGGTACCGCAATTGCTCGAAGTGCTGCGGCAACGCTCGGCGAACGATATAACAGTGATATGCGGCGGTGTGATACCTGCCAAGGATCACCAAATGTTACACGGTGTTGGCGTCGCGGCGATTTTCGGCCCCGGCACTCATATTCCGAGTGCCGCCCAAGAAGTATTGCGAGCAATACGCAGGCAAAATCGGGCTGCATAGCTCGAGCCATTCATGAATTATCAGGGTTAGCAGATCGTGCAAGACATCATCCGCCAATTAGAAGAAAAACGCGCAGCGGCAAGGCTGGGTGGTGGCCAAAAACGTATCGATGCGCAACATGCCAAGGGAAAGCTCACTGCTCGCGAACGGATCGAATTGTTGTTGGACCCGAATAGCTTCGAGGAATGGGATATGTTCGTCGAGCATCGTTGCCGCGATTTCGATATGGCCGAGCAGACGATCCCGGGCGACGGTGTCGTAACCGGATACGGCACGATCAACGGCCGCCAGGTATTTACGTTCAGTCAGGATTTTACGGTGTTTGGGGGTTCGCTCTCTGAGCCCCATGCTGAGAAGATCGCTAAGGTTATGGATCAGGCATTGAAGGTTGGGGCGCCCGTAATCGGGCTTAACGATTCCGGTGGCGCTCGGATTCAAGAGGGGGTCGCGTCACTGGGTGGGTACGCGGACATTTTTCAACGCAACGTCATGGCGTCTGGGGTGGTTCCGCAAATCTCGATGATTATGGGACCGTGTGCCGGCGGCGCAGTGTATTCGCCGGCGATGACGGACTTTATTTTCATGGTGAAAGACAGTTCCTATATGTTTGTCACCGGGCCGGAGGTTGTAAAAACCGTCACCCACGAAGAGGTCACGGCTGAGGAACTTGGCGGTGCGATGACGCATTCCACGAAATCTGGCGTCGCCGACCAAGTATTTGAAAACGACATCGAGGCATTATTGATGTTGCGCCGGTTCATCGATTTTTTGCCGGCCAGCAACCGCGAGCGGCCACCGCAACGGCCGACTTCGGATGTTGCGGAGCGGGAGGAAGCGTCGCTGGATTCACTGATTCCCGATGACCCGAACAAACCGTACGACATCAAGGAACTGATTTATAAGATCGTCGATGAGAGCGATTTCTTTGAGTTGCAGCCGGATTACGCGCAAAATATTGTCATCGGTTTCGCGCGAATGCAAGGTTCCACGATTGGCATCGTCGCTAACCAACCGATGGTGCTTGCGGGGTGCTTGAATATTCAGGCATCCACAAAGGCCGCTCGTTTCGTTCGCTTCTGCGATGCCTTCAATATTCCGGTATTGACACTCGTCGATGTGCCGGGATTCATGCCCGGCACCTCCCAGGAGTACGGCGGAATAATCAAACACGGCGCCAAGTTGCTGTATGCGTTCGCCGAGGCGACAATCCCTAAAGTAACGTTAATTACCCGCAAAGCCTATGGCGGCGCTTACGACGTCATGAGTTCAAAACACCTGCGTGGCGACGTCAATATCGCCTGGCCCAGCGCCGAGATCGCGGTGATGGGTCCGAAGGGCGCGGTCGAAATTATTTTCCGGCGTGACATCGGCGATGCTGCCAAGATCGAGGCCCGTACCGAGGAGTATCGCAGCAAATTCGCCAATCCATTCATCGCCGGGAGCCGTGGTTATATCGATGATGTGATAATGCCCAGAGTGACGCGTAAGCGGATCTGCCGCTCGTTCGCGATGTTGCGAAACAAAAAGTTGGAAAATCCCTGGCGCAAGCACGGTAATATTCCGTTGTAGCAACCTAGTGAAAAAACAAGCTGCGCCGAGAGCCGCAGCAAACATAAAAATATGTTCGCTAAACTTTTGATCGCGAATCGCGGTGAGATCGCTTGCCGGATCATGCGCACGGCGCGCCGCATGGGAATTGCAACCGTTGCTGTTTATTCGGATGCAGACCGCGACGCGCTGCATGTCGGTTTGGCCGATGAAGCGGTGCGCATTGGCACCGCGGCGGCAGCCGATAGCTATCTAAATATTGACGCATTAATCGATGCGTGCCGGCAGACCGGCGCAGAGGCGGTACATCCCGGCTACGGTTTCGTATCCGAGAATCAGAACTTCGCGCTCGCTTTACAAGGTGTCGGGTTGGCGTTCATCGGACCTCCTACCGCCGCGATCGAGGCGATGGGGGACAAGATTACCTCAAAAGAAATCGCCCGACAGGCTCGGGTCCCAACGATTCCCGGGTCCGTCGAAGCTATCCCTAATGCGCGCGAAGCGGCCGAAATGGCCGCCGAAATAGGCTACCCGGTTATGCTAAAGGCGAGCGCCGGAGGTGGCGGTAAGGGCATGCGTGTCGCCAACGACGAGGCATCTTGTTTGCAGGGATTCGAACGCGCGGCGAGCGAGGCGGAATCGAGTTTTGGCGATTCGCGGATGTTCGTCGAGAAGTATATAGACACCCCGCGCCACATTGAAGTGCAGGTGTTGGCAGATCGATTCGGCAATACTGTCTACCTAGGCGAGCGGGAATGCTCAATACAGCGTCGCCATCAAAAGGTGATCGAGGAGGCGCCGTCGCCGTTTGTCGATGAGCATATGCGCGAAACGATGGGAGAGCAGGCGGTTGCATTGGCCAAGGCGGTACAATACGAATCGGCGGGTACCGTTGAGTTTATCGTCGATGCCGACCGCAATTTCTATTTTCTGGAGATGAATACTCGGTTGCAAGTCGAGCATCCGGTTACCGAGTTCATAAGTGGTATCGACCTTGTCGAATGGATGATTCGCGTAGCCAATGGCGAGAAATTAGGGTTTGGCCAGAACGATATCGAACTCAAGGGCTGGTCCGTTGAAGCGCGAGTATACGCTGAGGATCCGGAGCGGCAGTTTCTGCCGTCCAGTGGCCGATTGATACGGTACCAACCACCGCTCGAGGAGCCTGACATCCGCGTCGATTCCGGGGTATCCGAGGGTGGTGAAATAGCCATTTTCTACGACCCGATGATCGCCAAGGTCATCACCTACGGCACCGATCGGACAGCAGCGATTGAAACGATGCTGGAAGCGCTGGATGAATACTACATAGACGGTGTTTCAAACAACATTGCGTTTCTGCAATCCGTACTTGATCACCCCCGCTTTCGGCGTGGCGATTTAACCACCGACTTTATTGCTGACGAGTACGGTGAGCAGTTCGATCCGTCTGCGTCCGGGGCCGGCAGTGCGGTTCCGTTGGTACTCGCGGCTGCTATTGTAAATCGGCTATATCTCGATCGTGCGGCGAAGATCAATGGGCAGCTGCCCGGTCACGAAAAATCTGTCGCTGCGGATTGGGTTGTGATCGCGGCAGGCGAGACGTATCCGGTCACGCTGACGCGGATCGAAGGCGGTTACAGTGCGGCACATGCGGGCCACAGTTACGAAATTGCCACCGACTGGGAATTCGGCCAGCCAATTTTACACATCACCATCGACGATAAGCCGCTGACGTTACAGATCCGCCGTCGTCGCTTGGTTTATGCGCTCGCGCATCGTGGTATGCGGATCGAAGCAATGGTATTAAGCCCATTGGCCGCCAGTCTAAACACGCATATGTTAGATAAGCCGGCCGTGGATTTATCGAAGGTCGTGCGCTCGCCAATGCCGGGATTGTTGTTGCGGCTCGCCGTTGAGGTTGGTCAGGAGGTAAAGGCTGGCGAGGAGCTTGCGGTCGTCGAGGCGATGAAGATGGAGAACGTGTTGTACGCGGAGCATGATGCCAAAGTGGCAGTGTTGCTGGTTGCGGCTGGGTATTCTCTGGTGGTGGACCAACCCATTATCGAATTCGAATAGCTCTCCGCCCTATTCACGCGGATGTCTATTAATATCGATAAACTCGTCGCCGAAATTCACGGCGGTGATCGCCGAGCGTTGGCGCGCGCAATTACTCTGATCGAATCGAGCCGCCCCGAACACCGTCGCTGTGCATTGATGATTTTGGAACGTTTGGGTCCCGCTGCCGGCGGCGCGTTGCGCATTGGAGTTTCTGGGCCCCCTGGGGTCGGTAAATCGACCTTTATCGAGACATTAGGCAACCATCTTATTGACCAAGGCCGGCGAGTTGCCGTGTTAACCGTCGATCCGAGTTCGGCATTGAGCGGCGGCTCAATTATGGGCGACAAGACCCGAATGAATCGTTTGGCGGTACGCCCGGAGGCCTTCATCCGACCGTCGCCGTCGGGGTCGACACTGGGCGGCGTGAATCGTTATACGCGTGAGGCGATCGTGCTCTGCGAAGCGGCACAATTCGATACCGTGTTAGTGGAGACGGTGGGTGTCGGACAGTCGGAGACTGCGGTGGCCGACCTCACCGATTTGCTCGTGTTGTTATTATTGCCGGGGGCCGGTGACGAATTACAGGGCATTAAACGCGGTATCGTCGAACTGGCCGATATCGTTCTAATCAACAAAGCCGACGGTGATTTGTTGGCTGCGGCGACCCGTACCGCCACCGATTACCGACAAGCGTTACACTTGCTGCACGCTCGCACCCGCGATTGGACGGTACCGGTACAAACCTGCTCGGCGCTGTCTGCAACTGGCATAGCGGAAATATGGAATACAATCGTGGGGTACCGGCAGGTTGTTAAAAATAATGGCGTTTGGGAACAACGCCGAGCCGAACAGGCGCGGTCCTGGTTGTGGTGGGAGATGGCAGAAACGATGTTGAGTCGCTTTCGCGAGCACCAAGGTACTCGGGAGCGGCTCGCGTCTATTGAACAAGAAGTGATGGCCGGAAAGATGCCGGCGACCGTGGCAGCGCAACGTCTCGTCGAGGAATATCTCGTAAATCAAATAGATACAACGCGATTTAGGACGGACGACTCATGATTGGTCGCCTCAATCACGTCGCGATCGTCGTACCCTCGCTCGAGGACGCGACGAATCTCTATGCCGGCACGCTGGGAGCGACGGTGTCGGACCAGGTGCCTATGCCGGAGCACGGTGTTACGACGGTGTTTGTCACGTTAACTAATTCGAAGATAGAATTGCTGCATCCGCTGGGCGACGATTCACCAATTCAATCGTTTCTATCACGACATCCATCCGGTGGCATTCATCATCTATGCTATGAGGTCGATGATATTTATGCAGCGCGAGATCAGCTGTTGGAGCGTGGCCTGACCGTGCTGGGGGATGGTGAACCTCGTTTGGGCGCCCACAATAAACCCGTGTTGTTTCTGCATCCTCGTGATATGTTTGGGACGTTAGTGGAGCTGGAACAGGCCTAGGTTCCGCTAAACAGCTCCCCCTATGACGCTTATTCAAATCAAGGCAGGCCCCTACGTATTCAAGGGTAAATTGGAACAAGAGCTCGCGCCCAAAACCTGTGAAAAATTCTTAGATCTACTCCCCTACACTCAACAGGTCATTCATAGTCGTTGGAGCGGTGAAGCGGTTTGGATACCGCTTGGCGATCTAGACTTAGGTTTGGAGTTTGAAAATCACACCAGCCATCCGTCCCGAGGCGATGTGCTGCTATACCCAGGCGGCTATAGCGAGACCGAATTCCTGTTTGTTTACGGCAGTTCATGTTTCGCCAGCAAACAAGGGCAGCTCGCAGGCAATCACATCATCACGCTGACTGAAGGGCAGGAAGACCTGATGTCGTTCGGCACGCTAGTGCTGTGGCATGGTGCACAACCGATTGAATTTTCGCTTGCGGAATAGATTATCCGTTTTAGTCTGGCTATTGTACGAGACCGTACGAGGGAGTCCAACAGCGATGGATTCCGTTGGCGACAGAAAAACTTTTACGGATACATTTTGGCAGATATTGAGTTTCAGAAGAGGGTCAGGTGCTTGGGGTCGATACGCCGGAAGGGCGAACTGTACTGAGGCCAAGTGGCTCAATGTACGACTTAACCAATTCAAATATTGGCAAGATTCTTGATCCATGATCCACCGTCGTGAAATATCCGGGCTAGAATGCCGTTCATCGACTCAGAAAAGAAAATTCCAAGACGCGCACATCGATAACAAAACTCTGCACAGTTTTATTGTGCCCGTGTTACTTGAAATGACCGGATCGGTTTTCGGCAGCTAGGACTATTCGAGAACAACCTGCACGGTTTGTTCGAGCGACCGTTCGTTGATAACGGCGTGGTACGTTGGAGGTGAGGGATGACCTCGGTACGTTTTTTTGACGATGCCTTCGAGGTTCGGGCGTTTCGCATCCGGTGTATCGCCGCTACCGATACCACCGCCAAACTCGATAATCGCGGTCGGATTCTGTTGGGCGGCAGTCAATAAATTGGTGTGCCACAGGACCGGATGAAATAGCTGCAGAAACAGCTTCGACTTAATTCGCTCCGGGTCGGGGTCGTGGATGCCACCGCTGAAGTTTGAAAGTACCTCAATCTGCGGCGTAACTAACGCCACCGATGTAAGAGATTCCCGAAATCGCGATGCTGCTTCGACCATGTAATAGGTATGAAACGCACCTTCGGTCTTGAGTCGTGTCGCGCGCCGGCGCGGGTGGTCGGTGGCGAGTTCCTCAGTGACGCGGTCGAGATCATCGCCGCGGCCACCCAGAACGGTTTGTTCGGGAAGATTGCAGGCCGCGATCGCACAGTAGTGCGCTTCTGCGACTGGGCGTACGGTATCGATATCGAGCGGAAATGCCGCCATCTCGCCGTCGCCGTACCTGCCCATCAGATCGCCACGTTTCCCAACCAGCCCGACCGCGGCTTCGAACGACAGCGCGCCGGCGGCCACTAGAGCCGTATATTCGCCCAGGCTATGGCCGGCGGCGCAGCTCGCGGCGATGCGTTGCCCTGTCACTTCTCGAAACGCTTCCAAACATGCGATCGAGTGGGTCAGCAACACCGGCTGAGTGAATCGTGTCAGATTGATTTCTGCGCGTGGATCTTGAAATGACAATTCTGCGATATCGTAACCGAGAACCTGGCTCGCTTGGTCGTAAATCTTTTGGACCACGACGAATTTTTTATAGAGGTCGTGGCCGATACCGGGATACTGCGAACCTTGGCCCGGAAATATAAACAGATATTTTGAAGTAGGGATTCTGCTCATGGCAAATTGAAGCGCTCAGGGTTCTTCGTGAAGGTTATAGGGCTGTCTACCGAGAGATAGGTTTTATTCGATCTTCTTGGCAATAGCCTTAATGCCAGGAGACAGCGGCACCTCCCCGGTTTCTTGGTATAGTTCGTGGTTGCGCTCGATGTCCGCCAATTTGTACAGATAATTCACCATAATTCCGGCCGATTGACGTAGGCCTTTCGAGGAAGTGTCCGCCAACCAATTGATCCGATCCAGACGCGCCCCGTTGGTGATGTGGAAGTGTGTTACCGGGTCGATCGCGCGATCGTGTAGTTTTTCCAACGCCAGATATTTTACACATTGTCGAGTAATGGGGGCTTGCAGCGTTGCCGCGAGCGACTCATCCTGATGCCAGTCCGGTTCGTCCAGAACTGCCGACAGCGTGCGGCCATCGGCGGCGTCGGCGAACGATTTTTGCTCTGCAGCGGACATAATTGTCAGGTCGTTCTCCAATTGCGTGTCAAGAAATTTCCGCAAGCCAGGCACTGGGGACAGCGTCGCAAAGGTCTTCACGCCCGGTAGGTCCCGAGCCAGGTCATCCACAACGCGTTTGATCAGAAATCCACCGAAACTCACACCACTCAGTCCATTTTGAGTATTCGTAATGGAGTAGAAGATTGCCGCGCGGGCAGCCTCGGCATCAATCGTCGGTGCATTTTCATCCAATAGTACTTGTACGTTGTCGGACATTGATTCGACCAATGCGACCTGAACAAATATCAGTGGCTCATCGGGCATATGCGGATGGAAAAACCCATAACAACGCCGATCCGATTCCAGTCGATTACGTAAATCGTCCCATGATCGAATTCGATGAACCGCCTCATAGAGCATGAGTTTTTCCAACAATGATGCCGGCGCATCCCAAGTGATGCGTTGCAGTTCGAGAAAGCCGACGTCGAACCAAGATCGCAACAGGCCTCTCAAGTCGCGATCTAAACCGTCTAGGGTCGAGCCGCTCGATTTGAAACGAAGCAAATCGGTACGCAAATCCACTAGAAATTGAATACCGCGCGGCAGAGAGTTGAATTGGGTCAACAAGGTAAGCCGTTGCGGTTTTAAGACACGCCGGAGTTCGACTTCGAGTTCGGACTGGCGCTCGGCGTCATCGCTAGCGGCGATGTTGTGCGCGACTTCACGCAGAGCCTGACGATCCATCGCAAAATCGTCGGAGAGAGTTTCCAGGAACCGCCGCCGGCCGGTGTCGTTAAGTTGCAGGTAGGCCTGGCCCAGGGCCGCGGCGCGGCCACGCGCGGATACCTCGCCGCCTTTGCCCTCAAGGCATTCACCCATCTGCTCGCGGAGCAAGTCGCGATCGGCATCCGGTAAATCCGGTCTTAGCGCGCTCAGCTTGGTGTTTCGTCCCGACAAACCGATGCCACGCCAAGCATTGCGCAAGTAATAAATCAGATTTGATTTTGGCTGCTCGTTTCCCATGGCGATCAAACGCGGTAACGCGGAAAGTGCTACGATCCCCTAACCAATTCGTGCTTGGGATCGTAGAACGGATATTTAACAACGTTCGCGAGACTGTTTGTTGGCCCGATATCGATACTTAGCTCGGTACCGATTGCGGTGTGCTCAAGATCTACAATGGCAAGTGCGATATTTTTCTTCAGACGAGGCGAGTACACGGCGCTGGTAACATGCCCGACGTGACCTGTTGCACCATGTATAGGCCAATGTTGTTCGTTCGATGTGATCGGCTCGCCGTGAATTTGTAGCCCGCAGAGTTTCCGGGTGATGCCCTGGGCATGAATGCCCTGCAATGCCGATTTGCCGATAAAGTTCGTTATTTGATTCAGATCGACGAGACGGTCGAGCCCAAGTTCATACGGATTCGCGTTACCCCGCATATCGCCACCGTAGGACAGCATACCGGCCTCGACACGGCGAATCATCGACGGCGCTCCCGGCACGATTTCGAATTCCGCACCAGACGCCATAATGTACTCCCATAAGTCGTCACCGGAGTTGCCGTCGCGCAGGAAAATTTCATATCCGAGTTCGCCGCTCCAACCGGTGCGTGACACCACCACCGGCATTCCGTTTATGTCGGTTTCCCGAAACCAATAATAACGGAGTTCATCGATCCAGCCCCCGCATAGTTTGCGCATGAGTTGCAGGGATTTGGGCCCTTGTATTTGCAGCGGAGATACATCGGGTTCGGTGATTTCCACGCGCAGGTTTGAATGCCACGCAACACCCTGCGCCCATAACAGAATATCGCTGTCTGCCACCGACAGCCAAAATCGATCGTCGGCGAGCCGCAGCAAAATCGGGTCGTTAATTACTGAGCCTTGATGGTTCGTAATGAGTCCGTATTTGCATTGGCCGGCAGCGAATTTCGAGAGGTTGCGCGGCGTCAATAGTTGCACAAACTGTGCCGCGTCCGGTCCGCTGATCTCGACTTGGCGTTCGCAGGCGACGTCCCACAGCGTTACGCCCTCCACGAGGTGCCAAAAATCCGTGACTGGATCTTCGAAAAACAACGGCATATACATATGGTTATAGACGGAATAGGCCCGGCACCCGTAGCGGCGTGTCGCCTCGAAAAACGGTGACTTGCGAACCCGCGGTCCGAACGTAATCAATGGTGCTGGGTAGGCGGCAGCAGCGGTCATGAAATGCCCTTCGGTAGTGGAATTACAGAGATTACAGAGGTCGATTATGTGCGACGAGTGCCGGATTATCGAGAAAACGGAGGTCCAGAACAATACGTGGCTCGCAGCACTGGTACGTAGGCCGTGGATTTATCATAATGCACCGCCAGCGGCGCGGTGCATTGATGCGTTCAAGGTTAAGGAATAACAATAATTTTTAGATACCTATTTAATATAACTGGGTTCCGAGAATAAGCCGATGAGCATATTTGAGTCTGGTCTCGATAAGAATGCCGCGAACTATGAGCCGCTAACACCTCTGTCCTTCTTGGCGCGATCGGCGCGGGTTTATCCCGAGAAAACGGCCGTAATTCATGGCGATCAGCAATTCTCATACGGACAGTTCGACCGGCGTTGCCGCCAGTTAGCGAGCGCATTGATCGGGGCTGGTGTTGAAGCAGGCGATACCGTAGCGGTGATGGCGCCGAACGGTGCACCGATGTTGGAGGCGCACTACGGTGCGCCGATGGCAGGTGCGGTACTTAATGCGCTGAACTTCCGTTTGGATGCCGCCACGATCGCTTTTATTCTCGATCACGGCGAGGCAAAGGTGTTGCTTACCGATCGGGAGTTTTCTCCGGTTATCAGTGAGGCGTTAGGGATCCTTAACAAGAACCTTCTGGTTGTCGATATTGACGATGCGCTAGCGCAGGGAGGCGAGCTCATCGGTACTGTGAATTATGAGGATTTTCTACAGCGCGGCGATGCAGACTTCCAATGGCAGCCGCCGGACGACGAGTGGCAAGCCATCACTCTGAACTACACCTCCGGTACTACCGGCAATCCGAAAGGCGTGGTTTATCACCACCGTGGCGCTTACTTGAACGCACTCGGTAACGCAATGGTATTTGGATTGAGCAGCGACACGGTCTATTTATGGACGTTACCGATGTTTCACTGCAACGGTTGGACGTACACCTGGGGTGTCACCGCAGTCGGCGGCACCCATGTGTGTATTCGCCAACCCGATCCAGCGCTGATATTTCCGATTATTCCACAGCATCGGGTGACCCATATGTGCGGCGCACCCATCGTGCTGAACATGCTTATCCACGCCCCGACCGAGATCAAAGTCGCATTTGAGCATCGGGTCGAAGTCGCAACGGGCGGTGCGGCACCACCGAGCGCGGTCATCGCCTCGATGCAACAGATGGGGTTTAATGTCTTGCATCTATACGGTCTGACAGAAACCTACGGGCCGGCGACGGTCTGCGCGTGGCAATCCTCATGGAACCGACTCGATTCCAATGAGCGGGCGTCGATGATGGCCCGGCAGGGGGTTCACTATCCGACGCTTGAGGGCCTGATGGTGGCGGATCCCCAAACGATGCAGCCGGTACCCGCCGACGGCGAAAGCATGGGCGAGTTAATGGTTCGCGGTAATACGGTTATGAAGGGGTATCTTAAGAATCCTACCGCGAGCGCCGAAGCATTGGCGGGGGGGTGGCTTCACACTGGCGATCTCGGTGTTGTCCACGAAGACGGATACGTCGAGGTCAAAGATCGCTCGAAAGACATCATCATCTCCGGCGGCGAGAATATTTCGAGCCTGGAGGTCGAAGAGGCGTTATATAAACATCCGGAGGTGATGGAAGCCGCGGTCGTAGCAAAGTCGGACGAAAAATGGGGCGAATCGCCCTGCGCATTCGTCACCTTGCGTCCCGATGCGCAAACCGTGACCGAAGCAGATATCATTCAATGGTGCCGTGATCATATGGCCGCTTACAAGATTCCGAAGACCGTGGTGTTTGGGCCTCTGGCAAAAACCTCAACCGGCAAAATACAGAAATTTGTGTTGCGGGATCGCGCTGAAAACTTGTAGCGAGGTAAAAAAATCCCGCTGCCCGGACGGACAGCGGGAAATTAAAGGAGGAGGATAAAAACCAGGGATTCGCTACGCTGCTTTCTTAGCGGTCTTCAATTCATTTACGGATTTCGCGACATTCTGCTGCAAGAGTTCGCTGTAGGAATCGCGCACTTCCGTGACCAGGCTTACGCCTTTGCGCACACGCTCCACGCCCTGCTTGGCGCTGATTTCTACGAACTCGCGCTGCGCATTGACGAAATCTTCCGGGGTCTTCACATCACGCACGCGCTTCATCTGCGCGAGGCTCGCGTCGACCACTTCGGTGACCGCGTCGAGCTGGTGAGTGATCATTTGTTCTGCGGCTTTCACATTCAAAGTGGCCAACTCCTTCGCGGTGTTGAAGGCGCTTTCCAGGGTCTGGCTGGCTAAATCGGCAAATTGGTTCTGCATCGTGGTTCTCCGTTAGTTAAGGTTAAATTTAAAGTAAATCGAATAAAATGTTGCAGTGCAGCATTGTTGCAGTGCAGCATATGTGTGTTGAGGCAGGATGTCAAGCCCCGGTGCTAACGAATATTGCGATTCCGCAGGTGGGTCGATTGGCACTTAGCCGCGTCTCCAGACGCGGCTAGCGACCATTATTCGAATTTATTCAGGCGGAAGTGGGTGAAAATTGCCGTTTAGGCCCAAAAACTCTCCATCTTTGTAGAATTTGGAAGCACCGGAGGATTGCAAAACCGACAGCATATGCGGCACCGGCCGGCCTTCGGCAGTCAGACGCGTGGTGAATTCGGCTGGATCCAATGCGTCGATCAATTCGAACGGACCCTGTTGCCAGTTGAAGCCCCAGCGCATGGCTCGGTCGACATTCACGATATCGTCCGAAATTTCAGGCACCAGATCGGCCGCGTAACAGCATGTGGCCGACATCACCTTCCAGGCGAAGCGGCCTTCGAGGTCGTCGCTGTAGAGCAGCGATTTGAGTTCGCTGTGGGTGGGATTTAGCGCGATCGGCACCGATTCACGCCAGGATTGCGCGGCGATATCGAATGTTTCCTTGAGTTTGCTGCCGTCCTCATTCTTAGTGACGCGGTAAAATCCACCGCCGCTCTTGCGGCCCAGTTGCCCCTTTTTCAGCATGGCTTGCTCCTCGGCGGGGAGGCGCGCACAGGCCCGCCCTGGGTCCGAGTCGGCAAGGTTTTCCTCGAGATTTTTTCCGACCAGGTCCATAACATCCAGGCCGATTAGATCCACCAAACCGTACATGCCGGTGGCAGGCAGTCCGACCGGTGCCGATAACACCGCGTCCGCCGCCTCGATGGTGAGGCCTTCTGCACGCGCCGTACGGCCCGCGTGTAATCCGACGAACATCCAAAAACAACCGATTCGATTTCCGATAAAGTTCACCGTGTCCTTCGCATAGACGACGCCTTTGCCTAACTGCCCGCCACAGAATTTGGCCAGCTTTTGTGTGGCTTCAGGTGTCGATTGTGCCCCCGGCACCAACTCCATTAGCCGCATGACTTTGACCGGGTTGAAGAAATGCGTCACAAATACCTCTCGTTGTAAGCGCTCCGGCATGCCTTCGCAAATCGACCGCAACGGGATTCCCGAGGTATTGGTGCTGATTACAGAGCCATCACTGCGGGCCGCTTCAAGTCGTGTAAACAGGTCACGCTTTTTAACGAGGTCCTCGACGATAGCTTCACATAGCCAATCTGCCTCAGCAACTTCGTGTAGATCGTTATCAAAACTACCGGTGGTAATAAGCTTTTGTTTTTCAGGGTCGTCCAATGCCGGAGATCGACCTACCAACATGCGTTCAACCGCCTTATCGGCAAATTGTTTTTCTATGTCCAGTAACAGCACTTCGCAACCAGTTTGGGCGCAGGCTGCGGCGATGCCCATGCCCATAGTACCGCTGCCCAACACTGCGACGCGTTGAATTTCATCTCGATGGTTCACTAAAAACTCCTACTTTTGGATCATTTATAATCGTCGTGTGCAGGTGTGCAACGGCGGGTGAATCCGCACCCGCGCGATAGCAATAAAGTATTTATTCGATCGGCGTGGTGCGACGAATGGCGCAATAGTACCTGCAATTGCGATTGGCGCAAACCCGGTATCTCGTAACCGGTGTACGCAAAGCCAAAGCGATTCGGTGTTGCAGGTATTGTGTATGATTGTACTTGCTGTGTAAGCTAGCCGCCGCTTACAGGTAATCAACATGGCCAACCCAAAGTACATCAACTTCGACACCCTCATGCTGCACGCCGGGCAGCATCCCGACCCGACCACGCGCGCACGCGCGACACCGATTTATCAGACCGCGTCCTATGTATTTCGCGACACCGATCATGCCGCGTCGATTTTTAACATTGAACGCACCGGACATGTCTATTCGCGTATTTCCAATCCGACCAATGCGGTTTTTGAGGAGCGAATGTCAGCGTTGGAGGGCGGTATCGGCGCGATCGCAACTGCCAGCGGACAGGCGGCGCTGCACCTCGTAATCGCAACCCTGATGGGAGCCGGATCGCACATAGTCTCGTCACAATCGATTTATGGCGGCTCGCACAACCTGCTGGCCTATACCATGCCACGCTTCGGTATCGACACGACGTTCGTGGATCCACGGGATCACGACGCATTTCGCGTCGCGATCCGACCCGAAACCCGATTGATTTTTGGGGAGGTACTGGGTAACCCAGGTTGCGAGGTGTTGGACATTCCGGAAGTATCGGCGATTGCCCATGAACACAGTTTGCCGTTGCTGGTGGACTCGACATTTGCCACCCCATACCTGTGCAAGCCGTTCGAGCTCGGCGCGGACCTGGTGTTTCACTCAGCCACCAAGTTTTTGAGCGGTCATGGTATTGTTATCGGTGGGGTGGTGATAGACAGTGGCAAGTTCGATTGGGAGGCTTCCGGCAAGTTTCCAACCCTAACAGAACCCTACGCGGGATTTCATAATCTCGATTTCGCGGAAGAATTCGGGCCCGCCGCTTTTATTACTCGGGCTCGCAAAGAAGGTGCGCGGGATTTCGGCGCCTGCATGAGTCCGACTACGGCGTTCCATGTACTGCAAGGCATCGAGACGTTGTCGCTGCGCATGCAAGCGCATATCGCCAACACCCGCAAAATTGTCGATTATTTGTCCTCCCACGATGCGGTCGACTGGGTCAGTTACCCCGAGGTCGATACCCACCCCGATCGTGAACTTGCCAAACGGCTACTACCGAAAGGCTGTGGCGCGGTGTTCGCATTCGGAGTAAAAGGCGGTCGTAAAGCCGGGCAAACGTTGATCGACAAACTTGAGTTGTTTTCGCATTTGGCTAATGTTGGCGATGCCAAGTCGCTGGTACTCCACCCTGCCAGCACCACCCACCACCGCATGGATGCACAGGCATTAGAGGCGGCAGGAATTTCGGAAGGACTGGTGCGCCTGTCGGTGGGACTGGAGGACGCAGACGATCTAATCGAAGATCTCGGGCGCGGGTTGCGCGCCTCGCAAAAAGGATGAGCGCCGCTATGAACTTAGAGATCGACGGAAGGCCGGCATATGTCTTTACCGGCGGCAGGGCTTTGGATACGGATAAGCCGAGTGTTGTGTTCGTTCACGGTGCGGCGATGGATCACACCGTATGGGCACTACCTACGCGTTATTTCGTGCGCCACGGTTACAATGTGTTGTCCATCGATTTGCCGGGGCACGGCCGTTCGGAAGGCCCGCCTGCAACTACGTTATCCGCAGCGGCGGATTGGGTAATTTGCGTGCTGCAAGCGGCGGGACTCGAGAGTGCGGCGTTGGTTGGACACAGCATGGGGTCGTTGGTGGTGCTGGAGGCTGCGGCGCGCCATCCGGATCAAGTGCGGGCGTTGGCGATGATAGGCACCGCGGTACCGATGACGGTGACCGATGCGTTGCTGAGTAACGCCCGTGCCAACAACCACATGGCCATCGATATGCTGACGATTTGGGGCTATAGCCGGGGCAAGCAACTCGGCGGTAACGAAACACCGGGAATGTGGATGGTGGGCGGCACAATGCGTTTGTTGGAGCGCTCGGCCCCGGGAATCTTGCATAATGATTTGAATGCCTGTCACGAATATCACCATGGCCTGGACAGCGCGGCGCAGTTGCGTTGTCCAACGATGCTGATACTCGGCGAGGAAGACATGATGACGCCGCCGAAGCGCGCCA
>Ga0255056_10000116_pt1 | contig 19723 bp, 17 predicted proteins | sample Cases_109_1_MG_FD_183639 | JGI IMG/M metagenome (GOLD analysis project Ga0255056, IMG submission 183639) | Seawater microbial communities from Amundsen Gulf, Northwest Territories, Canada - Cases_109_1 | ecosystem: Environmental > Aquatic > Marine > Gulf | place: Canada: Northwest Territories... | reverse complement strand
AAGCGCACACAGCAACTGACGGATGGGGAGGTGGGGCGTTTACACAGGGCCGTGGTCGATTCACTGACTGAGTGGACCGACCGACTCAGGGACGAGGCCGGCGACGAATGGCCCAAGAAGGTCACCGCTTTCCGGTCCGACATGGCGGTGCATGGCAAATACGGCGAGGCGTGCCCTCGGTGTGGGTCGGCCGTCCAGCGGATTGTCTACGCCTCAAACGAGACTAATTACTGCGCAACCTGCCAGACAGCCGGCAAGCTTCTGGCTGACCGGTCGATGTCCCGCCTCCTCAAGGATGATTGGCCAAAGACTCTTGAGGAGCTGGAAGAAGTCTGAGACAGCGGTTTGGCTACGTCTCGATTTGTCTGGCACCCATAAAGGCAAGGCCGTATGCCCCATAGGCGATCAACGCACCCAGAACTGCCATTGGAGTGTCATATATGCCAATCCGAATGTCGGTTATCACCTCGATTATCCCAACGAGCGCAAGTGCGTACCCGAGAGCTTTCATTACCGCGGGCACCGTCATGATCTTGGCGACGGACTCCGGGTTCATCCTCGGGATGATCGCCGCGGCCGCGCCGAGGACGATGGCAAGGGTGGTCATACTGTATTGGCGTGTGATCACTTCGAAGATGAGCCAGACGCCGATGAGGATGATTCCCGCAAACGCCACCATTCCTTCCCCACTCGAGAAGTCAGACACAGAGGCTTCGGCGACGGTCTCGTCGGGCTCAGGAGTTTCATGATCTCCTGGTTCTAAGGGCTCCGCACCTTGTCCGTAGTCGGTCATGGGGGTCCTCCTTCTAGGTGTGACAAACGTTCTGTGAACGTATTTGTGTGTATAGCCCGGATAGACCTTCACAGAAGGGGTTTGAACCGGTTTTCTCTCTTGCTATCGAACATATGTTCGATATAGTGGAATGCCGATAGGAGCAACATCACTGCGAAAACACCCGTTGATATCGGAGCACCACTTCTCGACCCTCACAAGAGAGAAGATAGGTATCTGCGTCTCCAACCCGGTCGGGTCACCGAGTTGATTGGTGTCCCCGGTACCGGGTTGACCAGACTTGGCCTCAAGTTGCTTGCGGAACATTCCCGGGTTGCCCCGGTTGTCGCTCTGGACACCAGAGGGTGGATCTCACCCGAGGCTGCGTGGGAGACAGGTGTTCTTCCTGAACGTCTGATCGTCGTCCGTTGTGATGATTTCATCCTTTGGCCGAAGGTCACATCGGCATTGCTCGAGGGTGTACAGGCCATCTATGTCGAGGTGCCGGCGCGTATCAAGGATCAGGATCTGCGTCGACTCGGTGCCCTGGCAAGAGCGAGAAGGGTGGCAGTGGCAATGAGATCAATGGGCAACGGTCTGCCATCAGGCATTGCCTATCTCCGGCTGAGAGCGCTTGGTGTCACCTGGGAGGGAGCCGATCGTGGTCACGGGAAGTTGAAGAAGCGACGTCTGATGTTGGAGGCGTCCGGGAAAGGTGTAGCCGGTGTGACCCGGCGTTTCGAGGTGGAGGATGAAGGTACGGACGTTATGCGTGTGGTTTCCGATGTGGTCGTTGACCAGACCAGACGCGCCGTTGGGTGAACCACTGCTGATTGTTGACGATCGGGTGACCGGTGCAACCAAAGAGGTACTGGACGCCGGGGTGAGTCTGGGGATGCCACGTCGGGAAGCTGAGGCCCTGGCGCCCTTTGCCACTGTCATGGTGCGTGATGTCGGTGACGAAACCCGACGTTTCGAGTCAGTTGTCACCGCGGTTGAAGACCTGGTCCCACGTGTGGAAGTTGTCTCGCCAGGTCTTCTGTTTGTGCCGGTGGCCGGGGCGGTTCCCTTCTACGGTGGCGAAGAGGCACTGGCGGCCAGAGTGGCCAAAGAACTCGACGCCCTGATTGGTGCTCGTCGAGGTGGTCAGGCCTTTGTTGGTATCGCCGATGGTCCTTTTGCCGCTCGATGGGCGGCGGCAACTGCTCAGCTTGGTGAGCCCAATGTGGTCGCCGACACCATCTCTTTTCTCTTCGGGCTCGATCTGGGGACATTGCGGGAGTCGATGGGTGGTGACGAGATGATCGATATCTTTCGTTGGCTGGGCATATCCACGTTGGGCGACCTTGCGCGTTTGCCACGCGCGCCCCTGGCGTCGCGGTTCGGCAACCCAGGAGTCCTGGCGCACCGTCTCGCCAGTGGTGAGGGCCCGATGGTCGACCCCCGCGACATCCCCCTCGAACTTGGCGTCGAGATGAAGTTCGAAGACCCACTCGAGAGTCTCGATGCCGTGGCCTTCGCCGGACGCGATTTGGCGGGTCGACTGTTGAAGGGCCTTCGTGCGGCAGCGGTTGCTCCCCACACAGTCATAATCACGGCCGTTGCCCTACATGGTCCTCCAAGAGAACGGGTGTGGAGGTCAGCCGATCCCTTCACAGAGAAGGCACTGTCGGATCGGATCTGGTGGCAATTGCAGGCATGGGTGGAGACCGCCGGGGTGCCCGGCGGAATCGTAGGTCTCAGCATTAGACCTGAAGACCTTTCGTGGGAAGGAAGGCAACTTGGTCTACTCAGCGACGAGTCGTCGATGATCGAAGCGGAGCGAGCTTTGGCCAGAGCCCAGGCTTTGCTCGGCCCCGACGGTGTGGTCCAGGGGAGAGCTCAGGGTGGCCGGATGCCAGGCGAGCGGGTCTCCTGGTCTCGTTGGGGTGAGCCCAAGGCCGACCTCAAACGTGACCCTGGGGCTCCATGGCCGGGGGCGACTCCGTCACCCAGCCCTGCACTGGTGCCTCCCAAACTCCAACCGATCGAGGTGGAATGGGATGGTGGCATGCCCACCCGGGTTCGCATGGGGTCACGCTGGGAGCCGATTCTCACCTGGAGTGGACCTTGGCGATTGAGCCCTCGTTGGTGGGCAGATGAACGTGGTGCCGATCGTTATCAGCTGGTCACGTCGGTGGGAGCCTTTCTCTGTGTGGTGTCAGAGGGCAAGGCGTTTCTGGCAGGGGTGTACGACTGAGAGTCGTCCCCATATCCGGTCTACCATCCCGCCAATGAAAATCGCCTCGTACATCTTCTACGGACTCGCCGTTCTTTCCGCACTTGCAGGTATTGCCGCTGCCTCCTTCGCCAAGGAGGAGATCGGTCGTGTGTTTGGAAGCGGCACGCTGTTTGTATACGGCGGCGCTACTTTGCTCTCGCTGCTGATCGCAGTCGCCTGTCAAAATCTGGCGGCGCGAGACGTCTAGATGATCCTTGCGGTGTGCTCGTGCAAGGGTTTTCTATCGAGGATTCTCTGACCGCCGAAGCGGCGAAGATCCAGCTCATGTGGAGATTCGAGTAGCAACTCGGCCAGATACCGTCCCACCGCCGGCGCTTGTTGGAAACCGTGACCAGAGAAGCCAGTGGCTAAAAGTAATCCGCGGGTCTCAGGCCACTCGCCGAGAATCGCATTTCCGTCGAGGGTGTTGACGGCATACAAGCCTGCCCATGCGTGATCGATCCGGAGTTGATCGAATGCGGGGAGATAGGAGACCAATTTCGGCGATATGAGATCTTCGAATCGCTGTCGGCTACCGGGCAGGAACTCAAATCCAACGGGATCCTCAGGTCGGGACCAGCCCATCAGCCAGACGTTCTCTGCTTCAGAGATTGCATAGATCCCACCAGGGAGAAATATGCTGGGCAGACCCTCAGACGGGAACGGAGTCGACACGACATAAACCGTTCGCATGAATGGCTTGACCGGCAGGTCGATGCCAATTCCGGCTGCGAGACCGGCCGACCATGCTCCCGCAGTCAGTACCACCTTCTCACATCGGACTTCTTCTCCCGACTCGAGGCGAAGGCCCCGCATCTTGGAGCCATCGGCGATCAAATCGGTTGCAGCCGACTCGACGTACTGCGCGCCCAGGTCTAGGGCCTTTGCTCGATAGCCGCGCAGCAAGGCAGTCGGATCGACCGAGCCGTCATCGTGGCCGAGAGTCCCTCCAGCCACCCCCTGTGAATGATAGACGTCATAACGCTGAGCGATCTCCTGATCATCAAGCCACTCGACGTCACACCCCAAGGCTTGCTGGGCTTCCATTCCGGAAATCGCGGCGGTCTTCCCGGCGGGGTCCACCAGAAACAGGTTTCCTTGACGTCGGACTGACACCTCGTGTCGTGATGTGGAGGTTTCCATGTCGTCCGAGAAAGTCTTGAGGATGTCCATCGTGTGTTGGGAGATTCTGATGTTCTCCTCGAGACTGAACTGGATGCGGACGTTGCCATCCGAAAGCACGGTTGAAGCCTGCTCGTAGGAACTGTCTCTCTCGAATACGGCGATCGATAGAGATGGGTCCGCCTTCAACAGGTGATATGCAGTCGAAGAGCCCATGACACCGCCACCGAGGATCACCACGTCGTAGTTCATTGAAAGTCCGGGCCTATCCGATCTGTCCGCCCAGATCCGACACTCGGCCAGCGATGATCCTCCGGACCTGATCGCGCAACTCCCCAGTATCAGCTTGGGTCATCCCCTGGGTCTCAATCGGAGCATCAATCACGACTTCGATAGGACCGCCGAAGAACCAGGGCCGCCCGGACGGGCATGCTTCGTAGGTGCCGTGTATCGACAACGGCAGGACAGGAAGCCCGCTGGCAACGGCCATAGTGAAGGCCCCCTTCTTGAATGGCTTCATTACACCTTCCCGGGGCCTTGTGCCCTCCGGATAGATGATCAAGCTGCGCTTCTTGGCAATCAACTCCTTGGCCTGACGATTCAGCTGGGTGTGTGCGGCCCCGCGAGCCCCACGATCAACTTCGATGTTCCCCACCACCCTCATTCCCTGGGCGAATAACGGGATCTTGAACAATTCCTTTTTCGCGAGGAATCGAATCGGAAGCTGGGTGGCTATGAAACAGGCCATGATGTCCAGTGTCGAGAGATGGTTGGCCACAACCACATATGACCGGTTGGGGTCGATGTTTTCCTGTCCAGTGACAGTGAGCCGACTCCCCGACGTTGCCAGCCATGTGTGGCTCCAGAAAAGGATGATGCGGTCGATCGCGCGAGATGTGTCGTTGACCAGGGCTATGGCGAGAACTGCGAGGGTGCAGACGATGGTCGTAAGAACACCAATGGTCCAGGTAAGAGTGGTCTTGAGGCCAACGATGATCCACCGCACGACGGCGAGCGTAGTAAGCCCTGCGTACCCTTCCGGCATGGACAAGCGTGAGCTCAGGGGCCAGATCCGATCACGTGGTGCGATTGATCCCGGCGATTCACTTCTCGTGGTGTCTGGACTGTTCGTGTGGCTGGCTTCTCGACTCCCCGGAACCATTTCGGCCTTCCTGGCGATGCCTAGCGAGATCGATCTCAGGCCGTTGTTTGACCGATTGCCTGGCTGGCGATGGGTGTTGCCACGCGTCGAGGATGACGGCTCGCTCACATTTCGCGATCGTGCGGTCACCCGAGAGACACATCGATTCGGGATGGAACAACCCGCCGACGAGGGACCGATCATCCCGCTCCACGCGATCGATGTGTTCCTCACGCCAGGCCTCGCCTTCGATGAGGGCGGAGGCAGACTCGGCCAGGGAGGCGGCTTCTATGATCGGGTGCTGGCAGAACGTCGCGGTGACGCCGCAGTGGTTGGGGTGACGGTGGAGGAACGCGTTATCAACCGGATCCCGATGCTGATCGACGACCAGAGCGTCGGCTGGCTAGCCACCGAGAAGGGTGTCAGGGAGTGCTCGACCAATAGCTGACCTTGTCGATGGAGATGGAAATGGCCGGGCCCATCGGTGCTCGATCCCTGTACTGGTGGTATTTCTTCTCAAGAGCGATGCCCGCTCTTTTCCAAGTTGTCCCATCGCTGTGAACTTCAGCCACCCCGTCGATTCGCACCCACCAAAGGTCTTTCCACACGTCGGTGTAGTGGTCGACCAGAAATCCGGCGGTCCCGTTCGCCTCCACATTTGTCAGTCGCTGGAGATGTGTAGTCGTCTTCGGTTTGTGATCAACCATCGTCACGATCCGGTTGCTAACCACCCCGAATGTGACTGGGACAACGTGTGGAGTTCCGTCGGGACGGACCGTTGCCAGATGGCCAACCTTCGATGTGCGCAGGCGCCGCAGCGCCTCAGATCGATCCATTGCTTCCGTAGACCAATGGTTCCACCGTTTCCCAGATGGTGTCGGCCCAGCGGGCATGCCCAGCTGCGCTTACGTGGAAGAGGTCAGCAGCCCAGAGATCACGGTCGGCATACCAAATCTCGGTATCGTCGCTGCGCTGGTGAACGACGTTGGTTTCGTGCTCTTTGGCCACCCTCCAGTGCACGTCATCGAATCGGCGAGCCCGGCGGGACATCATGTTGCTCAGCGGCGGGTAGAGCCGCGGAATCGAACCGAGCTCACCGACACCACTCTGGATGACCGTGGCTCCGGTTTCGGACAACTCGCCTATGAGATTGTCGAGATGTTGCTCGAACTTTCGTCGGGGAACGCCTTTGATCACATCGTTGGCCCCAACCGAGATGAAAACGAGATCAGGACCGAAGAGGATGGCGTCCTCCAACTGATCTTCAACGACGTTGTGGGCCATCGAGCCACCGATCGCAAACGACTGGAGGATCACGTGGTGGTTGGTGGCCAGTCGCTCGCATATCAGGCTGATCCAGATGTCCTCTGGACCGCCTACACCTGGGGCCGTGACGGAGGAGTCACCGAGAACAGCGACACGAAGCATCGGATCGTCGGTATCGCCGAACTCTGCGGAAGGGTCGAAATCGGGTAAGGCTGGTGCGGGACGAAGGACTGCATAAGCGGCTTCCAAACCAAGCACCGTGGCCCCGGCGATGACACCCTTCTTGACTAGACGAGCAACCATGTGTTCAGTCTGACATCCAAGAGACGGTATTCAGCCTCCTGCCGCCCTCTCGATTCGGGCCTTGAGGCCGAATCGACCACTTGGCTCGGTCAGATCGATGACTGCGCCGACGGCATCGGAAAACGCAGATGGGTCTTCGGGGAGGAAGTCGAAGCGGTCACCGTCGATGGTGAGATCGAATCGATAGATGGAGGTGCGCTCGACTCGAATCCGGTCGACTGGCCAAGAGCCGATGTGGAGGCGGCCTGCCGAGATTCGAAATCTACCGTCGTTGATGTCGACCAACACGGTGGCGGGTTCGAGATCGGGGCCTTGGAGCCTCCCAGTGAAATGCGGCATGTAGTAGCCAATCTAGCGATGTTTTCCACAAGCGGAACATGAGGCAACATCAAAATCAGCTGTACAGTGGGACTAGTCCTTATTGGTCCGAAATCCTCGACAGATGTCCGGAGAAGCAGTGACTCTGAACAACAAAGTCCGGTTGGTCACTGCAACCACTCTGTTCGACGGTCATGACGCGTCTATCAACATCTTTCGGCGAATTCTCCAGGCTTCTGGGGCTGAGGTAATTCACCTCGGGCACAACCGCAGCGGGTCCGACATCGTTGAGACTGCCATCGACGAAGACGTCCAGGGCATTGCCGTTACGTCTTATCAGGGCGGCCATATTGAGTTCTATCGCTATCTCCGTGATCTGCTTGTGGAGCGCGATGCCGGGCACATCAAGATCTTTGGCGGAGGTGGAGGAACCATCCTTCCCGACGAGGCAAGAGAGCTCCAGGATTATGGCGTTACTCGGATTTACTCACCTGACGACGGCCGTGAGCTTGGGCTTCAGGGGATGGTCGACGACATCCTCGACCGCTCCGATTATCCAACGGGTGAGCTGGCCGACACTTTCGATCTGACCGACGTGACAACCAGCGACAAAGCAGCCGTAGCTGGCCTCATTTCCGCAGCTGAGAACTATGCCGAGAAGTATCAGGACGTTTTCGATGACGTTGAGGTTTTGGCCGGCAAGTCATCCGCGCCCGTGGTTGGGATCACCGGCACCGGTGGCTCGGGGAAGTCCAGCCTCGTTGACGAGATCGTGCGACGGCTTCTCCTCGACTTCCCCGACCTGCATCTCGCGGTCATCTCGGTCGATCCTTCGAAGCGAAAGACGGGCGGCGCTCTGCTTGGCGACCGGATTCGGATGAATTCGCTGCCACATCCGCGGGCCTACATGAGATCGCTGGCGACCCGCCAGGCAAATCTTGCATTGTCTCCCCACGTCCACAGGGCCGTCAACGTGGTCAAGGCTGCAGGCTATGACGTAGTTCTTCTCGAGACGTCGGGCATCGGCCAATCCGACACCGAGATCGTCGACTTCTCCGATGTCTCGATGTACGTGATGACGCCCGAGTACGGGGCTGCAACCCAACTCGAGAAGATCGACATGCTCGACTTCGCTGATCTGGTGGCAATCAACAAGGCCGACAAGGAAGGAGCCCTCGACGCTCTCCGCGACGTTCGCAAGCAGTACAAGCGAAATCACCAGTCGTTTTCGACCCAAGACGAAGAGCTCCCGATACATCTCACCGTGGCGTCGGATTTCAATGATCCGGGCACCAACCGGTTTTACCGCGCCTTCGTGGAAGAACTCAATCGGACATCGACCCTTGAGCTACCGACAGCTGACGAGGTCAAACGCCATGTGATCCCTCCTGAGCGAGGCAGGTATCTAGCTGAGATTGTCGACGAGATTCGGCGATACAACCTTTGGTCGAGCACTCAATCCGAGGCTGCCGATCGGCTCTACAGATTGCAAGGGGCAGCAGAGGTCAGTGATGTCGATCTGGTGGAAGCAATCGCCGAGGCGGGCGAAGAGCTAGATCCCGAGAACCTCCGTGCCCTCGACCATTGGGACGGAATGCAAGCCGAATACTCGGGCGACGAGTTCATCTACCACGTCCGAGGCAGCGAGATCAGGATCCCGCTCCACTACGAAACCCTGTCCCACACTCTTGTGCCCAAGATCGCTCTTCCCAGGTATCGATCGTGGGGTGACCGGCTCGAGTGGCTGCTCCAGGAGAACGTCCCCGGTGAGTTCCCCTACGCCGCCGGAGTGTTTCCTTTCAAAAGGGAAGCCGAGGACCCAGCCCGGATGTTCGCTGGCGAGGGCCCTCCCGAGCAGACTAACGCTCGTTTCCACTACCTGGCGAGCGGGATGCCGGCGAAGCGTCTCAGCACAGCATTCGATTCGGTGACGTTGTATGGCGAGGACCCCCACGAGCGTCCTGACATCTACGGGAAAGTGGGCAATTCCGGGGTGTCGCTGGCGACATTGGACGACGCCAAGAAGCTCTACTCGGGTTTTGATCTCTCGGATCCAACAACCTCGGTATCGATGACGATCAATGGACCTGCCCCCATGATCCTTGCGTTTTTCATGAACGCCGCGGTCGACCAGGCGTGCGAGACCTACATCACTGAAAACGATCTTTGGGGTGAGGTCGAGTCGAAGATCAGCGAGATCTACGGGGATCGAGCCCGGCCCGCTTACCACGGTGATCGTCCGGTTGGGAATGACGGACTGGGGCTGAGACTGCTCGGTGTCACAGGTGACCAGGTGCTCCCAGAAGACGTCTACGAACGGATCAAATCGGAAACCATGTCACGGGTCAGAGGAACGGTCCAAGCCGACATCCTCAAGGAAGATCAGGCACAGAACACATGCATCTTCTCTACCGAGTTCGCCCTCCGGATGATGGGCGACATCCAGGAGCACTTCGTCGACAACGATGTTCGCAACTTCTACTCAGTCTCGATCAGCGGCTATCACATGGCCGAGGCAGGAGCCAACGCCATAACCCACCTTGCTTTCACTCTGGCCAACGGGTTCACGTACGTCGAGAACTACTTGGCTCGAGGGATGGATATTGATGACTTCGCACCCAATCTCTCGTACTTCTTCTCGAATGGAATCGATGCCGAATACGCCGTGGTCGGCCGGGTGGCGCGACGGATCTGGGCAAAGGCGATCAAGCACAAATACGGTGGCAACGATCGGTCTCAGAAACTGAAATACCACATCCAAACTTCTGGTCGATCACTCCATGCTCAGGAGATCAGCTTCAATGACATCCGCACCACGCTGCAAGCTCTTTATGCGCTCTACGACAACGCCAACAGTCTCCACACCAACGCGTATGACGAGGCTGTCACGACACCGACAGAGGAATCGGTGCGTCGTGCCTTGGCGATTCAGCTGATCATCAACAAAGAACTCGGGCTCAACAAGAACGAGAACCCCCTCCAGGGCAGTTTCATCATCAATGAGCTCACCGATCTTGTTGAGGAGGCGGTCCTCATCGAGTTCGAACGTCTCAACAGTCGTGGGGGAGTGCTCGGTGCGATGGAGCGGCAATACCAGCGAACCAAGATTCAGGAGGAGTCGCTGTATTACGAACAGCAGAAGGAATCTGGTGAATACCCCATCGTCGGAGTCAACACATTCCTCTCCAAAGAAGGCTCGCCGTTTGAAGTTCCCGACGAGTTGGTTCGTTCCACCGAAGACGACAAGAAGCGTCAGATCTCCAATCTCCAAGCCTTTCAGGGTCGGAACACCGCCGCGAGCGAAAAGTCACTGGAAGCTCTGCAGCGGGCCGCTGTCCACAGCGAGAACCTGTTTGCCCAACTCATGGAGACAGCGAAAGTGGCCTCTCTCGGGCAGATGAGCCACGCCCTCTATGAGGTGGGCGGCCAGTACCGTCGGAACATGTGATCGGGCTAGAACCCACGTCGCAATTACTCTTTCCATTCTTCTAGAGCAGACATCTATGACACGTAACGTTCCCAACAAGCCATCACTCGACGGTCTCGAGGCCAAATGGGATGAGCGCTGGGAAGAAGCCGGCACATATCGATTCGACAGATCGAAGAAGCGGGACGAGATATTCGCTATCGACACACCTCCTCCAACAGTTTCGGGGTCACTACACATGGGGTCGGTGTTCGGGTATGTCCAGACTGACACCCATGCCCGCTACCGGCGGATGGCCGGCAAAGAGGTCTTCTACCCGATGGGATGGGATGACAACGGGCTCCCAACAGAGCGACGTGTCCAGAACTACTACGGCGTGTCCTGTGACCCGGGCCTTCCATACGATTCGGACTTCAATCCGCCGGAGGAAACCCACGACCCAGTCATCTCAATCAGTCGGCGAAACTTCATCGAGCTGTGCCACTTGCTCACCCAAGAGGACGAGAAGATCTTTGAGTTGCTGTGGCGCACCCTCGGGCTTTCGGTCGATTGGAAGCAGTCGTACGCCACCATTGATGCGCACAGCCAACGCACCTCACAAAAAATGTTCCTGCGCAACCTGGCCCGCGGGGAGGCTTACTCCCAAGAGGCTCCGGTCCTCTGGGATGTCGACTTTCAGTCGGCTGTTGCCCAGGCTGAACTCGAGGACAGGGAAAAGGGAGGTGCCTACCACAAGATTGCCTTCCACAAGCCCGATGGTGAGCCGATTTACATCGAGACCTCCCGACCGGAGTTGATTTGTTCCTGTGTCGCTTTGGTGGCACACGCTGAAGACGAGCGATACCAGCCGTTGTTCGGTTCGACTGTCAGCTCACCATTGTTCGGTGTCGAGGTGCCTGTCGTTGCCCACGAGCTAGCCGACCCTGAGAAAGGCACTGGCGTCGCCATGATCTGCACGTTTGGCGACACCACCGATGTGACGTGGTGGCGTGAGCTGGAGCTCCCGACTCGGGCGGTCATCCAACACAACGGACGCTTCCAGTCCGAGCCTCCCGAATGGCTGTCCAAGGACGGGGCTGATGTGTACGCCGAGCTGGCTGGTTTGTTTCCCAATCAGGCTCGTCGGAAGATGGCTGAGTTGCTGGCCGAATCAGGTGATCTCGACGGTGAGCCGAAGCAGATCATGCATCAGGTCAAGTTCTACGAGAAAGGCGATCGCCCACTAGAGATCGTCACCAGTCGTCAGTGGTACATACGCAACGGTGGTCGTGATGACGATCTGCGCAAGGAGCTCCTCATACGTGGCGAAAACCTGGATTGGATCCCTGACTTCATGGGTATTCGTTATCAGCATTGGGTCGACGGGCTGAATGGCGACTGGCTGATATCCCGACAACGCTTCTTTGGGGTCCCCATCCCCCTCTGGTATCGCCTCGATGAAACGGGAGCGATCGAGTATGAGAGCCCACTGATTCCGAACGAAGATGATCTTCCGATTGACCCCAGTTCCCATGTGCCGATTGGCTTCAAAGAGTCACAACGAGGCCAACCTGGCGGGTTCGCCGGCGATCCAGACATCATGGATACGTGGGCAACCTCGTCGTTGACTCCCCAGATCGCTGGGCATTGGGACGACGATCCGGACCTCTGGGAGCGTGTGTTCCCAATGGACATCCGACCCCAAGGCCCCGAGATCATTCGGACTTGGCTCTTTTCGTCGACAGTGAGGGCTCACTTCGAACATGGTGTCCTGCCTTGGCAAACGGCGACAATCAACGGCTGGATCCTTGATCCCGATCGAAAGAAGATGTCAAAATCGAAAGACAACGTTGTCACGCCCCTGCCTCTGATCGAAGAGTATGGATCGGAAGCGGTTCGGTATTGGGCATGCAACGGTCGACCGGGTGTAGATACTGCGCTGGACTACGGCGTGATGAAAATCGGCCGGCGGCTAGCGATCAAGCTTCTCAACGGTGCCAGATTCGCTCTTGGTTTTTCCGATTCGGATGTTGATGTCTCAGCGATCACAGAGCCCCTTGATCGATCGATGTTGGCTGGGCTTGCTGAAACGGTCGATCGGGCCACCAACGCCTTTGAGGCCTACGACTACACAAGAGCCCTAGAAGCGGCTGAGAAATCCTTCTGGGCCTGGACGGACGATTACCTGGAGTTGGTCAAGACACGGGCCTACGGCGAAGGGCCGACGGCGACGTCTGCTCACGCGGCACTGCAACTGGCGCTTTCCGTCTACCTCCGATTGTTTGCGCCGTTCCTCCCGTTTGTCACCGAAGAGGTTTGGAGCTGGTGGCGAGATGGGTCGGTGCACAGGGCTGCATGGCCGTCAGCTGACGAATTCGCTAGAGCCGCTAGCGACTCGCGGGTGTTGGAATCAGTGAGCAATGTGCTTGGTTCGGTACGACGTGCCAAGTCTGATGCCAAGGTCTCCATGCGGGCGGAGGTGAACCGCCTCTATGTGACAGGCTCCGCTGAGGAGGTCGAGTTGATCCAACAGGGAGCCGGTGATCTGCGTGAGGCGGCCCGCGCAACGGAGATCCTCTATTCGGATGGTGAGTTTTCGGTGGAGTCGGAGCTGGCGGACTCGAGCAGCTGAACCAGTCGGTCATAGTCGCCATCTACAGACTTCTGCGCCCACCGGCCAATAAGTGGTTCAACGAGCTTGGCGGAGCCTTTCTCCGGTCCGCCGGTGATGTCGGCCGATACACGACACGAGGTGTCGTCGACTGGCTCGACTTTTCTGACCACTTGGATCGGAAATGTGGACTTGATTGTCTTTATGACGATGAGCTGTCCAGGCTCGTAGCGTGTGACCTCGAATGTCGACAGAATGTCCCGATCCATGAAACGAGCCTTTTGCTCGTAGGTGGATCCAACGGAGATCGGGGGGTCAGTGGTCCATTCGCAAGATTGCATCCCGTTCTGCCACTTGGGGTTGTTGGAGGCATCGGAGAAGAAGTCAAATACTTGGTGGGCGGGGCGAGCAATGTCCCTTGTCGCCGTCATCTCCATGAGCGGAACGTTACATTCACCCACGGCTGGAGGGTGGTGGGGAGACCGTCCGCTACATGAAGTTTGCAGACATTGCAGAAGTTGAGTGAGTGCGGCGAGGAGTAGAGGCCATTGTCAATGCGTGCTGTGAGTCTCGCTAGCTCCAAGTCAAGCTTCGGGGTGGCGGGAATCGCCGGCCACCCCTAAATAGGTCGGCCTTGCCCAACAAGATCGAGATGTTCGAGGAGTTCTAGAGTCACCGTCTCATCCTGATGTACCAATGTGTGGTGGTAGCGGCAGAGGAGACAGAGGTTGTCGAGATCTGTGGTGCCACCATCGGCCCAGTGTTTGATGTGGTGGGCGTCACACCAGCGGGGACTCCGGCCACAACCGGACATGATGCAGTGACGGTCCCTGGCGATCAGAGCTCGGCGTGTTGCCGCCGGGATGATCCTCGTCTTACGGCCCACATCAATTATCTCGGGCTCAGTGTTCCAGACGATCCGACTGACTGATGAATCGCAGGCGAGTTGACGAATTGTCGAAACTGTCAGAACCGCTCCGCTCTCGGTTTCGTGGAGACCTCCAGGACTGGCTTCGAGAGCATCGACGTCGACATGGATGTTGAGGTGAGGTTTTTCTCCACCGATCTCGGGTGTCTCGGTACTTTCCAGGAACCCACGCGAGAGATCCTCGAGTGCGTCTGCTCGACGCTGAGATGGAGTGCGATCATCGTTCTCGGTTGGTGGTGGCATCAGGGCGTCGATCGCCGTCATGAATGACTCACCGGCGGTTTGCGTGAGTGAGAACTCGCCTTCGACCGTCCCATTGGCTTTCCGACTGACCTCAAGGCGTCGCCGCTCCATCTGGGTCTGCTCGTCGATGAGGACGCCGGGTTTGTCCGCTGTTGCTCGCCAGTAGTCGAGAACCTTGCGTGTTTCGTCATAGCTGTCGCCAACGATCTCAAGAAGCACCGGTTCGGCGTCCGGGTACTTGGCGGGCATCTGATCTGAGGCTTGAAAGAGAAGCTGCGCCTGGTCGGTGGAGATCTGGTTGTGTTTCCAAGAGAGGAATGTGGCTCTGAATTTGCGGGCGGCACGGGCCATCGCGATCCAGGTTTTCGCATGGCCCCCGCTCATTCGGCCTCGTTTCTTCAGATAGGCAAGCGTCGACGTGAAACCAAGTATTCGATGCCCACTGCGGGCATCGAACGCTGCAACGGATTCGGTCCATTCGAGATCAAAATGTGTGCGCACTGCTGCCATCAGCATGATGTGCTCGTCTAGCTCGTCGATGTCGATCGAGCCCTTGTTGTCCAAAATCTCGAGGACGATCGTTCGTCTCTCTCCCTTTCCCATGTTCACAACGTACAAACCGGGTGTGACAGGAATGTCCCGAATCGGGCAGCGTATGGCAATTGTTTGAGATATCCCTTGGATTGCACATGTCAGGTTTCTCCGAGGTCGCAATAACCTCGGGGGTGCCTGTGGGTGAGATTCTGAATCGTCAGTTGTGGCGTCGACTCCTGGTGGTTTGTGGTTTGAGTGCGGTCGCGGTGACGGCACCGCTTCTCGATCTATACGGCCGCAACCCCGAAGTCTTCGTCGCCAACCGAACCAGTGCCGGTGAAATGGTTCTGTTTGGGCTCATCGTCGCGCTCGCAGTGCCGGCGTTCTCTCTTTTGGTGCTGGTGGCAGCGGAATGGATCGGTGGTCGATCCCCCCAAGTCGCATACGAAGTGATCGTGGCAGTTCTGTCACTCGCCACAGGGTTCGTCGTTAGCCGTCAGGTCATCTCGGAGAGCGGCCTGGGGGCGGTGGCCGTCGCTCTCGCACTGGGTGCGTTTGTCTGGTACCTAGTTCACAAGATCGAGACGGTATTCGTCTGGGCCTCCGTAGCTTTGCCGCTAGTGCTTGTGATGTTCGCGGCGACATCTGACTCGTCGAGACTGATTTGGGAGTCGCCAGAGGTCGTTGCAAGCGACTCCGCCGTCGGTAGCCCATCGTCGATTGTGTTCCTGCAACTAGACGAACTTCCGCTCGCCTCGCTAATGGATGAGTCAGGGGAGATAAATGCTGCGCTGTTCCCCAACTTCTCCCGCTTGGCGACCGAAGGAACCTGGTACCGAAACGCCTTCTCGAATTCGATAGCCACCACTCAGAGTGTCCCGGCGATTCTCACGGGCAATCTCGGAGAGAAAGGGATGAGCCCTTCGTCTGTAGATCATCCTGAGAACGTGTTCACATTGCTGGCTGATACCTACGACATGCACGTCATTGAGTGGGTGGCCGACATGTGTCCAGAGCAGATCTGTCCTGACTATGCCGGTCGAGCACCAGCGCGATTCACGTCTCTTCTCAAGGACTTGGGTGTGGTTTACGGACATTTGACTCTCCCGATAGCGGCCCGAGAGGAGCTGCCCAGTATCGACAACGCTTGGAAGGGGTTTCTAGGCCAAGCAAAAACGCCAATCGGGACTGATGTTGCCATCGCAGGTCTGCCCGTACCGGCGTCGGGAGACCGGGTGGAGTGGGCCAACTGGGTGCAGCGTCTGACGAATGGAATCGAAGACAACATGGGTCCGACCTTCAGCTATGCCCATCTCGATGCGCCACATGTGCCGTGGGTGACCAATCCTTCCGGCACTCACTACGACCGGCCTGAGGATTACACCGAGGTCGAGGGCGTTCAGGGGAATGGACATTGGGGTCTCGACCCAAGACCTGCACTCCTTGGCTATCAGCGACATCTCTACCAATTGGGCTTTCTCGACACCATGCTGGGTCAGATGTTCGATCGACTGGACAAGACGAGCGAGTGGGACGACACAATGGTGGTGGTTGTTGCCGACCACGGCGCTTCGTTTGTACCCGGTCAGCACCGTCGATGGCCCAAAGACGACAACCGTGATGATCTCTACCGGGTGCCCTTATTCGTCAAGTACCCCGGTCAGAGCGCAGGGGAGATCGTGGACGCACCCGTATTCGGAACGGACATCGTCCCGACAATTGTTGAGGTTCTCGACGTGGAGACCGACTGGACGTTCGACGGCACATCTTTGTTGGCCGTTGGTGGAAGTGACCGCCCCCATGAGCCGATTCGCTGGTGCTGTAACGGCGATGGTGTGAGTACCAACTTGTCGGTCCTGTACGACCAGGTAGAGCGCAATCGGACCTGGATCCCCGATCAGTCGAGTTGGCTGACAGTCGCCGCTGTAGGCCCCTATGCCAATCTCCTGGGCCAGCCTGTCGAGGCGCTGGCTGTACAACAGACTGACGAATTGATTTGGTCACTGGACCGTGGTGCGGAGTTGGCCGAGGCCGACGTGGAATCGGGTCTATTACAAACGCTCCTCACGGGTCGCATCCAGCTCCCCCCTGGAACCGTCGAGGATGATTTGTTGGTGATAGTCAACGGTGAGGTAGCGGGGTTTGGGTTCGTCTCTAGAGACAACTCAGGTGGCGGTGCTCTTCGGGCGCTTCTTGCCGAGGGAGCGATCATCGATGGCCATAACCAGATCGACATTCTGATTCCGGGGCCGGGCGGAGATGGCTGGCTCGCCGGCGAGTCCGACGTGTTGACGCTCCATTTCTTCACCGCAGATGGCCGAGAACTCGACGTGAGGGCGGAGGGCAGCCGCCGAATCCAGGTCGACAAGGTCGTTTTCACCGATGGTGGATGGGAGTTGGTCGGCTGGGCTGCGGATGTGACCCGAAAGCTGACCCCTGACATGGTTTATGTGTTCGCGGGTGAAAAACTCATCGCTTCGACGGCACCAAATACAGAAAACAAGAACGTGGTGAGGTGGTTCGATTCCGAGGACCTGCTCGAATCAGGTTTCGCCTTCGAGATCGGGAGTGGCCTGATACCGCTAGACGTGAATCAATTGACGGTGATCGCCGAGTTCGACGGCGTCGCCGTTTCCGACCAGCTGAGTCTTGTCGGTTAGCGACAGACTGTTAGCGCGGGACAAGATCGAACAGCACACGAGTCCCACCCTCGAGGACGTGTTCTTTCCGAATATCGAAAGCTCGGTCCAGTAGGACCCTGAATTCCGCTTCGCTCCGTCCTGGGTGGAGCTCCTGTTCGAGTTTGTTGGCTGTCAACTTGCCCACCATCTCATCGTCGGGTGAGACGTACTCGAGGGCGACCGGGGCATCAAAGCTGCGTAGCCATTCGAGCACCGCGGCCGGGGGGATGCTCGCCGTATAGATGAGATGGTGAATCACGCCGTAGGCGATGACATGATCGGGATTGGCCCGCTCCATCAACGCTGGGCGCTCACGACCGGCCCAGCCTTGGGCTGGCGATGGGTTGGTCAGTTCGCTGACGACGATAGAGATGTTCTTGCCTTGGCTACGTCCGTATAACTCTTCGAGAACCGGCTCATAGCCGTCGACTGCGATGGCGAGAGCGCCGGTGTCAGCTGCAATGGTGGAGAAGTAGCCGTCATTGGCGCCAAGGTCGATCACGCGTTTCGGCCGGCTTCGACCCAACGCGTCTCGAAGAAACTCGCCTTTCGTCTTGCGATCCCTGCCGACGTGGTCACAAGTGTGATAGTCGGACCAGCCTTCGACACCGTGATCCCAGTGGAGGGACTCAACGAGAGATCGCAGCTTTCGGACGTTGGCCAAGATCAAGTCTGCCGAGAAACCAGCCGCCTTCAAATCTCCGCGCACCGAGGCGCCCGACATGCGCTCCTCCATTTTCGCCTGAAGGGAGACGTGCATCAGAGAACTCGGCTTCATCCGTTTCCCGCCCGACAGGATCTGCTTCATCTCGCCAGCAGTTGGACCTTCCATGTCGCCTCGAAGCCACGGCTGGAAGGGAAGTTCAGCCCACGCTCGAAGCATGAGAGGAAACAGGAACTGACGGGTGAACTGGCGGTATCCGATCCAAGGTTCGCCATCTCGATACTTCTCGAACGAGCCGATGTCGATGAACAGCGGGCTCCCGTCGACGAACTGGATGTTGAAGGGCGTGGCATCTTTGATGGTGATCCCCGAGGCGAGGGCATCGGCGAGAAGATCGAGTTGGAGTAGGGCAGCGTCTCGCAACATCGAGAAGGTCCACTCATATGGGTACGAAACGAACGGGATGCGTGGATGTTGGAGAGCACCGGCGGCACCGTTAGGTGCGTTGTCGAGTTTGGTCGTTGCGATCAAGCGTCCGGACTCCACTGCGTGGCCGAAGAACGGGCTTGGCTCCAGGTGTTCCCAAGCCTCGAGACCACGTTCGTCGAGTAGTCGAAGCACACGATCGCCCTCGAAGACAACGCGAGACGCAGGATCCCGGAACGATCCCGGGTCGGCCGAGATCATGGAGTTCAGGACTCGGAGTTGACGGCTGTCTCGTCGCTGACGGTTTCCGGCTCTGCTCCGGTTTCAGCTTTGGCAATCGCCTTCTTGCCCATCATGCGAGCTTTCCATGCCCTGAAGGCGACGGCAATACCCGCCAGTCCACCAAGAACGGCCTGGAGTATCAGGCTTCCTGAACCGGCATCCAAATATCCAAAGATCATCTACTAGCTCCTAGAGAGTCCGACGGATCACCGCCGAAGGAAACATCTTCGTCCAAGTCTGGTCGCATGCCAACCCTCCGCACGACCTATCTGCGATAGATCATCTTGCCGTTGTGGTCTCCTTCTCGAATACGACCGGTGAGTCGGAGATGCTCAAGATGGGAAATCGTCTCCAAGAACGCAAGTCTTGACTGGAGGGGGTCGAGATTTGGACGAAACGACTTGACCATCACGTCCCACGCTGTTGTGTCGCTTTCTCGTACCAGGTCAGCCATGTCGAGAAGACGTCGATCGTGATGCAGCAAGATCTGCCGGGCGCGCTCGTCGCCATGGTCGATCAAAGTTCCGTGGGCCGGGTAGGTGAGGCCGATATTCAATTCGACCAGCTTCTGGAGTGAGTTCATGTATTCGCCAAGCGGGTCTTCGAGGAATGTGTCGTACATGATCACCGGTGAGATCCGGGGCAAGACGTGGTCGCCGGAGAAGAGAATTCCCGTGCGGTTGTCGCGAACACAGATGTGGGCCGGTTCGTGACCGGGAGTGTGAACGATCTCGAGGTGACGGGCACCGCCAAGGTCAATTCTGTC
>Ga0255056_10000115_pt1 | contig 19728 bp, 16 predicted proteins | sample Cases_109_1_MG_FD_183639 | JGI IMG/M metagenome (GOLD analysis project Ga0255056, IMG submission 183639) | Seawater microbial communities from Amundsen Gulf, Northwest Territories, Canada - Cases_109_1 | ecosystem: Environmental > Aquatic > Marine > Gulf | place: Canada: Northwest Territories... | reverse complement strand
GATCTGGTGAAATATCCTAGGCAATACAAAGCGGCTGAGAATCATCGCCGTCGCAACCAGCGCGGCGACCCGGCCGATCGACATCAGGACGATACTGATCTGCAGATTGCCGAGACTCGGCTGGACCGCAAGAAACAGGATCGCGAAGATGTCCTGAAGCACCAATACGCCCAGCGTGATGCGCCCCGGCAGCGTGTCGAGTTCACGCTTTTCGTAGAGAACCTTGACGATGATAACCGTGCTTGAGAGAGCACAGGCAACCGTCAGATAAAGTGCGTCGAACTTGCCGGCCCCCAGCGACAGGCCGATGGCAATAAAGAATGCGAGACCAAGCAGGCAGGCGCCAATCAATTGCCCGCCGGCGGCAAACAGGATCACACGGCCGGCCCTGATGATCTTTTTCAGGTCGATTTCCAGCCCGATCATGAACAGCATGAAAATCAGGCCAAGCTCGGAAATCGTGCTGATCGATTCCTGCGACTTGACCCATCCCATGCCGAACGGGCCGATGACGAAGCCACCGACCAGATAGGCGAGGATCAGAGGTTGCCGGAAAAAATGCGCGGCCAGGCCAAGCACCCAGGCAAACAGGATCGAAAAGGTAATATCGCGAATAAGTTCGTGCATGCCCTCGGCCGGCCCGGCAACGTCAAAAATGCCTGAATCAAGTCCTTATATAAGGACCAAAGACCGCCGCGAAAGCAATATCTATGGCGCAATTTGCGCCGCCGGATGACGGCGGTTTGCGGCGGCTTTCGCCTCAAGCCCTGAATTTGAACATGGATGACGGCTGAGAGTGCAGAGGTGCCGCATCATTGTGCGACAAGTCAGCGCGGAATGCTACCCGATGGTGACCATGAAGTGACAATCGCTAAAAACACGCCGACCCGTATCGCTCCTTGGCTTGAATAACGAGTCCTCCTGTATACGTTCCCGCCGGGGACTTCGAGCATCAGGTTGGTCATGAATTCGAAATTGAATCTCTTTTTCGCGCTGTTTCTTTTGGTCGGCGGCTGGAGCAGCGCTGCAGCGGCAGACGAAGGGTCCCCTCTTGGCCTTTGGGCTACGGAGAAAGGCGACGCCCGAATTCAGGTTACCCAATGCGGACGAGCGCTCTGCGGCAAGGTTGCCTGGCTACGCGAAGCGATCGACCCCGCAACCGGCAAGCCGCAGACCGATGACAAGAACCCGGATCCTGCACTGGCGTCACGCCCCATGATTGGTGTTCAGCTTTTCCTTGGCATAGTTCCAAGCGGCCCCGGCACCTGGACCGGCCACATCTATAATGGCGATGACGGCAAGGTTTATGATGGCAAGGTTTTGCTGACAGGACCAAGGACACTGCGCGTCGAAGGATGCGTCGGCGCGATTTGCGGCGGTGAAAACTGGACCCGGCTTGGCGGCCGCTGAGGCCATCGTCGCTTACACGAACGGCTGTGGTCGAGGCGCAGTAAAACGGCTAAATATCTATATTGCATGGAAATATGGTCGGATTTGCGGCCTTCGATTCTCCGCTATGGCGTCAATCGCTGTTCAGCGCAGCCGAGTTCGTTGAAGCGAGAAAACGCTGCAACGATTGCCGCTGCTGTTCCAGGGAGCTCTGCCTGTCCCTTAGTTCTGCAGGTGCGGTCCAGCCCGGCTCGATCCCGGTCATGTCCGGCAATTCATGTGCAATGCCCTTGTGGCAATCAATGCAGGTTCGCTCTCCCGAGACCAAAAAACGGGTATGGATCTCCGCTGCCCGTCGCGTCTGCTTGGTGAAATCCATGGCGATCGCCGAATGGCAATTCCGGCATTCAAGCGAATCGTTGGCCTTAAGCCGCGCCCATTCGTGCTTTGCGAGCTCGAGGCGCATGTCGAGAAACTTCTGCCGGGTCGAGATCGTGCCGAAAATTTTGCCCCAGACCTCCTTTGAAGCCTGCATCTTGCGTGCGATTTTATCGGTCCAATCGTGGGGCACGTGACAATCGGGGCATGTCGCGCGCACTCCGGATCTGTTCGCGAAATGGATGGTCCGCTGAAGTTCCTGATACACGTTGTCGTGCATTTCGTGACAGGACGTGCAGAACTTTTCCGTATTGGTGATTTCAAGCGCCGTGTTGAACGCGCCCCAGAACATCACCCCGCACAGGAAGCCGCCAAGCGTCAGGAAGCCCAGGCTGAAATAGGTGCTCGGCCGGCTCGCGATCCCCCAGAACCACCGCAGCAGAGCTTTCAATCTCGCCATCTCGCTCTCACTGCTTTGGTTCGTGGACCAGAAGCATGTCCTGGAACGTATTCGGCACCAGCGGGGCGGCATCGGTTTGCTGGACGTGGCAGGCGGTGCAGAAATATCGCCGCGGGGTCACATCGGCGAGGACCTGACCATCGCGATCCATGAAATGGGTCACGCTGATCATCGGCGCACCGGATCCTTCGGTGTACTGGCGCCGATGGCAATCGAGGCAACGGTTGGTCCTCAGCGTGAGCTGATAGTTGTCAATCGAGTGCGGGATCACCGGCGGTTGCTCGGGATAATTGCGCATCACACGCCTGTCGTCGGTGATCGGACGCGCAAACGGCGGGATCGGAGACTCACTCATCGGAGCCCCGTTACCGGTGACCCGCGGGACGACCTTCGGCGCGGTCTGCGCGTAGATTGCGCCCGTCAGCAAAACGATGGACGCGCTCAGGACTGCCCCCAACAGGGAACGAACCATCACGCCTAGACCGGGGTAATCTTGACCGCGCATTTCTTGAAATCCGTCTGTTTTGAAATCGGATCCGTCGCGTCGAGTGTGGACTTGTTGATGAGCTGGCTTGCATCGAACCAGGGCACAAAAACAACGCCGCGCGGCATGCGATTGCGCCCGCGCGTATCGACGCGCGTTCTGATTTCGCCGCGACGGGATGCCAGCTTGACCTCAGCCCCCTGATTGATGCCGCGTTCCCGCGCATCCTCGGCATGCATAAAGCAGAGTGCGCCCGGAAACGCCTTGTACAATTCCGGCACGCGCATGGTCATAGAGCCTGAGTGCCAGTGCTCCAGTACGCGGCCAGTCACCAGCCAGATATCGAACTCCTTGTCCGGAGACTCTGCCGGCGGCTCGTAAGGCACCGCGATAATTTTCGCCCGGCCGTCAGGCTGCCCATAGAACTCGATGCCCTTTCCGGGCTTTACATAAGGATCGAGGCCTTCGCGGTAGCGCCAGCGAGTTTCCTTGCCGTCGACCACAGGCCACCGCAAACCACGCACCTCGTGATACGTGTCAAACGGCGCGAGGTCATGGCCGTGCCCCCGCCCGAATGATGCATATTCCTCGAACATGCCCTTCTGGACGTAGAATCCGAATGCCTTCGACTCATGGTTCTCATACTCGGCCGGAATTTCAGTCACGGCAAAACGATCGACATTGCCGTTGCGGAACAGCACCTCGAACAGCGTCTTGCCTCGATAGTTCGGATTAGCCTGCAGGATATCCTGCGGCCAAACTTCGTCGGTCACAAACCGCTTAGAGAACTCCATCATTTGCCAAAGGTCCGAGCGCGCTTCACCGGGAGCCTTCACCAACTGGCGCCAGAAATGCGTTCGGCGCTCGGCATTGCCGTAGGCGCCTTCCTTCTCCACCCACATCGCAGCCGGCAAAATGAGGTCAGCCGCCATTGCGGTGACGGTAGGATAGGCATCAGACACCACGATGAAGTTATCGGGATTGCGATAGCCGGGATAAGTCTCCTGCGAGCTGTTCGGCGCAGCCTGCAGGTTGTTGTTGACCTGGATCCAGTAGAAATTGAGTTTGCCGTCGCGCAACATCCGATCCTGCTCGACCGCATGATACCCCGGCTTTTCGGGGACCAGACCATGCGGCACGCGCCATAGTTCCTCGGCGCGCTTGCGGTGTTCGGGGTTGGTCACCGTCATGTCCGCCGGCAGACGGTGCGCGAAGGTACCGACCTCCCGCGCGGTGCCACACGCTGACGGCTGCCCGGTCAGCGAGAACGGCGAATTGCCGGGCTCGGAGATTTTTCCAGTCAGCAGATGGATGTTGTAGACGAGTTGGTTGGCCCATACGCCGCGCACATGCTGGTTGAAGCCCATCGTCCACAGCGACATGACCTTGCGCGATGGGTCGGCATACAACTCGGCCAGTTCCTGAAGGAAGCCACGCTCCACGCCGGTGAGCGCCGAAACTCTCTCCAGCGTGTAGTCTTTCACGAATTTCGCATAGGCGTCGAAATCGATCGGCTCTGTCGCGCCGGGATTAGCCGCCCCCTTGGCTTTTTGCTCGGCCGGATTGTCCGGCCGTAGCCCGTAGCCGATATCGGTCGCGCCCTTCACGAATGACGTGTGATTGTTCACGAAATCCTTGTTGACCCGGCCGGTGGTGATGATGTGGTTGGCGATGTAGTTGAGGATGGCCAGATCGGTGCCCGGCTTGAAGACGATCGGAATGTCGGCGAGGTCGGAACTGCGATGGGTGAAGGTGGAGAGCACCGCGACCTTGACGTGTGGGTGGCTCAGGCGGCGATCAGTCAGGCGTGTCCAGAGGATCGGATGCATCTCGGCCATGTTCGATCCCCACAGCACGAACGCATCTGCGGCCTCGAAATCGTCGTAGCATCCCATCGGCTCGTCCGCTCCGAACGTGCGCATAAACGCATAAGCCGCCGAAGCCATGCAGTGGCGCGCGTTGGGATCGAGATTGTTGGAGCGGAAGCCCGCGCGCATCAGCTTGGTTGCCGCATACCCTTCCCAAACAGTCCACTGACCTGAACCGAACATACCAACCGCGGTCGGACCTTTCGCCTTGAGGACAGCCTTCATGCGGCTTGCCATCACATCGAAGGCCTCATCCCAGCCCACTGGCTCAAACTCACCATTCTTGTCGTAGATGCCGTTCTTCTTGCGCATCAGCGGCGTCGTCAGACGGTCGCCGCCATACATGATCTTCGACAGAAAATAGCCTTTAATACAATTCAGGCCGCGGTTTACTTCCGCCAGGGTATCGCCATGTGTCGCAACAACCTTGCCGCCTTTCACCCCGACCATGACACCGCATCCGGTGCCACAAAAACGGCACGGCGCCTTGGACCATTTGATCTCAAGCGATCCGATACCTTGCGCGATCGGTTGCGCTGCGGCGGGGACGGTGATGTTGGCCGCAGCGGCGGCAATCGCAGCGGCTTGGGCCTTGAGCATCTCGCGTCGAGAGAGAGTCATCGTTCCTCACCATGCCCGGCAGAATCCTCGATCTGCTCGAAAACCATGTTGGCGGACAGCACGCCTTCCCATCCTGATATCTCGGCGAGCCGCGCGCCAAGCGCACCACTATCCGGCCCCTCAAGGACGATGACGATCTTCGACGCATTGCGGTGATGGACTTCGACTTCGGGCAACTCCGATAACAGCTGCACGACATTTTCAAGATGCTTCGGCAGGACGGAAACCACTGCGCTCGAGATGTGAATGACGGGAGCCTGAAGATGCCCTGACAGAAGCGTTCGTCGCGAAAGCCTAGGCTCTTTCATGGCTGCTCCTCAGTTTGGCGGACCCGGTGGTCCCAATACCAACTGTAACATCCAGACCAGGAAGCCATAGCCGCCGACCACGCCGACGGCGACAACGGGCCATATCAAGGCTGCGATGATGAAGAACACGATGAATTCGTCGCGCCGGGTGCGCGGGAGCGCGGAATGATCTCTGACCTCAGTTTCGCTCGAAACCCTGTCCATCATCGCGCCTTTGGCATATCCAAAGTTAGTCGAAGACTATCCGAGGCATATGAAGCCAGCAAGACCAAAGGTCAGCTTTAAAGGTCACGGATTTTGACCAACTGACGTCAGGTAAAAGTTGAACCAATAATTCCAGCTCGGCGCATTGCAGCAGAGCTTCAAGGCCATACGGCGAAAGATCGAGCCTGTCCGTCCGATCGTGCGGTGGCATCGAGACGTTGTTTGTTTGGCGACCGACCTGTCTCCCGCTTGTAGAAGCGGCTGAAGTAAGCCGGATCGTGGAAACCGAGCGTCTCCGCGACCTCGGCGATCTTCAAACCGGAATCGTCGAGCAGCGTGTCGGCTTCCGCGATGAGGCGCTCGTGGATGATAGATAGCGGCGACCGCCCCGTCGCCCTGCGGACGGTGGCGTTCAATCGGTCTGCCGTGACGCCAGCCTCTGCGGCATATCGCGCGATGGTCCAGTGATCGCGCAGGTGCACTTCGACCGCATGCAGAAATTTGTGCACGAAGGTGCGGGAAGCGGCTGCGTTTCGCGAACCAGAGCCAAACTCAAGCCGAAGTTCGCGATGGTCACGGGGACCGCAAATACGAGGGCACCGCAAATACGATGGAGGGGTTCGGAATCGTCATCCGCGCCACACCGATAACCCCTTGGCTAGAACGATAGTTCAAATTCCTTCTTCAAAACGACTTTGCCATCGCGCTCAACAACATATGTCGCTTTGTAGACACCCTGATCCCAACCACCCACAGGACGCTTTCTGCCGGCAAACAGCATGACTTGCGCCTTGTTCTTATCGAGGGGAACAGCGCGGTTTTCCGCTAAGACGTTCCCGACGGGATTTGTCACCGCGAGCCGTTGTGTATCGCCTGCCTTAAGACCTATCGCCCGAATGAAGGCAACGATAGCCGGCGAGTCGATCGCAGGTAGCTTTTTCTCCGCGTTGCCGTCTTCGATAATATCCATCGTGACGGGACTGCTTGTGAAGCCAGCATTCAGGACCGCTCGCTCTTGATACGCCAATTGCTCGCGAAGCGAAGGGTCCCAGAGAGACTCGCCGCCATCACAAGTGCCCGATGGCCTGCCGTATGCGAAGGGATCGGCAATTCTGCCCTGATGCCTGACGGTGAAATGGAGATGGGGATACTCGGTGAGTCCCGAAAGGCCGACCTGCCCGAGAGGCTGCCCGGCTTTCACCAGATCGCCGGGCTTGACCTGCAGGCTGCCTTTGGCCATGTGGCAATATTGCGTTTCCCAATGGTCAGGATGCTCTATGATGACGCCATTGCCGCATTCAATGTCGCGGACCGCTTCAGGCGCCGATTTGAGAAAAGAGCCATCCGGGACACCGTCGCGGGTACGAACCACACGACCGCTCGCAGAAGCCAGGACATTGACACCAGCCCGCTGCGCGTCCAGCGAGCGCAAGCGAAAATCGGTGCCGTTGTGGCCGTCATAGGTCAGCGTTCCGCATTTGTAATCCTTTTCAGCCGACGAGGAATCGATATCGACGTAGTTCTGGATATTGCAGGTACGGCCCGGATCGCAGGCCAGGGGCATCTTCAATCGGACGTTCTCGGCAACAACGCTGGGGATAAGCGCAAGCATCGAGCCGGTAATGACGCAGACTTCGCGGAAGATCGACCATGTTGTACTCCTCTGCATGTAGGAACCGCCTGCCCATCAGTTTGATCACGTGCCTGCTATCGCTCCACAGCCGGCATCCCATATCTTCGATGCCAGTATGCTCTAATGAGTCCTCTCGCCCAGTCGGGGGGCCGATATGCCTCGACCCACGGCCTTTTCGCGCCTGCCCGCACCAAATGGCGACAATGTGAGATGATAGAGCAAGAAAAATTCGGACTGCCGGTTGATTCCCAACTTGAGCATAATCCGCTTGGTATAGGTTCTAACCGTTGCTTCGGTCAGTCCGAGGTCTGCACCGATGTGGCGCGGGCACTGCCCCTGCAGTATGCGGGCGATAATCCTCTCCTCGGCCCAGTTCAAGCTAAATGCCGACGCTATCCGTTTAGCACCCGACACTTCATCGAATTGCGGCACGATCACCAGAACTTTCCCCGCATCGTAGTGCGCGGGCACCGCGCCCATTCTGGCAAAGGCAAACTGCTGACGATCGGTGGAGAGTGGCACTGTCGTGTTCAGCCATCCTTGGCCCCCGTGAGACGCTAGCATCTCGCGCAACGCCTCCTTCAAGTCTTCCGTTACCGAAGTGCTCAACCCCGCAAGCATGCCGCGCTCCACTGTCAGGAGCTTGCGCTGAGCAAGGAGATTCCGTCCGCTACTGTTGACTTCGTGAACGCGTAAATCCTCGTCCACAACGATGGCAGGATAAATAAGCTCTTCCAACCATGTTTGGAGGTCGGAATGCCAGCGCGGCGGCTGCGCAAGGGCATTGGCGGTCTCCCACATCGTGCGCACGGCGCGTGCAAGGCAAGGAATCTCCGCTGGAAGAAGCGGTGCCCGCCGCCATCCAGCAACAAACACCACCGTTACCCCGTCCCCGGCAGCAAACCGTCCTATGACGGAGTGACTTCTCGCCCCTGGTTCCGATCCAATCAACTTCCGCACGAAAGCGGTGCGTGCACTGACAGGATCGAGAAAGGTATTATCGATATCGGATGCGTTGCGCGCAATTCGAGCAACCGTCGTTGCGCAGGACGGATCGATTGTCACGCGCCCAACTCTCGCCTCTTCTATCGTCGCGCCCGCACGCGACATGGTGGCCACATAACAACTTGGGCAATCCAACAATTCCGTGACAGCGCGCCCAAATTGCTCCATCACAACACGCCGCGCCGCTTTCTCCCGGCTGGGCCACGGCGGCAACTGTATCGAGAGATGTTCCACATTGTGGAGAGATTGCGCGCGTTCGACGCGGGCAAAACGGCTCCCTCGGGAGGGCAGTGCTTTGCTGTTCTCGTACACCTGCGTCTCCCTCGGCACTGATCGCGGCCAGCTTCATGCTGGCCGTTAACTCTCCCTGAACGCGCGATGTATCCGCAGTTTCATCGGCTGCAGCAAATACTCCGCAAAGGTTCTTTCTCCCGTCTCGACGAATACCTCGACGGGCATACCCGGCAACAACGATGACAGATAGGGAGCACTCTCTGTTTTGTGGTCCAGTTCAACTTCCGTCATGTAGGACGCGACGCCGCTCTTTGCATCGACCAAAGCATCGGCCGCAACTGCCACGACTTTTCCATCGAGTAATGGTCTGCGACGGGTATTGAGCGCGTGAACGCGCACTCGCGCGGATTGTCCCGGATAGACCTCTTCTCGGTCTGTCGGCTTCACTGTCGCTTCTATGACAAGCCGGTCTTCCATGGGAACGATTTCCAGAAGAGTTTCCCGGGGCGCAAGCACTGCACTCAGATCCCTGCTATTAAGGCCGACGATCTTTCCGCTCTCGGGCGCGCGCAGTTCAGACCGCGCAAGCTGGCTCCGCAACGCGGCAATTCGATGTCTGAGGTCGCCGATTTCCTCGCTCAGAGCATGCCGCTGTTTGGCGATGTCTTGGTTTTGATTGAAATTCAACTGAAGTCGCCGATCTTCAAGCTCTGCGATCTTTCCCCGGCTTTCAGCGATGGTAGCCGCGTTGCGCGTAATTTGCGCGCTGGCCTCCGCCTCTGCCCGTTTAAGCGCCAGCACACGGGGTTTGCGCGCAAGGCCCTTCTCCAGCAGGAAACTCGTATCCGCAATCTCCTCATTCAGGTATGCAAGTTGTTGTTCAACACCCTTGGTGTTGCCCTCCAGACCTCTGATGGTGTCTGTCAATTGTAGCATCTGCTGATCTATCAGTTTCCGCTCACCATCGAGAGCCGTTTGCCGGGCAAGGAATTCCGCTTCCTGACTCTCGATGGCTATGCGTGCTGCCGGACGTGTCGCATTCGTTTGAAGTTCGTCGGGGAAAGAAATTGACTTGGCTCGGATTTGTTCCGCAGCAAGACGCGCTTCCACTGCAAGATCAGAAAAAAGCTTCGTCTCAAGCGAGCCGAGGCTTGCCTCAATCTGTGCTGTATCGAGCCGCGCGATGAGTTGGCCCGTTTTGACGTGATCGTTCTCCCTGACGAGAATCGACTTGATGATTCCACCTTCAAGATGTTGCACGGCCTTGCGCTTCGAATGTACCTTTATGACACCGGGCGCAATAACAGCGCTGCGAAGCGGAACTGTGGTCGCCCATACACCGAAGCCGCAGAACTGCACGACGAGCAGCACACACCCCCAGGCGATGATTCGTCTCATATCGGATCGCGGTCGCTCTCCACCTACCAGCGATTGATGCGCCTCCGCACCAGGCGGCAATAATGCGACGGCCCGACTGTGATGAGCTTGCGTCATCGAATCGCCTCCCTCGTCGGCAGCTTTTGAAGTTCCATTTCGCGCGGGAGTGTACGCGGGGGCTGCATTGGCGTAGATCCGGGGACACTGATCGGCAGCACGCCGGACGGCGGACCGAACGCCAGTTGAATTCCATCCCTCAAAAGGAGTACTGCATCAGCAATAGTCAGGAGGCGGGGTCGATGTGTCACAATTACAAGTGTGGCGCCGCGCGCCTTGGCTTGCTGGACAGCGTAACACAGCGCCTCTTCCCCGTCGGGATCGAGATTGGCATTAGGCTCATCCAGCAAGATCAACCTGCGGTCGCCGAAGAACGCACGCGCCAGACCGATACGCTGGCGCTGTCCGCCGGAAAGCTTGTTGCCGTCGCGGCCTATTTCGGTCTGATAACCGTGCGGCAGTGACAAAATCATATCGTGCGCCTGCGCGAGCGTGGCAGCGGCAATGATATCCTCGTCGCGGGCGGCGTCATCAAAACCAGCGATCGCCTCTGCGACCGTTCCGCCGAGAAGCTGAACGTCTTGCGGAAGATAGCCGACGAACTGTCCAAGCTGGTCTGGATCCCAATTATCGAGAGTCGAACGGTCCAGTCGAATTGTGCCGCTGCTCGGCGACTCAAGCGCCGCGAGCATGCGTAGCAGGGTCGACTTCCCTGCTCCTGTCGGGCCTATCACAACAACGATCTCCGAGCGCCGACACCGAAACGTTATACCCGCGAGGATCGGGCGCTTCACCGTGGGTACCCGGTACGTCACTTGATGAATGTCGATTTCTCCCGAGGGTCGCGGAAGCAACGTCCTTCTCTTTCGTTCAAGAACCGGCGCTACCGTCGCGCGCACTTGCGCCCAGGCCTCGTGCGCGGATGTGAGTGCACGCCACGCCGAAATCAAGCTCTCCATGGGTTGCAGCGTGCGAGCAATGAGGATCGAACTCGCGATCAGGCTACCCGCCAACACTTCATTTTGAAGCACGAGCCATGCACCGACCCCAATGGCTCCGATCTGCAAAATTGTTCTTATCATGCGCGCCGCGGACGCGATTGCGGCGACGCGCTCGCTCGCCCGAACAACCGGCGAGAGAGCTTCGTCATTCAGACGCATGAACTCCCGGACCGCCCCTCGGGTCCAACCCATCGCCCGCACGAGGCTGGCATGCCGGACGATGCCATCCAGCACGGCCTGTGTTCGCAACGCAGACTGCGACGCTTGCGCAAGTTCCGTACGTGCGACCCAGCGGCCGACGATGCCCATGACCAGCAGAATTCCAGTTCCGATCAGGGCGATGACGCCGTACCAAAGGTGGAGAAAAAAGAGAATTAGAATGAACAGCGGGAGGAATGGGGCATCGATCAGCGTCGCAACCGTTCCACTCGACAGAAAAGTTCTTAACTCGCGGACCCTGACGAGATCGTGCGTCCTACCGTCGCCGCGTCTGGCAGGGTCCACAATCGTGCTTTCGAGCACGATGGGTGCGATGCTGCGCTCAAATCCGACTGCGAAGCGGCTTAGAAGCCTGCCTCGGAGCGTATCGAACATCGCGCTGAAAACGAGAGCACATACGGCAATAACCGTAAGGCCAACCAGAGTTTCAATGCTGCCGCTACCAATGACCCGATCGAATACCTCGATGGAGTAGAACGGGATAACGAGCAGCAGCAAATTGATCGACACACTGAAGGTTACGATCCACACAAATGCAAACCGTCCCGGAATCAATCCAAGCAGCGATCTCTTACTGGACGCTGGGATACTCGAATACATGACTGGTCGATACGATCACTGACAGAGTAGTGCGAAAAACCAATGGAGCGACCTGACGGCCGCCCCATTGAACAATAGTTATTATGTAATCACGACTGCATCGTATCCAGCTGCATCGTTGATGTCCTGTATCGAGGCGAATGGCGTTCCGCCACCCGTCACACCGTCGAGCTGGATGGTACCGAATCCGAAATCGAGCACTGTGTTGGTACCGTCGTCATCGACTACGATAGTGGTCGGATCAAATGCCGGATCTGCATCGACGTTCACCACATCGCCGTCAGCAAAGCTCAGATCAGTGACTTCGTCGTCACCGAAGTTCGTGGTAGTACCGTCACCGAAATTGTGGGTATCGGTTCCGGCCCCGCCAGTTTGCACGTCGCTACCAACACCGCCGTTGAGAGTGTCGCTGCCGTTGCCGCCGTTCAGTTCGTCATCACCGGCTTCGCCATTCAAGGTATCGTTGCCGGCACCTCCAGCGAGCGAATCGGCGCCGTCACCACCGTTCAGCGTATCTACGCCGTTGCCACCAGCGAGGGTGTCGTCTCCAGCATCGCCGTTTACGGTGTCATTGCCGTCGCCGCCACTGAGGTCGTCGTCACCGTCGCCACCGGACATCGTGTCTGCGCCGGCTCCGCCGGTCAGGGTATCGTCGCCGCCGTCGCCGAACATGACGTCGTCACCCGCGCCGCCATCCATGACGTCAGCTCCGGCATCGCCGTGCATCGTATCTACACCGTCGCCACCACTCATCGTATCGTTGGCGGCGCCGCCATTCATGATGTCGTCGCCAGCACCACCATCGAGCGTGTCGTTGCCCTGACCGCCGTTCAAGGTGTCATTGCCTGCATCACCGTTCAGCGTATCCTCGCCGAGGCCGCCGCTCAGCGTATCGTCGCCATCGCCACCATTCAGGATGTCGTTTCCAGCGTCGCCGCTCAGAGTGTCGTTTCCGGCGTCGCCCCAGAGAGTATCGTTTCCGGCGCCGCCGTGGATCGCATCAACACCGTCGCCGCCATGAATGCTGTCATCGCCGGCGTCACCAAATAACTGGTCGTCACCAGTACCGCCATCGATCGTGTCATTACCGGCGTTGCCATGCACCGTGTCATTTCCCGCATCGCCGGACAGGTTATCATTGCCCGCGCCGCCGTTGACGATATCGTCTCCGTCTCCGCCCAGAATCGAGTCGATGCCGGCATTTCCGTTCAATGTATCGTTGCCGGTGCCGCCGTCGATATTATCGTCGCCCGCACCGCCGTTGACGAGATCGTTGCCTGCCAAGCCAGTTATCGTGTCATTTCCCGCCAGACCGTTGATCTCATCGTCCAATGCTGTGCCAGGTAACACGTCGTCGCCCGGCGTTCCGTTGATAAGTGCCATGATATCCGCTCCCTGTGCATGGACGTTCACAAAGCGGGGCCGCTCCCGGCCCGTTATGGACGCCGTGGATTTGGCTCGACTCCATCACCACTGATAGAGTTCGATGGAGCAAACGTGGATTAGTGGGGGTCGGTGCGGCAATCCCCATTTGGTGACAAAAATGCAGTAGCGTTCCGTACGCTCGCACCCCTCGAACCACCGGCCCTGACAACAGCTTTGGGCCGGTGCTTAGCTAATTCCAATCCATCCACAGGAACGAACATTCACAGTGCGTCGTTACGCGAAGTCTGTGCACGTCTAAATCCGGGAATTTCTCTTGTCCAAACCTGGCGAACAAGATGGCGCTGGGCAGAAAGAAGCTGCCCATGATGTCCCGACATCTTCATCGGTCATCACCCTTCCACACTTCCCAATGACACGGGACATCCAGGCAGCTGTCCACAATTAGACTTGAAGCGTATCGCCACCCTTGAGATGAAGGATTTCGCGGGCTTCGTCAGGCGATGCGATATCAAGCCCGAGACCCTCGATAATCTTGCGCGCGAGGCGAACCTGCTCAGCATTGGACTCCGCCATACGGCCCGGCGCAGCCCACAGTGAATCCTCCAGCCCAACCCGAATATTTCCACCCATCGCTGCCGCCATCGCCGCGATCGGCAACTGATTTCGACCGGCACCCAGTACCGACCAAACGTACTGATCACCGAACAGCCGGTCGGCAGTGCGCTTCATGTGCAGCACGTCCTCCGGGTGCGCGCCTGTCCCGCCCTGCAATCCGAACACCGTCTGCACAAACAGCGGAGCTTTCACCAATCCCTGATCCAGGAAGTACTTCAGGTTATAGAGATGCGCAGTGTCGTAGCACTCGAACTCGAATCGCGTGCCGCTTCCCGAAAGCTTGCTCAGCACATACTCGATATCCTGGAACGTGTTGCGGAACACGATGTCCTTGTTCTCAACATGCTTGCGCTCCCACTCGTGCTCGAAGTTCTTGAAGCGGTTGAGCATGCCAAAGAATGCGAAGTTCATCGACCCCATGTTCAGCGATGCGACCTCCGGCTTGTAGAATTCCGCCGGGCGAACCCGCTCATCGACTGTCATGGTTGGCGATCCGCCGGTCGTGAGATTGACCACGGCATTGGAGCGCTGCTTGATGACCTTGAGGAATGGCGCAAACGCTTCGGGGCTCTGGTCGGGCTGGCCGGTTTTCGGATTGCGCGCATGAAGATGGACGATGGCAGCGCCTGCCTCCGCGGCGCCGATGGCCGCATCGGCGATTTCCTGCGGAGTCACCGGCAGCGCCTTGGACATCGACGGCGTATGGATCGCGCCGGTCACGGCGCAGGTGATGATGACTTTACGGCTCATCGTCTGGTCTCTTTCTCTTGAGTGAATATCAGTTGATTTGTTTCGTCTTGTGCGCGACCAGCGCCGCCAAACGTTCGTTCCGCTGGCTTGTCAACCCCCCGATCCGCTTTGGCGTTGGCTGATGCGGCCACGCGGCAATAACGCGGTCGACGTTCGGGCTGTTGTAAACCTCCGGCCCGGCTGACTCGGCTGCCAGTTCCTTGTAGAATCCGGTGTAACGCGCGCAGTAATCCGGAATGCCGCCGGGCGCGTTCAATTCGATGGTTTCGAACGGCCCAAGAAACGACCATCGCAATCCAAGGCCGTCCTTGACGGTGTGGTCGAGATCTTCGGCCGACATATAGCCCTCCCCCACTAACCGGAAGGCTTCCGCGAGAAGCGCGCCTTGCAAGCGGTTTAGAACGAAGCCGTTGATCTCCTTGTTGACGGTGACCGGCACTTGTCCAATGGCGTGATAAATCCTCCGAGCACGCGATATCGCTTCTTGGGATGTCCAAGGCGCACCGCAAAGTTCAACCAGCGGCACCAGGTGCGGTGGATTGACCGGATGGCCGACAAGGCATCGCGCACGGCCCGTGAGACTTTCCGTGAAACGCGAAGCCACGATGGCCGATGTCGACGATACCAACAGAGTGTCCGGTGCGGCTAGGCGATCAAGCTCGGCGAACAGTGCGATCTTGTCCTCGACCTTTTCGGGACCATTCTCCTGGACGAACTCCGCGTCCTTCAGCGCGTCCGCAAGACCCGATGCCACCGAAATGCGCGACATCGCACCTTCAGGATCATCGGCTAGGCCGTGACGGTTAAGCGCGCGCAGTTCGTCGTAGATCAGCCCGGGCGCCGCGCCTAATGTGGGCGCGTGTGAATCAGTCAGCCGCACGCTCCAGCCGGCGCGGGCAAATATTGCCGCCCATGCTCGTCCGATCAGGCCAACACCTACGATGGCAACGTTTCTCTTATTGGACATGTTTCTTGTCTTTCGCCCTCATAGCCAGAGCACCTTACGTCGCAGATCGAGATCGTCGCGCAACGCTTTCGACGGTCCCTCATGAATGATGCGTCCACGCTCCAGCGCTACCGTCGTATCCGACAAGGCCAGTGCGAGATCAAGATGATGGTCGACGATGATGATCGCCACCTCCTTGCGCAGCCGGTCGAACGCTTCGAACAGCTGCTCGACGATGGCGGGAGCAAGTCCCTCGAACGGTTCGTCGAGCAGCAGCACTCGCACATCACCGGACAACGCGCGCGCCACCGCTACCATCTGCTGTTCGCCGCCAGAAAGATAATCCGCTGGACTGTCGAGCCGCTCGCGGATGCGCGGGAAATATTCGTAAACGCGTTCTCGGGTCCAATGCACGCCGTTGCCGGTCTGCCGCTTCAATCCACCTAGTTCGAGATTGTGTTCGACGCTCATGCCGGCGAACAGACCGCGGCCCTGAGGCACATAACCGACGCCGAGACGTGCGCACTCAGCGGACGCGCGCCCGACCAACTCAGCGTCGGCCAGACGGATTGATCCACCCGCAGCAGGCGCGATGCCAACCAACGTTTTCAGTAACGTCGATTTGCCAGCGCCATTGCGGCCCAATAGCGCGATGATCTCGTTGTTGTGCAGCGTGAAGTTGACGCCGTTAAGAATGTGACTCTTTCCGTAAAACGTATCGACCCCGTCCACGGTAAGCAGAGCGCTCGTCTTGGCTGAGGTCTCGCGCGGTTTCGCAGCCACGGCGGCGGCGCCCGAGCCGATGTAGATTTCCTGAACCTTCCTGCTGCTGCGCGCATCCGCGACGGTGCCGTCGAGCAGCACACGCCCCTCGTTCATCACAGTGACGTGGTCGGCGAGCGCAAACACCCGGTCGATATCATGCTCCACCAGCAGGACCGGCAGATCCGACGAGATGCGCTTGATGATAGCACCGATCCGCTCGCGCTCGGCGGCGGCAAGTCCGGCAAGCGGTTCATCGAGCAGCAACACGCGCGGCGCGGTGGCAAGCGCAACACCCATGTCCAGCAACCGCTGGCCGCCGTAGGATAGCGCGCCCGCTTCAGCCTTCTCGATGCCCGCAAGACCGAGATAGCGGATGACCTCACCGGTCTCGCGATTGATCGCGTCGATCGACAGCGCATTGGTGAATGGATCAAACCGGCGCGGATGCCGGGCCTGCACCGCGAGACGAATGTTTTCGCCGACGCTCAGCTCCGGAAATAGATTGGTAATCTGGAATGAGCGGCCAATGCCTGCTTCTGCGATCTCTTCCGGAGAATGACCCGCGATGGGCTTACCCATCAACGCCGCTTCACCCTCATCCGGCGGAAACATCCCTGACAGAAGGTTGAATGCCGTTGTCTTGCCCGCGCCGTTGGGACCGATAAGCGCGTGCAGCGTCTTGTCTGCGATGGAGATATCGACGCCCTGCACCGCCTTGATGCCACCGAAACTCTTGACCATGTCGCGGGCAGCGAGCACCGGACCTTCGATGGCGGTCTTTGGCCGCAAGAATTCCGGGAGTGGCAACGCCTCGATCCTGCGAGCCGACATCGCGGCATCCTCAGTCACCTTCTTGCGGAACGGCGCGAGTAGACGTTCCCCAACACCGACCAGGCCAGTCGGCGAGAACACGATGAAGCCGACGAAGACAAGGCCAAACCAGAGTAGCCAGTTCTCGGTATAAATGCCGAAGAACTCGCGAAAGAGAATGAAGAACAGCGCGCCAAGTGCAGGGCCGAGGAAACTGCGCATACCTCCGATCACGACCATTGCGAGCAGTTCGCCCGAGAACGCCACGGAGATTGGATCGGCCGATGTCATGCGGTTCTTGTACAGCAGCAAGATGCCGGCAAGTCCGGTCAGTGCGGCCGAGAGCGTGAAGGCTGCGAGCTTGTAGCGGTTGGTCGGATAGCCGAGGAACCTCGCGCGTTGCTCGTTTTCGCGAATCGCCACCAGCACCGTACCGACGGTCGAGTTATGGAAGCGCCACAACAGCACAAGCACCGCGAAGGCGATCGCCGCGACAAACCAGTAATACGTGACCGACGAATCCAGATTGAGGCCTAGAGTCCTTGGGCGGACGATGCCTCCGAGGCCGTTCTCCCCGCCGGTTACGTCCGTCCAGCGAAACGACACCGAATAGAGCATCGCTGCAAGCGCAAGCGTCAACAGCGAAAAGTACACACCGCGCCGCCGCAGGATAAGGAAGCCAAACGGAATGGCGACCACCACAATGATAATGATCGCTCCGATCGCGGGGCCAAAGAATGAGTCCGGCATCAGGTTACGCTGAAGCAGGCCTGCGGCGTAGGCCGCAAGTCCGAACCAGGCGCCGTGACCGAAGGATACCAATCCGGTGTGGCCAACGAGAATATTGAGCGCCATACAGGCGATGCCGAATACGACGACTTCTGTCGCTGATGTCATGGTCAGGCCGGACGCAATCAACGCCCATGGCAAAACAATTAGGCCGATGGCGGCAACGATCAACTGAACGGGGATGCGCTTGAGCATGGCGAACGACCTCACTCGAAGCGGGTGATGCGCTCACCGAACAGCCCGCGCGGTCTGAACACAAGCACCAGAAGCATGAGAAGGTAGATCGCGGCGGTGGATGCAGCGGAATAGCCGATGCCGACCATCACACCTTTCACCAAGCCGACCAATAGTGCAGCGACAACGACGCCCCAGAACGATCCGAGTCCACCGATCACCACCACGACGAAGGCCGGCGTGATGATCTCATTGCCCATCGCCGGATGAACCGCATAGATCGGCGCGAGCAGCACCCCCGCCAGCCCGGCAAGGCCAATACCCAGCGCTGCGACGGCGGACATATAGGGCTGCAGGGAGATCCCAAGCGCGCCCACCATGTCCGGGTTCTGCACCCCAGCACGCACCACACGGCCGAACGCTGTCATTCGCAGCAGGAACCACAGCCCGGCAACGCAGGCTGTGGCTATGCCGAGCAGCACGACGCGATAGAAGGAGTAGATAAAGGAGCCGATGGCAACCTGTCCGCGCAGATCCTGCGGAATCGAATAGGATAACGGCGGCGCACCGAATATCATCCGCAGCGCTTGCTCTGCCACCATCGCGAGCCCGAATGTCAGAAGCAGCGAGAGAATGGGGTCGGAGCGGTAGAAGCGCGTGAAAAGCAGCCGCTCGATCACCACGCCAAGCAGCGCGACTGCGACCGGCGACAAAACCAGTGCGCCGCTGAACCCGAGATAGGGCGAGATCACCAGCGTAAGATAGGCACCGATCGCAAAGAAGGCTCCGTGCGCGAGATTGACGATGCCGCCAAGCGAAAAGATGAGCGAGAGACCAAGTGCGATTAGCAGATAGTAGACGCCGTCGAGCAATCCGTTGAGAATTTGCTGCGCAAGCAGTATTCCGGACATTGTCGTCGCCCCGCGATCTATGGGCCACGCGCCACACGTGTGCCGATGAACAAAAGGAAATGTGCGACCCTCCGAATGCCATGGAGGATCGCATCAAGTCGGCCTTATGAGGGGAACGTACAACTGTTCTCTTCTTTAGTAGCCGCGATGACTTCGAGGTCTTCGTTCGGACCGGGTACGGGACCGCTCGACGAGAAGATGTCCCACTGGTTCTTGATTTGAGCCGCAGGCAGCGCTTTCACTGCATACATCTCATGCATGAGTTGATGATCCGAGGCACGGAAATAACCCGGCCGTGTCTTTAGCAGGTCGAACTTCGCGCCCTTCTCGAAGTGCTCGATGATCTTCGGCGACTCCGCTGACTTCAGGTCGTTGACAGCCTGTGCAACGATCTTGGTGGCGATGTAGTCGCCCCAGGCCTGATTCTCCGGCGGCTTGTTGTACTTCTTGGTGAAGGCGCCGACGAACGCCTTGGTGCCGGGCGTGTCGATGAGGTGATGCCACACCACCGGCCATGTGCCGACAAAATTTCCCTTGCCTGCCGCCCATGCTAGCGCGGTGTCGAAACCAAAGCCGCCGACCGGATAGGTCAGGCCGAACTCGGCATACTGCTTGAGGAAGTTGGTGATCTGGTTGCCAGCGAGATTGATGACCACTGTTCGCCGTCGGCACCCCTGAGACAAATTGAGGGTCTTCACGAAGGGAGGATTTCTGGTTCATCGTAGCCGCAAGGAGCGCAGATGA
>Ga0255056_10000112_pt1 | contig 19956 bp, 19 predicted proteins | sample Cases_109_1_MG_FD_183639 | JGI IMG/M metagenome (GOLD analysis project Ga0255056, IMG submission 183639) | Seawater microbial communities from Amundsen Gulf, Northwest Territories, Canada - Cases_109_1 | ecosystem: Environmental > Aquatic > Marine > Gulf | place: Canada: Northwest Territories... | reverse complement strand
CTTCGGCTTGGGCTCGGGCTCGGGCTCGGGCTCAATGTCCTCGGCGACGGACTCGCCGATCTCGGCGAGCTCGTCCGCAAGTGAGGAATTGACGATAACCATGCTTATAGTGTCTTCCGGCTCGATCGTGAACTCGCCGGGCTCCGCCGCTTCGACGTCTTTTTCGGGAGGCGCTGTTTCGACCTCGGCGTCATCCGCGACTTCGAATCCCTGATTGGCCTGCTGAATTCGTTGCTCAAGCTCACTCGCCGATTTCACCGCCTTGCAGGCGATCACGGTATCGCGCATACGATGTAATTCGTCGATGCTCCGCTGAAGAAGTTCCTCAACGGCAGGTGATCCTTTGACGCGACCGTCGTCCACCGAAATCAGCAAGGTCTCGATCTCGTGGCTGAGATTGCCCATGGCCGTAATTCCAGCCATTCGTGCGCCACCCTTCAGCGTATGCAAATGCCGCTTTAACTCTTCAACGGAGGCGCGTGACGATGGCTTCTTCGACCACTCGGCGAGAGCCTGGTCGGCCGCTTCGAGCAGCTCGGCCGATTCTTCGATAAAGATCGCCGCAATCTCGGCGTCGTAATCTGCCTCGGCCCGCTCCTCCTGTGCAGGCTCGGGCTCGATGAGCTCAATGATCGTTGCCTCATGAAGCGCGTCGGCTTCCGAAACCGCTACCGGAGGGGGCACGACAGCGTTCGCAAGATTCATAATGTGATCGATCAATGCGGTGTAATCAGCGCGCGTCCGTTCGGCCTTATTGATTTCGCCGACGATCGTCGCAATAGCTTTCGCCGCTGCGCGCAATGCGCCCAGCCCGGACATCTGAAAGCCGACTTTGTGATCGTAAACACGCCGAACGAATCGATTAAGGGCGCCGGCGACCGCAACCCCGCGCTCAACGTTCGCCATATTGGCGCTGCCATGCAGTGTGTGACAGGCCCGGTACAGTTTGTCGGTCACGTCGAAGGGCGGCGTGTGTCCTTCACACGCGGCCAGATAATCGTTAATGACTTTAAGGTGGCCCTCTGTCTCTTTCGAGAAGATATCCAGCAGCACAGGATCCATTTCAAGCGCCGGTTGCTCTTCATCGACGGTTTTTGCGGGCACGTCGATCGTCAATACGGCCGCATTTGGATCACCTTCGGCAAAAGCATTCGCACGTGCCATCAACAGGTTGACGTCCTTCAGCGGCTCCGTTCCGACCTCCAGTTGTTCGACGAGCTCCGGAACCGCTTGTGACGCCTCGAGAATGAGGTCGACCATTGGTGGGGTAGCAACCAGGGTACGATTGATCAGGCGATTCAGCAGATTTTCGACGCTCCAGCAGTACTCACCGATACGTTCGGCACCAACCATCCGTCCGCTGCCCTTCAGGGTATGGAAGGAACGCCTCACAGTGATGAGCGTCTCCATGTCCTCGGGCTCGTCCTTCCAGGCTGGCAGCCTGCGCTTCATCGACGCGATTTCTTCCTTGGCCTCCTCGATGAAAAGCTCGAGCAACTCCGGATCCAGATGTTCAGCATTTGGTGCAACCACGGGTAAGGGCATAACGTCGGTGGGCTGCTTTTGGGCCGGCGACTCGGCCGCTTGTTTTGTCACCGCTGCCTCGATATCGCCAACATGCATTTTCATCGTCGAGGCCATCGCATGCTCACCCGTCGCTGCCGATTCGAGACGCTGCTCGACTTCACGCAAAACGAGCAGGCAGCCTTCGGCATTGTCGAGCATGTACCACGGTTCTGTCCGACCCGCTTTCACGGTTTCCATGTAGTACTCGATGCTGACAATGGCATCGGCGAGCCGATCTGTTTCCTTTTGGGTCAGATGCGACGGACCGCCTGCCTTGAGTATAAGCACGGTCAAAGAACCAATATGTTCGACGACCTCCATCGCCCGCGTCTTGTTCAGCATCATCAGGCCGGCCTTGATGCCACGAACCAGTGACGGCACGCTATCAAGCCCTTGCGACGGCGCCTCGGACGACATGCTCTGGCTGAAGGTCTCCTTGATGCGCGCAAGATTGATGATGCACTCACGCATCACGGACTCGGCAACCTGCTGATAGTCGGCCGCTTCGCCCTCGGGCATATCCGAATCCGGCTCGGCCGGCGTACCCTCCTGCGGCACCGTCAGCTTCACAAGTTGATGATCGAGCCGATCTTCTACGCGTAACAAGGTTGACGCGATGTCGAGAATTATCTGGTCGTCTGCCACGCCGCCGCGTTCAACAACGCCTTTGAGTCGATCTATCTCGCCTTCGATGTCGCTGCGCAATTCGCCGAGCCCGAGAACGCCGAGCGTGTCACTGATTTTCTTGAGCAATTCCAGCTGCGGCACGAGCTCCGCTGACTTATTCATGCCGGTTCGAACGAAGATGTCCAGAACATCCTTGACGCGGCTGAGGTCTTCCTTGATCGCCGATGCGACCGTCTTCATGAGTTGCACGCTCGGCGCAGACAAGGCCTCGCGCGCATGCTCTACCTGTTCATCGCCTGGCAAAAGTTCGGCCAGATTGAATGCCGATCTGATTTCACCGATGCGTTCGCCAGCGGTGCTGGAGCGCGCAACGTAGTACAGCAGATTGTTCATCAGGTCATCGACTGGATGCTTGTCGAATGCCTCGATACCTTCATCGATGAGATACTTGATTTGCCGGTCGGTTTGCCCCAACAGACGCTTTATTGCGACCGACGTTTCGAGGCCACCGTTTTGCAAAGATTCAAGAACGCCTCCTGCAACCCACCACAGTTGATACATGTCGTCGCGCGTCGCGGAGTTTTCCAGGGCGAGTGCGATGCGTTTCAGCGAATCGATGTGATGTCCGGATTCACCGCCCTTGATCCATCCAAGCAGGGCAAACTGAAATTTCGGGCGAAGCCGGGTCGCGACCTGTATCGGGTCTTCGCCGCTGCCCGTGCGCGGCTCATGTTTCTTCTCGCTGCGCGTGGGCGATAGATTGAGCAGCAGCAAGGTACCTTCGGATAGTAATGGTTCGCCGCGTGCCGCGCGCAAATCGTTCAGCATGGGCAGCAAGACGAGGGCGATATCCCGGCCACCACCCAGAAGCCTTTCGATGTAGATCGGCAGCTGCACCATTGAGCGGGTCAATGCATCGAGCCCGTCCTCGCGGCCCCGGCCTGCGCGCAAGGCCGCCAGAAACCTGCAGACGAGCTCCATTTCCTCGGCCAGCAGCGCCGCGCCGTATGTTTCAGTGATTTGCAGAACACCGCGAACCTGATGCAGCAATTCGCCGGAGCGCGTCAGCGCTGCCGAACCGCCGCGTCCATCGACACTATCCTCGAGCGCGAGCTGCGCGCTGCGAATGGTCTCGTACAGCTCATGACTGACGATCGCAAGCGCATGGACGGGATCATCAATACCGTCGGTACGTGGCTGCTTTGTAGCGGTTTCGCCCGTCATTTAGGAGATCGTTATCGCTCTTTAACCTGCGCTTACCTGTCGTTGATCTTTGGCGCCAGTTGCGTCTTGCGATGTCGACTGAAGTGCTGTCGCCGCCATCGTATCCTTCGGCAATGTAAAACCTGCAACGGTTTTTCTAAGTTGCGATGCGAATTCGGAGAGCTTGGAAATAGCAGCGGCCGTGGCTGTCGTTGCCTTGCCGGTTTGCTCACTGATCTCACTAAGTCGCGTGGTGCGTCGAGTCACGTCTGCCGCCGACCCGGCTTGCTGCCGCGCTGAACTTGAAATGTTTTGTACCAGACTGGCGATCTGGTTCGAGACCTGCTCAATCTCATCAAGAGCGGCGCCCGCGTTCTCGGCCAACAACGCTCCGCCAACAACATCTGTCGTACTGCGCTCCATGGAAACGACCGCCTCTTTGGTATCGGCCTGAATGGTGCTCACGAGAACTTCGATTTGCTTGGTCGCATTGGTCGACCGCTCTGCCAAACGCTGTACTTCGTCGGCAACAACCGCAAAACCACGTCCTGCCTCGCCGGCCATTGAGGCCTGAATTGATGCGTTCAATGCAAGGATGTTGGTTTGTTCTGCAATGTCGTTGATGAGTTCGACGATATTGCCGATTTCCTGTGAGCTCTCGCCAAGGCGCTTAATACGCTTCGAGGTTTCCTGGATCGTCTCCCGAATGGTGTTCATACCGTCGATCGTGCGGCGCACGGCCTCTCCGCCCTTATGCGCCACTTCCACTGAATGGCGGGCAACATCGGACGATCGTTCTGCATTGCCTGACACCTCTTCAATCGACGCCGCCATCGACACAATCGACTCAGTCGCCGCATTGATTTCGCGGGTCTGGTTATCCGCTGCCCTCGCCATGTGTGCCGCTGTGTTTTCCGTTTGCTTCGCGGCCGAATCCACCATGATCGCAGTCTCGTTGACAGTCGTTACGAGTTTGCGCAGTTCCTCGATCGCAAAGTTGAAGGAATCGGCAATCGTGCCCGTAATATCCTCGGTGACGGTGGCCTCAACCGTCAGATCGCCGTCGGCAAGACTTCCCATTTCATCGAGCAACCTGAGGATGGCTTGCTGATTACGCTCGTTTTGCTCGCCCATATGCATGGCGGATCTCTCAAACACAGAACTCTTGCCGTTCAGCGCCACCAATACGATCACCAGCACTACGGCCAGACCCATCAGGCCGATCGGAATCCACAGAATATTGAGAAATGCGGGCAGACCGCTGCCCGATCCGGATCCCGAGAAAACCGTGTCCATCAATTGAGTCGAGGCAGCCGCGAGCGCCGCTTGTGCGTCGGTGAGTCCGGTGACTTCGGCCGCGTTGCTGTTGATCAGTTCAACCTGGACTTCCAGTTCGGTGAGATGACCAGCGAGTGGCACGAGCGCCACTTCCCGGCCTTCATCATTGAGCGCCGTGACATCAAGGTCTGTTGCATTTCCGCCCAGCGCACTCGCAACGTTGCGCAGGAACGCTGCGTCCTCCGCTATGCTGTCTGCGACGGCTACGGCATCGCGATTGCCGGATAGACCTTGTGAATTTCGCGCGAGCCGCTCGGTACGTTGCTGAAATTCCTGAATGACGCTGATCGCGCTGGAGCGGTCGAGCAATTCATTCGATAGTTCCAGCATCGCGGTCGAACTCGATCTGATGCTGGCCGCCGCAGAATTCAGGGCCTCAATGGCGCCTCGTTTCGCGACAATTGCCTGTGCCCGCGTGTCGAACTCTCGCCAATCGGCATCGTTCCCGGGCAGCGCCGGGCCTGCTGCGCGCCGCAGCTCGCTGAGCTTTTTGACGCTTGCGTCGAATGCGGCATACCCGCCGCCGCTGCCGTCAAGCGCAGCGCTCGCGCGTGCGGGTAGCGACTGCGATAAAGCAGCGAGCTCCGCGGAAGATGAACCGCCGCTCGCTTGCAGAAACACCAGTCCGCCCGCAGCGATCAGCGACAACGTGATCACTACTGCGACTATGCGGAAAATGGATGAAGTGTCAGTTCTATTTGCCATGACATGGGACTCGATTATTCCGCAGCCGCCTGCAGAAAAAGATTGCTTTCAACGAGATCAAAGAGATTGAATATCGGCCACGTTTCCTCGTTGCGTTGATAACCGCCAGCGACAAAGCGGTCGCAGCGAACGATTGTTTCTAAAGTTTCATCGGTGTGCTCGTGATCCATGAAACGTCGAAAACCCAGTACCTCATCAACGACGAGGCCGGCAGGGACTTCGCGATGATTGATTGAAATGACGCGTGTCGTGCGTCGTAATGTGGTGCGGCCGCTGCCGAGCAAAAGCTTCACGTCGACAAGGGGCAGCAAATGACCGCGCAAATTGGCGATGCCGAGCAACCAGCGTTTGGCGCCCGGCACGCGGCTCATCATATCCGGCAACATCAATACTTCGCGTACCTGATCACGATTCGAGACAAATTGTTCCTCGCCAATGCGGAAACCGACGCCGACCCACTCGGCCGGAAGGGCGCCGCTGCTATCGCCGGACTGCGCCTGTACGCTGCGGCGCTCTATTTCGCGCAGCAACTCAAACGGTTGCTTGACGAGTGATGCAAGCTCGACAGCGTTGCTCATTCAGGCGGCCATCACCGTGTTTATCATGCTCACGAGTTGCTTCTCGGCCACCGGTTTCACAATGTATTCAACGGCGCCCTGGCGCATTCCCCAGATCTTGTCGGTTTCCTGCGCTTTGGTCGTGATGATGATCACGGGAATTTTCGCCGTCGTCGGATCCTTGTTGAGTTTGCGAGTCGCCTGAAAACCGTTCATCCCCGGCATCACAACGTCCATAAGAATGCAGTCTGGCCGCGACAACATCGCCTTGCGAATTCCTTCCTCGCCGTTATCGGCCACCATCGTATCGAAACCGTTCTTTTCCAGCATGTTCTGGAAAAGATGCAGTTCGGTCGGCGAATCATCAATGATAAGAATGGTCGACATCGACATCTGTTCCGTCAGTTAATCTGGTTTGAAATTGCGCCAAGCAATTCGTCTTTGGTAAAGGGCTTGGTCAGGTACTGCTCGGAGCCGACGATGCGCCCGCGAGCACGATCAAAAAGTCCGTCTTTTGACGACAACATGATCACGGGCGTTTCGCGAAATACCTTGTTGTGTTTGATCAGTGAACAGGTTTCATAACCATCGAGTCGCGGCATCATGATGTCCACGAAAATCAGATCAGGTTGATGATCCGCGATCTTCGACAAGGCATCGAAACCGTCTATTGCCGTGAAGACCGCGCAGCCTTCTTTGGTCAGCAGCGTTTCGGCTGTACGGCGTATGGTTTTGCTGTCATCGACGACGAGAATCTTGAGGCCATTCAGACTTCGAGATGCAGTGTTAGACACCGGATATCCTCATTATTTTGAAATTCCCCAGCTCCTGAACGATGGCCGCCCGGACCCGCTTCTTGTTCAGGAAAACCGACTTGTACCATATTGACATAAGTCCCGCTACGACGCCCGCCACAGACCCCAAAATTGTCTAGAAAACCGATGCTTGCCGTGGCTTTCGGGGAATGTATAGTGGTTCGCTGGCAGCGACTTCCAGGTTTCGACCGAAATGGCAGATACAGCGCTTCGAATCGGCATCGTCATGGATCCGATCGATTCCATCACTCCGATAAAAGACTCTTCGCTCGCGATGTTGCTCGAAGCGCAGCGACGTGCGGCCGAGATCCACTATTTTGAACAATCGGACCTCAGTATTCTGGCCGGCAAGTCGATCGGCCGATCGCGTCGCGTGACGGTCCGGGATGACGCCGACGACTGGTTTGAATTCGGCGCCTATGCCGAGCTTGCGTTGGGAAATCTGGACGCCATCCTGATGCGCAAGGACCCGCCGTTCGATATGGAATACGTCTATACGACCTACATCCTTGATCGCGCGGAGGCCGCTGGCGCGTTGATCGTAAATCGGCCGCAAGCACTCAGAGATATGAACGAAAAGGCCTACACTGCCTGGTTCCCCGAATGCACACCGCTAACGCTGATCACCCGTTCGATGGATGACATGCGGGCATTTCTCGCCGAACACGGCCGAATTGTCGTGAAACCGCTGGACGGCATGGGTGGCAAGTCGATTTTTGTTATCAAAAAAGGCGACAACAACGCCAACGTAATCTTTGAAACCCTGACGGATTTCGGTCGCCAGTTTGCCATGGCACAGCAGTACATTCCCGAAATCACGCTCGGCGACAAACGCATTCTCCTGATAAACGGCGAGCCGGTACCCCATGCACTCGCACGGATACCGGCTGAGGGTGAAAATCGTGGCAATCTGGTCATGGGTGCCGTGGGAAAAGGCCAGGACTTGTCCAAACGCGATCTCGAGATTTGCGAACAGGTGGGTCCGGTGCTGCGCGACAACGGCGTCATTTTTGCCGGTATCGACGTCATCGGTGATTACATGACCGAAGTCAATGTCACGAGCCCGACGGGCATTCGCGAACTCGATACGCAGTTTTCCCTGAATATTGCCGGCCTGATGTTTGATGCGATCGAGTCTGAGCTGGCCTAGTCTGGCGATAGCCGTCGCGCTGCTGGTGGCAGCCTGCGCGCCCGAAAAACGCAATTACGACCATGACTTTTATACCTTCGGCACACTCGTGTCGGTTGCATTTTTCTCCGTCTCCGAAGAAGACGATAAAAGCGCTCTGGAGGCGCTTGAGACGCTGTTCAACGACGTCAACAACAACTGGTACCCGTGGGCACCCGGTGAGTTGCAGCGCATAAACAATGCGATCGCTGCGGACGAATCGATTGAAGTCTCTGACCGGCTAAAGTCTGTGATTCTGGCTGCCACCGATTACGAGATCATTTCACGAGGTCGCTTTAATGCCGGCCTCGGTCGACTAAGCGAACTCTGGGGACTGCACGATTTCGCCAATCCGCCGACCAGGCGTCCAGATTCCGACGAGCTTGCATCACTGCGCAGCTCAGCGCCCGGCCTCAAGTCTCTGCAGTGGAACCGAAACCGACTGACGAGCCGAAATACCGACGTCATGATCGACCTTGGCGGCATAGCGAAGGGTTCGATTCTGCAAGATTGTGTCGCATTGCTCGGCTCGCTGGGAATCAACAACGCGATAATCAATATTGGTGGCGACCTTGTGGTCATGGGACGGGTTGACGGCCGCACAGCGCGTATCGGCATTCGCTCACCGAGCGCTGGCGTTGCCGTCGCAGGTCTCGACGTCGGCGATGGTGAAGCGGTTTTTACCTCCGGAACCTACGAACGCTTTGTTGAGATCGACGGTGATCCGTATCCGCACGTCCTCGACCCGTCGACCGCTTATCCCGTAACCCATACCTCCTCTGTCACCGTCGTTGATAATGACCCTCAGCGGGCTGACGCGGCAGCGACGGCATTACTCGTTGGCGGTGTCGACGAATTTGAGCAGCTCGTCGAGCGTCTGGGTGTGCGCTATGCCCTCCTGATCGATGCAAGCGGTGACACACGTCTCACTCCGGCCATGGCCGAGCGGTTACACTGGATTGACTCCGCTGAGTGAAGCGAAGCCCTTGTTTGGTAGACAAAAATGGCGGAAGATGCGCGAGATTTGGCGCCCCCGCTAGTACTCGTTGACCCCGATATGGCCGACATCGCAGTGAACATGGACCCGCTCGACGAGCTACGGCTTGTCGCGACACCTGCAGCCGACAGGCTGCCGGGCATGCTCTTCCTCGCGGCGCTTATTCACGGCATTTTGATTATCGGCATCAGCTTCAACGCGGCACTAAGCGACCAGTTCGCCGAAGCCATTTCCCTCGAAGTAACGATCGTCGCCGATCCCGATCAACAGATTGATCGGCCGGATCGCGCCGAGTACCTCGCCCAGGCCAGCCAGCAAGGTGGCGGCAACACCACGGAGCAAGTGCGTCCTTCGGTGCCGCAAGAAAGCCAGTCACCCATCGATAATATCGGGGCGGAAGATGGCGACAGCTTTCTGGACACGACGACTCATCAGGACGCCGCCGACGAATTACTGGTGAGCGCCAGGGAACAGGATCTGAAATTCGCCAACGCGCCGCGTGAGGATCCGCAGCCCGACGGCAGTACGGCGCTGGCCCTGAAATCGGGCAGCGATATTACATTGCCGTTGCCCCAGGAAGACCGCGCAACCCTGATGATTCACGACGCCGAGCCCCGCCAGCTTGTGATCAGCGCCGACACGCGCGAATCAAAAATTGCCGGCTACCTCGATAACTGGAAGCGCCGCATTGAGGCGGTCGGCGACGAATATTTCCCGGAACTCGGCAACCTCGACGACCTGACCGGCAGTCCGACACTTGAAGTCAGCATCCATGCGAGTGGCGAACTGTCAGAAGTGATCATTCGCAAATCCAGCGGATCAGCGATTCTGGACCAGGCGGCACTCGACATATTGCGGCGGGCCTCGCCGTTTGACCCGTTCCCGGCCGAGGTCCGCAAGGAGTACGACAGCCTCCGATTTGCTTACAAGTGGTTGTTTGGTGAGCGCGTTGTCCCGGCGACAGCGAGCGTTAGCCAGTCCCAGACAACGAGCTGACCCACTGCCCGGTTGTGCCCGGCACAAACTCGACGGATACTCTGTGCATGGACGCGACAGATACGCTGACGAATCAGCTGTTGATCGCTATGCCGGGCATGGCAGACCCGAACTTCAGCAGCACCGTAACGCTGATTTGTGAACACAATGATGACGGCGCGCTTGGCATCATCATCAATCGTCCCCTCACGCTTAAATTCGGCGGACTGTTGGAGCAACTCGATGTCGACGACGCTGATCCGCATACGGCTGATGGACCCGTGCTCATGGGCGGTCCGGTCGGCCTCGAACGCGGATTTGTGCTGCACGAATCGACGCACAGTTACGAAAATTCTCTGGCGGTTTCGAGTGCCATCAATCTCACCTTGTCACGCGACATCATTGACGCGATGGCCACCGGTGAAGGCCCGAGAAAGTCGTTGGTTGCGCTTGGCTATGCTGGCTGGGAATCGGGCCAGCTTGAAGAGGAAATTCTGGCCAACTCCTGGCTTAACGTAGCGGCTACGACTGACATCGTATTTGACCTGCCGTTTGCGGAACGCTGGACTGCAGCCGCCGAAAGTATTGGCGTCGATATCAGTCTGCTCGCACCTGACGCAGGACATGCCTGAGCGCTCGTCCCCCGAGACCATCCTGGCCTTCGACTTTGGACTTCGCCGTATTGGCGTCGCGGTCGGGCAGGACGTGACGGGTTCCGCGAGCCCATTGGGAATCATCAGCAACGACGGGACAGGGCCGGACTTCGAGCAGATAGAGAGACTGCTCGAGGAATGGCGGCCGCAGCGACTCGTCGTCGGTATGCCGCTTCACAGCGACGGCAGCCCGGGCGATCTTGAGCCCAGCATTCTGGAATTTGTGGCGACGCTTGAGCGTTTCGGATTGCCGATCGCACGGGTTGACGAACGACACACGTCGCAGGAGGCCGAACAGGCATTGATCAATGCCCGTAAGGCTGGCAGCCGCGGCCGCATCAAGAAGGAGCAAATCGACTCCGCTGCGGCGGTAATTATTGCCGAGAGATATCTTTTGAGAAATCTGTAGAATGGCGCCGCGATGCAGACGTCCGAGCTAAATCCAGACCTGGAAGACGACGCTCACGTCCAATTGAACTCCGATGGCTCCCTGCGCCATTTGCTCACCCTCAAGGGCCTGGATAAGGACCTGTTGGTCGATCTGTTGAACAGCGCCGAATCCTATCTGAGCCCAGCGGGATCCCTGCCCGTGCGCAGCAATGCACTTGAGGGCCGAACCGTCGCCAACCTGTTTTTTGAGCCCAGCACGCGAACAAGAGCTTCATTTGATCTGGCGGGCAAGCGCCTCGGCGCGGATGTATTGAATCTCGACGTCAACACGTCATCGCGCAAGAAAGGCGAAAGCATCCTCGACACCATTCACACGCTTGAGGCCATGCAGGTCGACATCATGGTCGTGCGCGATGCGAGTGCGGGCGTGCCGTCATATATCGCGAGTAATGTGCAGGACTTTGTCAGCGTACTCAACGCCGGTGAGTCGGATGTATCTCATCCGACGCAGGGCTTGCTCGATATTCTGACCATTCGCCAGCATCGCGATAATTTCAGTAAGCTCACGGTCGCCATTGTTGGCGACATTGAACACTCGCGGGTTGCACGCTCGGCCGCACACGGTCTGCATACGCTCGGCGTTGGCGAACTTCGCCTGGTGTCTCCGCCGGCGATGGCAGCCAAACCCGGCGACATGCCATTCGCCAAGGTCGTCGACAATCTCGACGACGGCTTGCGCGACGCCGACGTCGTCATGGCGCTTCGCATCCAGCGCGAACGTATCGGCAATCTGGACGGAATCCCGGGCATCGATGAGTATTTCGCCAATTTCGGCGTCAGCCATGAGCGGATGAAAATCGCTAAGCCCGACGCAATCATCATGCACCCAGGTCCAATGAACCGCGGGATCGAAATTGAAGGCCTGTTGGCCGACTGTCCGCAATCGATGATCACGAGGCAGGTCACGAATGGCGTCGCTGTCCGCATGGCAGTCCTCGAGCGCGTCGCGCGCACGCTGGACGGAGGGTGACTAGCGCTGCGCAGAAATCGGCGCAGCGAAATCGCGGCACGATGTTCGTCGAAGACGGCGAGATCATCGGCGTGGAGCCCTGGCCCGGCGACCAGTTCATACAACGAATTCGCGCGCCGCGCTGCGCCGCCAGCGCAACAGCCGGAAGTTTCGTTCACATCAGCTGCGACGATTCGCTGCCAATGCGCAGACCACTTTCGATCATGCGCGTTGGCGACGACTGGATCGAAATTCTCTACAAAACGGCCGGCGAAGGCCTGCAGTTGTTGTCGCAGAAGGAATGCGGCAACGTCGTCAGTGTTCTCGGGCCGATCGGCAAGCCGTTCAGCCTGGATCCGGCGCGGCCAAACGCCTTGCTGATCGGCGGCGGCGTTGGCATCCCGCCCATGGTGTTTCTTGCCGATGTCCTGAGAAAAAGTTCGACATGGCGATCATTCGCCATCCTCGGCTCGGAAATTCCGTTCCCGTTCACGCCGCAGGCATCGGCACTGGCCGTCAGCGGCATTGATGACGAGGTCTGCAACGGCATGCCGTTGCTGGAGGAGTGGGGAATTTCGTCACGACTCACGAGCCTGCAAGGCTATGCCGGCTGTTTTAACGGCTACGTCACGGACCTCGCCGACCAATGGCTCAGTTCGTTGAGCGATGAGGACCTTGCCAAGGTGTCGGTTTTTACCTGTGGGCCGACGCCGATGTTAAAGGCCGTCGCCGATCTTGCCGCACGCTATGAGCTTCCCTGCCAGGTATCGCTCGAGGAGTTCATGGCCTGTGCTGTCGGTGGCTGTGCCGGTTGCACGGTCCTGGTGAACACAGCCGATGGTCGGGCAATGAAACGGGTTTGCGTTGACGGGCCGGTCTTCGAGGCAGCAAGCGTCGTTTGGGAAACTAGCCCCCGAAGTTGACCTTGGCTTCGAGATTCGAACGCGAGTCCGCGTGCGACATCGCCTCTTCGAGCGTTATCGTGCCGGCCTTGTAGAGATTCAGCAGGGCATCGTCGAAGTTCTGCATGCCCTGTTCGCCGGACTCCTTGTGCGCTTCCTTCACGGCGGCTATGTCGCCCTTCAGGATGAGGTCCTTGATATGCGGGGTGTTGAGCATAAGCTCAACCGCTGCAACGCGTTTGCCGCTGCGCGCGCGAACCAGGCGCTGCGAAAGAATGGCGCGCAGATAGTGCGCGAGATCCATGAAGACTTGCAGGTGTTGGTCATGCGGAAACATGTTGATAATGCGATCGAGCGTTTCGGGTGCGTTGTTCGAGTGTACGGTTGCGAGAACAAGGTGGCCGGTGCCGGCCATATCCAGGGCCGACTGCATGGATTCGCGATCACGAATCTCGCCGATCTGAACGACGTCAGGCGCGGCACGCACCGCACTTTTTAGTGCGCGTGCGTAGGACTTCGTATCAAGTCCAACTTCGCGCTGGTTAATGATCGACTGCTTATTCGGGTGCAGAAATTCGATCGGGTCTTCGATCGTGATGATGTGTGACGACGTCTTCTCGTTACGATAATTAATCATCGCTGCCAGAGTCGTTGACTTGCCTGCGCCGGTCGCGCCAACCATCAGGATCAGGCCACGACGCAGCATGACCAGCTCTTTGATCTGCTCGGGCATGCCGAGTTCGTCGAGGTCCGGTAATTCGCTCGTGATGTAACGCAGCACCATTCCGACATTGCCGCGCTGGTGAAAGATATTGACGCGGAATCGGCCAAGCCCCGGCTCGGAAATCGCAAAATCGATTTCCAGTTCGCGAGTAAAAATATCAAGCTGATCGTCGTCCATGAGCTCGATGGCGGCCTGTTTCACCATCTTCGGCGTCATCTCGAGCTGGTTGACCGGCATGATTTTACCTTCGATCTTGATCTTGGCCGGCGCGAACGGCGCGAAGAAAAGGTCCGACGCCTTTTTTTCGACCATCAATTTAAAAAGCGGTTTAACGTTCATAAGCGAATACTTTCCTTAGCTTCCGGCTCAGAAGGTCTGTGCCGGGTCCTCTTCTTCCATGATCTTGAGCGTTGCCGACTGCTGATCCGCGACTGACGAATCGCGTTTACTTTCCAGTTTGACGCGCAACCTGACCTCATTCTTCGAGTCAGCGTTACGCATGGCTTCTTCGTAGGAAATCATTGAGTTTTCGTAGAGCTCGAACAATGCCTGATCGAAGGTCTGCATACCAAGACGCGTCGACTTAGCCATGATTTCCTTGATCTTCCCAACTTTGCCTTTGAATATCAGGTCGGCGACGAACGGCGTGTTGAGCAGAATTTCCATTGCCGCAACTCGGCCGATACCGCCTTCACGCGGGATAAGTCGCTGCGAGACGATCGCCTTGGCATTCAGCGATAAATCCATGAGCAGCTGTTGTCGCCGATCCTCGGAGAAGAAGTTGATAATGCGATCGAGCGCCTGGTTGGCGCTGTTGGCATGCAGCGTCGCGAGGCAGAGGTGGCCTGTCTCCGCGAACTGAATGCCGTACTCCATGGTCTCCCGGTCACGAATCTCACCGATAAGGATCACATCGGGCGCCTGTCGCAAAGTGTTTTTCAGGGCCGCGTGCCAGGACTCGGTATCGACGCCGACCTCGCGCTGTGTAATGACACAGCCATTGTGCGGATGCACGTATTCGACCGGATCCTCGATCGACACGATATGGCCGCGCGAGTTTTCGTTGCGGTGACCAATCATGGCTGCCAGCGAAGTCGATTTACCCGAGCCCGTGCCGCCGACCACGATGACCAGGCCGCGTTTGTTCATCACAATGTCTTTCAGGATCGGTGGAAGCTCAAGATCCTCAAGCGTCGGTATGTCTGTCGTAATCGTGCGCAATACCGCTCCAACGTAACCCTGCTGGATAAAAGCGCTGACACGAAAACGTCCGATGCCCTGAGGTGCGATCGCGAAGTTACATTCCTTGGTCGCGTCGAATTCCTTGATCTGCCTGTCGTTCATGATGGAACGCACCATGATCGCCGCCTGATCGGCAGATAACGGCGTGTCCGTGGCCTTGTGGATAGTGCCATCAACCTTTATCGCCGGTGGAAAGCCATGCGTCAGGAACAGGTCTGAGCCATTACGCTCGACCATCTTGCGCAACAGGTTTTGTGTTAGTCGTACGGCTTGTTCGCGTTCCATCGTCCGAACTCCTAGAAATTCTCTTTGCTGATGGCGCGGAAGCGGGCTTCCTCTTTATTGATCATGCCCTTCTGCATCAGCTCGGCCAGATTCTGATCCAGCGTCTGCATCCCTGAGCCCTGCCCGGTCTGAATCGCCGAATACATTTGCGCGATCTTGCCTTCGCGAATCAGGTTTCGAATCGCCGGCGTACCCATCATGATTTCGTGCGCCGCAATTCGACCACCGCCAATTCTCTTCAATAGCGTTTGCGAAACAACCGCGCGCAACGACTCTGACAACATGGCACGGACCATTTCCTTTTCAGCGGCCGGGAACACGTCGACAATTCGGTCGATGGTTTTTGCGGCCGAACTGGTATGCAGCGTGCCAAAAACAAGGTGGCCTGTTTCGGCGGCTGTCAAAGCCAATCGGATGGTTTCGAGGTCACGCATTTCGCCCACCAGGACGACATCGGGATCCTCACGCAATGCCGAGCGCAGCGCCTCGTTAAAGCCGAGTGTGTCGCGATGCACTTCGCGTTGGTTAATTAGTGATTTCTTGGATTCGTGAACAAACTCGATCGGATCCTCAATCGTGAGAATGTGATCGGGTTTGTTTTCATTGATGTAGTCGACCATCGCGGCCAGCGTCGTGGACTTACCCGAGCCCGTCGGTCCGGTTACGAGGATCATGCCGCGAGGATGCATGCACATGTCTTTGAAAATCGCAGGCGCACCGAGGTCGTCAAGCGTCAGAATTTCCGAGGGAATGGTCCGGAACACTGCAGCCGAGCCGCGATTCTGGTTAAAAGCGTTGACACGAAATCGTGCAAGCTTCGGAATTTCAAATGAGAAATCGGTCTCGAGAAATTCCTCGTAGTCCTTGCGCTGCTTGTCATTCATGATGTCGTACACCATGCTATTGACGTCTTTGTGGGTCAGCGCCGGCATGTTGACGCGTTTGATGTCTCCATCAACGCGAATCATAGGCGGCACCCCACCGGACAAGTGCAGGTCTGAGGCATTATTCTTTACCGTGAACGACAACAGTTGAGCAACGTCGACGGCCATATTTCTCCCTCATTGGACAGGGCCCCGGACTTACCATAACCCGGAGCGATTCGAGGCCTAGTATAGCGAAGCACCCGGAGCAAAACGTGATTAGAGTCACGGAAAACCTAGCGTTAATCAAAGATTTGCTGGCTAAATCGGCGCTAAAGGCTCAACGTGAGCCCGGGACCGTCAAATTGCTCGCGGTCAGCAAAAAACAGCCTGTGGACAAGGTTTTCGAGGCCGCCAACGCCGGACAACGCGATTTTGGTGAGAACTTCGTCCAGGAGGGCCTCGACAAGATCGAAAAGACGGCCTCCCTGGACCTCGTATGGCATTTCATCGGCCACCTGCAAACCAACAAAACACGGGCAGTCGCCGAGCACTTTGACTGGGTTCACACGATCGACCGACAAAAGACCGCGGTACGTCTGAGTCGGCAGCGCCCTCCTGAAAAACCGCCTTTGAATATTTGCCTGCAGGTCAACATCGACGACGAAGAGGCCAAGTCCGGCATCAGCCCCGACGCGCTTACGGCGCTCGCACGAGCGGTTCAGGAACTGCCGAACCTGAAGCTGCGCGGCCTGATGTGCCTGCCCGCAACTCGGGATACGCCAGATGAGCAAAGAAAACCCTTCGCAAAACTTAGAGAGCTGGCAATATCGCTTTCGGCAAATGGCATCGAGATTGATACGCTCTCGATGGGCATGAGCGGCGATTATGATGCGGCGATCGCCGAGGGAGCAACCGTTGTTCGAATCGGCACGGCGATCTTCGGGCCACGGATATGAGCAATACCATGAGTGAAATAATATGAAAAACCGGAAAGTCGCCTTTGTCGGTGGCGGCAACATGACGCGCGCGATCGCCGGCGGCTTGATCGACAGCGGTTTCGCGCCGACCGATATTCTGATTTCGGAACCCGTCGAGGCGTCGCGGATTAGTCTCGCCAACACTTTTTCAGGCGTGATTATCGCGGACGACAACAAGGATATCGTCGCAAACGTTGGTTGCGTCGTATTGTCGGTCAAGCCGCAGGTGTTACCCGCCGTGTGTCGTGATTTGCGCGATGCCGTGCAACAAACACATCCACTCATTGTTTCAATCGCCGCAGGAACGCGCAGCGCTGACATCGACGCATGGCTTGGAGGTGGATTGTCCGTCATTCGAATCATGCCGAATCAACCCGCTTTGCTGCGGCTCGGCGTATCAGGACTTTTTGCCAACGCTCGGGTTAGCGACGAGGAACGCGAGCATGCCGCAGGGATCATTGCCGCAGTTGGATCCGTTGTGTACGTCGAGCGCGAGCAGGACATCGATGCGATAACAGCTGTATCCGGCAGCGGACCAGCTTACTTTTTTTTGCTCATCGACATGCTCACGAAAACGGCAATCGATCTTGGCATCGATGAAGAAGCTGCGAAAACGCTGGCGATCGACACTGCAAACGGCGCGGCCGCGCTGGCCCGCTCGGAATCGGAAAGCATGGAGGCACTCATTGCACGCGTTCGTTCGCCCGGCGGAACGACTGCTGCCGCGCTCGACAGTCTTGAGAACGCCGGCGTTCGTGATATCTTTTCGGCAGCCATCACCGCGGGCTGCAACCGCGCAAAAACACTTGCCGATCAGGCACACAAGAGTCAGGACTAAAGCATGACCGACAGCATCATTACCGCAATTGAGTTCGTACTGAATGTGCTTGTGGGCCTCTACCTGCTGCTGCTATTGCTGCGGCTGGTGCTGCCCTGGGTAGGAGCGAACTTTCACAATCCTTTGGCACAGGGAATACTCAAGGCGACATCACCCCTGGTTGTCCCGGTGCGCCGCATGTTGCCCCCGATCGGTCGAATTGACACCGCAACGGTGGTCGTCGCTTTTGGCATCCAGTATTTGTTGATCTGGCTGCTTGGCGCGATTAATGGTGACTCCTCCAGCATTGTAGTGATCGCCTTGAATTCGATATTCGCGCTCATCAGCCAAATGCTGAGGTTATTTTTGTATGCGATTTTCATCCGCATCATCCTGAGCTGGATTGCACCGGGCAATTACAATCCGGCGATCGAAATTATCGGGGCAATAACCGATCCGGTATTGCGGCCATTTCGACGCATCGTTCCGCCAATGGGTGGCTTCGACATCTCGCCGATTTTCGCCATGCTCACGCTGGGGGTGCTTATGATCTTGTTCGGCGGAGTACAGGTGTCCTTGCTCGGCATGCTTCGATAGACCCGGGCGCCCGGGCTGATCGCTGCCGATGAATAGTTTATAGTGGTTTGCCGTAGGCCTTGTGCCGTATGCGGCGTTGGGGGACACCGTATACAACCGGAGACAAGAATCATGACGACTATAAGAATATCGATCGCCTTGTCGCTGCTCGGACTGCTTGCTGCCTGTGGCGGACCCGGCGAAGACGCCGAGATACCGGAGGCTCAACCCGCCGGTGCGACGTCGGCCGATATTGGTGACTACGTCGTACACTTCAGTGCGCAGTCAACAGATCAACTTCCTCCTGAAATCGCGAGGGCGTACAACATTGTTCGCAGCAAGAATCGCGCCATGCTCAACGTTTCGATTCTGCGCGCGTCTGACGGTATTGCGGTGCCGGGAGACGTTACGGTCCAGACCTTCAACCTCACGGCACAACTAAAGAACGTTACGTTGCGTCGAATCGACGAACCCGGAGTGCAGGATGCGCCTGGCGCAATCTACTACGTCGGCGTGACCCCGGTCGCCAATCGGGAGACACTAAAATTCTATATCAGCGTGACACCGGAAGGCGTCGAGAAGGCCTCTGAGGTTCTCTTCATACGACAGTTCTATACCGACTGAGCCACGCTCAGACAAATCGGCGAAAAATACTGCAAACAGGCCGTTTTCCGGTTACCGAAACCGATTTATGTGCTATCGTCGCGCTGCTTTTGACGCGGGCTCACGCCCGTTTTTCTTTTTGCCCGTATCGAATATCACTATCGAATACTACAAGGGAGTTAGTTTTTCATGGAAGCAAATACCAAGAAGCCACCGACCAAGTCGGAAATCTATGCAACGATCGTTGATGATACCGGCCTGACTCGTAAAGATGTCGCCGCTGTTTTTGAATCGCTGAACGGCCAGATCGAAAAGAACCTTGGCGGTCGTGGTGCACCGGCAATGTTTTCGATTCCGGGCCTGTTGAAACTGCGTGTTGTGAAAAAACCCGCAAGAAAAGCTCGCATGGGTGTTAACCCGTTCACGGGCGAAGAAATGATGTTCAAGGCCAAGCCGGCAACGAAAGTCGTTAAGGCAACCGTACTGAAGGGCCTCAAAGACATGGTTTGATCCATTACGGACTCAAACCCAAAAAAGCCGGGGCATTGCCCCGGTTTTTTTCTACAAATTCGCTTACGGCTTCGCGAAGGTCAATGAGTCGGCCGTGGAAGAAATGTTCCACCCCGGGCATGACAACAAGTTCCGGTCCGGGCTCGAGTCCATTGACCCACTCAATCGTTGCGTCGACGTCAACCAGTTCGTCTTCGTCGCCCTGAACGATCAACCACGGGACTCCAGGCTGTCCGTCGAGGCCGTCTGCAAATCGATAAACTGCGGGCGCAACACTAACGAGGCCATCTACCGAATTTTCCGTGGCAACGCGAATGGCGATTGCGGCACCGAACGAAAAACCGGCGAGCCAAAACGCTAACTCCGGGTATTTCTCGCGCATCCAGGAGATCGCGGCCTGCGCGTCCTGCTGTTCGCCATTACCTTCGTCGTATTGACCGTCGCTACCCTC
>Ga0255056_10000110_pt1 | contig 20036 bp, 13 predicted proteins | sample Cases_109_1_MG_FD_183639 | JGI IMG/M metagenome (GOLD analysis project Ga0255056, IMG submission 183639) | Seawater microbial communities from Amundsen Gulf, Northwest Territories, Canada - Cases_109_1 | ecosystem: Environmental > Aquatic > Marine > Gulf | place: Canada: Northwest Territories... | reverse complement strand
CTCGCATTCGGCATCGGCACAACCGAAGTTGGCCACGTCCTCGCTACCCAGTGCCTCTTGCAACGCAAAGCCAAAAAACTCGCCGTTAATATTGACGGCCAAATCCCGGATGGCGTTAGCGCCAAGGACATTATTCTTGCCGTCATCGGCGAAATTGGCATTGATGGAGGTACCGGCCACGTCATCGAGTATCGGGGCGATGCCATAAGCGCACTCGACATGGAACAGCGAATGACGATCTGCAATATGTCGATAGAGGCCGGCGCTCGCGCGGGCATGATCGAGCCTGACGACACGACATTCGAATACCTGAGTGGTCGTCCACGAGCGCCTAATGGGGCTGACTGGGATGCCGCGCTCGATCGCTGGCAAAGTCTAAAAGGCGACGAAGACGCAGAATTTGATCAATCGGTCTCGTTCGACGCCGCAAGCATGCAGCCGATGGTCACATTCGGCACCAATCCGGGAATGGTAATTGGAATTAATGACCCTGTACCGGATGGTGGCGACGATATCAGCTTTCGCAAGGCGCTGGAGTACATGCAGGTTGCTCCCGGTAAACCGATGACTGAAAACGCCGTCGATATCGTTTTCATCGGCAGTTGCACGAACGGCCGCTTATCCGATCTTGAACAGGCCGCCGAGATATTAAAGGGCCGCAAGGTCGCGCGAGGAGTGCGAATGCTGGTGGTACCGGGTTCGCAGCAAGTGAAAGATGAAGCCGAGGCGAAGGGTCTCGATCGTGTTTTCGCCGATGCCGGCGCTGAATGGCGCGAATCCGGATGCTCAATGTGTATCGGCATGAATGGTGATATCGCCCAGCCCGGACAACTGAGCGTAAGCACCAGTAACCGAAATTTTGAAGGTCGCCAGGGTGTCGGAGCTCGTACAGTACTTGCGAGTCCCGCGACGGCAGCAGCTTCCGCTGTTAGTGGCTATGTCGCCGACGCGAGAAAATTTCTGTGACGCCAGTGAAACAAATAAAGTCGCGAACCGTCGTACTGCCGATCAAAGACATTGATACCGATCAGATCATTCCGGCTCGTTTTTTGACCACAACGATTCGCGAGGGTCTTGGCGCAAATCTTTTCAATGATCTCCGGTTCGACAAAAATGGCAAACCGAAGTCTGACTTCGTCTTGAACAAGGCAGATAGCGAAGCTTGCCAAATTCTGGTTGCAGGAAATAATTTCGGTTGCGGCTCGTCGAGAGAGCATGCGCCGTGGGCATTGCTTGATTACGGAATCCGCGCCGTAGTCTCAAGCAAGATCGCCGATATTTTTCGTAACAACTCCCTCAAGAATGGTCTTGTGCCCATCGTTGTCGATGAAGACACGCACGCCTGGCTGATCGACAATCCGGGCGCTGATCTGAGTATCGATATCGAGACGTCGACACTGACGTTACCCGATGGCACTGTCGCCGCATTCCCGATAGATGACTTTGCCCGCTACTGTCTTATAGAAGGCATCGATCAACTCGACTATTTGCTGCAACAAAGCGACGCGATCCAGAACTTTGAGGAGAATCGCAATTGGACGCCCTGATCACCGTCTTGCCGGGCGACGGCATCGGACCTGAGGTGACGCTTGCTGGCCAAAAGGCATTGGCGGCGATTGCCAAAGGATTTGGCCACAAATTCAAGTTCAGTGAACACTTAATCGGCGGCGCCGCTATTGACGCGAGTGGCGACCCGTTGCCGCTCAGCACCATTTCGAGTTGCAAAGAAAGTGATGCTGTTCTTCTCGGCGCCGTCGGCGGCCCGAAATGGTCGGATCCCAATGCGTCCGTGCGACCCGAACAAGGGCTTTTGAAACTGCGTTCGATTCTCGGCGTATTCGCAAACCTGCGGCCGGTCAAAGTCATCGATGAACTGGTCGCGGCCTCCCCGATCAAGGCCGACATATTGCGCGGCACAGACATGATTGTCGTGCGCGAACTCACCGGCGGAATTTATTTTGGGGACAAGACCCGTGACGCTACGTCAGCAAGCGATCTTTGTACCTATCACACGCATGAAATCGAACGTATCGTGCGCGTCGCTGCCAACCTGGCGGAGAAGCGTCGTGGCAAAATTTGTTCGGTCGACAAAGCAAATGTACTCGAGACATCTCGCTTATGGCGAGAGACGACCGATCGCGTGCTCGCCGATGAGTTTCCGAACGTTGAAGTCGAGACTTTGCTCGTTGACGCCGCGGCTATGCACCTCCTGAGTCGACCATCAGATTTCGACGTTATCGTGACCGAAAATATGTTCGGCGACATCCTCACAGATGAGGCGTCCATGCTGGCTGGTTCGCTCGGCTTGTTACCTTCCGCGTCACTTGGCGAGTCGGCCAGAGGCTTGTATGAACCGATTCACGGTTCGGCGCCTGATATCGCAGGCAAAGGAATCGCGAATCCCGTCGCGATGATCGCCAGTACAGCATTATTGCTTCGACACAGCCTGCTTCTGGAGGACGAAGCATTGGCGGTCGAAGCCGCAATAGCTGCGGTCATTTCAGCCGGCGGGCGAACGGCTGATACCGCGTCGGCAGGCGAAAAAGTCCTGTCGACAAGCGAGTTTACCGACGCCGTCATCGAGCGCCTCAGTTAATCTCGCCCAGCCTCTCAGGCAGCGGCGACCGATTGAATTTCAAGCGCACGGCTTGCTGCCTCAAGGGCCTGCAAGACATCCGCTACGAGGTCCTCAGTACTTTCCAGACCCACTGACAGACGAATGAGGGACTCTCGAATACCGGCTTCCTTGAGTACCTCATTGCGAACCGGCGCATGCGTCATGGTCTGCGGATGGCACACCAGGCTTTCCACACCGCCGAGCGACTCAGCAAGCGAGAACAACTGCAGGCTTTCGACGAACGCACGAACAGCCGCTTGTCCACCGCGAATTTCAAAACTCAGCATGCCGCCAAATCCCGATTGCTGCTGCGCCGCCAGTTCATGTCCGACGTGAGTGTCCAGACCTGGGTAATAGACTTTACGCACGCAAGGATGTTCTTCAAGCACGTGGGCCAGAAGGTTTGCGCTTTCCTCGTGCTGTCGCATACGCACCTGCAGGGTTCGCAGGCCACGTAAAGTCAGAAAGCTGTCAAACGGCGCGCCCGTCGCGCCAATACAGTTCGCCCACCAGCAGATTTGCGCGAATAACTCGTCGCTGGCAGCCACAATCGCCCCGCCGACAACATCGCTGTGGCCGTTTATGTATTTTGTCGTGGAATGAATAACAAGATCAGCGCCCAGTGCGATGGGTTGTTGCAAGGCCGGTGAAAGAAACGTGTTATCTACGGCGTAAAGCGCGCCGCAGCCTTTGGCCAGTTTCGCAAGCTTCGCAATGTCCACAATGCGCAAGAGCGGATTCGACGGTGTTTCTGTGAGGATCAGATTAGGTTGTCGTGCAATAGCCGCGTTTAGCGCCGCGTCATCCGTCTGGTCGACGAACAACACCTCGAAGTGCCCTTTTTTGGCAAGTGTCTCGTACAGCCTGAAGGTACCGCCGTAGCAATCATGTGGGACGACAAACAAATCTCCAGGCTTGAGCAATTGCACCAGCACATTTAGCGCCGCCATTCCGGACGAGGTAATAACCGCGCCCGCACCCCCTTCAAGATCGGCCAGTGCGTCGCCGAGCGTGTCGCGCGTCGGGTTGCCGGAGCGCGTGTAATCATATTGACGTTTCTCTCCGAAGCTCTCGAACGCATAGTTGGAAGACAAATGCAGCGGCGGCACGACGGCTCCGTGTTGCTCGTCTGTCTCTATGCCTGCTCGAACCACACGCGTTGTGCTGGAAGGCGAAAGTGCCGCCGAGCGAGTTTCACAGCTTTTCATGTTCGGTCTCCGCAATATCCGGTTTCAATGTCGTATCTACTCATCGAAACCCTGCGAATTCCGCAAGGGAGGGTTGTCGTGCCCTGCAGACCGTTCAGGCCTGTTGCACTGACCCTCATCTACCGGAAATATCTTAAGGATACTTCCGCAGGAGTTGGCACCTTTTCAGAGTGGTTAACTCTGCTGGTTGCCCCGGCGTCGCTGGGCCTTTCCCTCAGCCGGTCTCGATGAGCTTAAACGCAGTCTATTGCGACGAAAGGGAGCCGTCAAGGAAAATATTAACGATTCTTAATATTTACCAAAACAGTGAAATTACGCTACTTGCTGAGGTCCACGGCCTTCTTATAGGCCTTTCGCGCCAGGCAACGGTCCGCGTAGCCCGTGAGTCGCAGCGATTCCGGCATCATGCCAAACATTTGCAAAAACATGGCGCTCGAGCCAAGCATGACATCCGCGGCAGAAAACTCATCACCGAGTATCCACTCAGCATCGCCGAGACCCTGCTCCCAGGTCTGAATCATCAGATCAAAATCACCCCAGCCATTGCGACCACGATTGCTTTCGACGCCGCTGAACTTTTCCGCCATGGATGGCTCGACCACAGAGGGCGTGTACATGAGCCAGTATAGAAATTTTCCACGACGCGCATCGTCGACGGCGGGCGACAATTTGCCGGCACAATAACGATCAGCAATATACAGGCATATCGCTGCGGATTCGGACATGTGTACATCACCGTCTACCAGCGCCGGAACCTTTCCCATTGGACTCGCGTCGAGAAATTCCCGGCTGTCTTGCCGTTCGGCATCGCGAATGTTGACCCGTTCGAGTTCGTAATCGATACCGGTCTCCTCGAGCATCCAAAGGGCCCTCGTTGATCGTGTTTGTGGTGCCCAGTAGAGCTTCACGCTTGCCTCCTGTAACGGGGTCGGGTTTTCAGATCACGATTTCCGGCGCGACCTCGCGGCGATTGTAGTGCGAACTCATAACGTAGCCATACGCGCCGGCGTTGGCGATCAGTATCACGTCCCCTTCCTGCGATGGCGGCAATAGCCGGTCGGTGCCGAGCCGATCGCCGGTCTCGCAAATCGGCCCGACGACCGTAACCGTCTGACTCGGCGCTTCGTCGGAACGTGTCAGATTGACGATCTCGTGATAAGCGCCATACAAGGCCGGCCGGATCAGGGTGTTCATGCCGGTGCCGACGCCGATATAACGCATGTCACCTTTGCCCTTGATTTGCGTCACACGCGTCAGCAATACACCAGAACGCGCGACAAGAAAACGGCCTGGCTCAATCCAGAGTTTATACCTGGGGTACGCGGCCTTGATCTCGGCCAGTGTATGGTCCATCCGCGCGAGATCAAACGGCTTGTCGCCGGGTTTCTCGGGAATGCCCAAACCGCCGCCCAGATCAATCGTTTCGACTGCGGGAAAACGTTCGGCTACCTTGATCAACTCTGACGCTACCGCGCGCCAGGTATCGGGGTCCGAAATTCCACTACCGCTGTGTGCGTGAATGCCGATTACTTCGGCACCGGCCGCATCGACCAGTTGGATCAACTCATCGACCTCGAAGCGTGGTACTCCGAACTTTGAATGTACACCGGCAGTCTTCACGTGTTCGTGGTGGCCGCGACCCTGACCGGGATCGAGACGCACGAACAACTTTTGTCCCTCGAACAAATCCGGCCAGGCTTGCAACGGATGAAGGTTATCGAGGGTAATTTGCAGACCGCGGCCGATAGCCCATTCATATTCTTCGCGCGGTGCGAAGTTTGGCGTAAACAGGACTCGATCAAGGTCGAAGCCCGGCAGCACTTCCTCAAGCCACTCGACCTCGCCGGGCGAAACACACTCGAAATCTACGCCCTCTTTATCAAGCTCCCGCAACAGATCGGCATTGAAGTTCGCTTTCATTGCGTAGAGAACTCGATCAACGTTATCCAAATCCAGCAAACTGCGCGCTGCCTTGCGAACACTGGCCTTGTCATACACATAGGCATTGAGTTGTTGGGTCGCCAGTTCCAGCAACTCATCGCGGCGCTCCATCCACCATGCGCCGGTCGTGTGCGAAGTCAGCGCATCGCCATGAAACAGTTGCTCCCAGCTGGCGCCAAATGCAGGGCTTCCGCCGGAGTGTCGAATGACCGTGGCGTGTAATTTTGTAACGAGTTTCGCGCTCTGGTCATCGCCAATCACGAAGCTCAAATTCAAGTCGTTCGCTGCCTGTGTCATGAGGTGAATTTTCTCTTCCTCGAAGACCTCAAGCGCCGGCGCGAGCCGCGGCAAAATAGTACGAATCTTGCGACCGACCAGGCTGACGGCAGCGCACTGCGTAATCATTCGCGTTCGGCACAGGTCCTGCAAGTCCGATAGCAAGGCTTCTTGTGTATCGACCGGCAGCCCGTCGTCTGCTGTGTCAATCGACACCGTGACATTCGTTTCTGACGTCGAAACAAAATCAACGGATACGCCGTGTTCGCTAAACTTGGCGAATGCCCGGGCAAGAAATCCGACTTCATGCCACATGCCGACACTATCCATGGAAACCAGCGTCAGTCCGGTACGTACGCAAACGCCTTTTACTTGCGGTTCAATTTCGTCGGTAACGGGAGAAATGACCGTGCCGCTTATCTCCGGTGCCATCGTGCAGCGAATGAAAAGCGGGATTCCATGAGGGCGCAGCGGCGATATGCAACGCGGGTGTAGAACCGAACTTCCCGCCGACGCCAGCTCCTGCGCCTCATCGTAGCGTAGTGCGACCAGCAATCTGGCTGACGGCACGACGCGCGGGTCGGCAGAAAACATGCCCGGAACATCGGTCCATATTTCAAGTCGATGGGCCTGCAAGCGAGCGGAAAAATAGGCAGCCGATGTGTCGGAGCCGCCGCGTCCCAGCAGAACGGTTTCACCAGCACGATTTCTAGCAATAAATCCCTGCGTAAGAATCACTTTTTCAGGGGCTGATAATCGCTCCTGTAAATCGACATCGGGTTCATAGTCGCAAGTCGCTGTGAGGTAGTCGCGCGTTTTCTGCGGACCGGAGCGGCTGGTGCTGGTCAACAGGTCTCGCGCATCAACCCATTCCACGGGTACGCCGGCAACCTGCAGATACGCGGCGCCAAGCGTCGTTGACATGAGTTCACCGAGCGCCATGATCCGGACACGAACGCGAACACTGACCTCTCGAACCAATCGTACACCCGCGATCAACTGTTCAAGTTCCTGCAGGAATTCGTCCAAAAGATCGGGTCCGCCGACGCCCAGTTCATTCGCAAGCGCATAGTGTTGATCACGGATGAGATCGAGGCCATCTGAGGCCACGCCGTTGACGGCATCAACAAGCAGCGTGTTGAGTTTGTTGGAAACGCCGGTCAGGGCCGAGTGAACGATGACGGGCCGCAGCCCGGCGTCAAGTCTGTGTCGGACCAGATCCGCGATGATGCGCCAGTTATCTGCCGACGAAACGCTGCTGCCACCAAACTTCATAACGACCCAGGTAGACTCCGAAATTGCCGGCGGCGCTCCAAGTACCTGACTTGACTCGAAATGGGCTTCAGTCGTCATTGTTTCCGTTCGTTTCATTCACAAGCATATTGGCAAAAAAAACCCGCCAGGATGTCCTTGCGGGTTCGTTAGCAATGTCCGGGCTTTATGACTAGCCGGTACTCTTGCCATTGGCACCCACACACCTCTGGCGCGCCATCTGTTTTAGGTGTTGTTGAGCTTCCAGCATTCGGAGACCGTGGCACTTTGCATGGGTGTCTGAAAATTGCATGCGCTGAGTAGAGCGAACCTGATCAAAAAGGTCAAGTCCCGTCCGTAAGTTCGTCCCAGGCCTCGGGAATCGTGACGGCCCCGTCGGATGCAGATGACACTTCCGCCCGGTATTTGGCTAATGCCCCGCGCCTGACTGTCGACGGTGGCCGACGCCACGCCGCTCGGCGTGCCCGCATGTCTTCGTCGCTGACGGCCACGCTGATTTTCTTGCTTTGAGCATCGATCGTTATCGTGTCGCCGTCCTCAATTAGCGCGATGGGGCCGCCCACGGCGGCTTCCGGCGATACGTGCCCGACCACGAAACCGTGGCTGCCGCCGGAAAACCGGCCATCCGTAATCAGTGCGACGTCCGCGCCAAGCCCCTTGCCCATGATGGCCGCGGTCGGACTCAGCATCTCGCGCATGCCGGGCGCGCCTTTTGGGCCCTCGTAACGAATGACGAGGACATCACCCGTCGCAATGCTGTTATCGAGAATCGCCTGAAGGGCATTTTCTTCCGAATGAAAGACCCGTGCGTTGCCGACAAACTTGAGCCCTTCCTTGCCCGTAATCTTCGCAACAGCGCCATCCGGCGCGATATTGCCGTACAGAATCGCAAGATGGCTATCCGCCTTGATCGGGTTGTCGAAGTCGTGAACGACGTCCTGGTCCGGTGGGTAGTCCGAAACATCTGCAAGATTTTCGGCCAGAGTTTTGCCGGTCACTGTCATACATTCGCCGTGTAACATGCCCACCTTCAGCATGCGTTTCATCAGAGGTTGGATGCCGCCAATCTCGATGAGCTCTGACATCAGGTATTGACCACTCGGTTTCACGTCGGCAAGCACCGGTGTTTTGGCGCCAATACGAGTGAAATCATCGAGTGACAGCTCGACATCGGCTTCGCGCGCCATTGCGACCAGGTGCAACACCGCATTGGTTGAGCCCCCCAGCGCGATGACCACTGCGATTGCATTCTCAAACGCTTTTTTCGTCATGATATCGAGAGGCTTGATGTCTTTTTTGAGCAAATTCATGACGGCTTCACTGGCACGTCGGCAGTCTTCAATTTTCTGCTGCGAGACCGCTTCCTGTGCGGAGCTGTTACCGAGACTCATGCCCAATGCCTCGATTGCCGAGGCCATGGTGTTGGCCGTGTACATTCCACCACAGGCGCCCGGCCCTGGAATCGCCGTGCGTTCGACCTCCAGTAATTCGTCGTGGCTGATCTTTCCGCCCGATACCGCGCCCACCGCTTCGAAGACCGAGATAATGTCCCGGCGTTTGGCGCCGGGCTTGATCGTGCCGCCATAGACAAAAACGGAAGGTCGATTGAGTCTTGCCATTGCCATGACACAAGCGGGCATATTCTTGTCACAGCCACCAATGGCTACCAGGCCGTCGAAACCCTCTCCCGCGACAACAGCCTCGATAGAGTCCGCTATGATTTCACGCGAGACCAACGAATAACGCATGCCAGGCGTACCCATGGAAATTCCGTCGGAAACACTGATCGTGTTGAAAACGACGCCCTTGCCACCGACTTTGTCAGCCGCGGCTGCCGCTGCCCCGGCGAGGTCGCCTATGTGCATGTTGCAGGGAGTAACCATGCTCCAGGTTGAAGCAATGCCAATTTGTGGCCGTTTGAAATCATCTTCGGAAAAGCCAACGGCGCGCAACATTGCACGGCTGGGTGCCTGTTCGTCACCATCAACAACGACACGTGAATATCGTCGTATTGTTTTTTCGTCCATGGGATTGCCCGATGTCGATAGCGCAGGCTCAAGCCTGCTCGCGATTCACTTCAATTCGGGCGAAGTCTAGCAGTAATCATTGTCTTGGCGTGTCGTCGTCACGAATCATGATGACGATTCGCTGATAAATATCACCAGCGATTTCGGCATTGCCGGTTGCCAATTCGACGGTAAATGCCTCGTCCCCTTCGGCAACAGAATCCTGCACGAGCGGAATCAGAAGTCGAGCGGTCCGTTGACCGGGTGCGAAGGAGATATAGTTGCCGCCAGGCGAGAAATAGTCCTGGCCTTCGGATGCCGTAATATCCTTCACGGAATAAGCGATCACGATCTGTTGGTCGCCGGGATTGAAGCGCAGTATGTCGAGCTGGACGGCGGGATCTCTTTCCGCGACGGCAACCTGACTCACAGCGAAGGCCACTGTGTTGCGCGGCAAACTCGATTCAAATGCTCGCTGATCGTCATCCTCGAGAGCAATCTCGATTTTGGCCAATTCGGTATTAGCTGAGTCGGCCTCCCTGACGAGCAGCGTGGACTGCTGGTCGGCCTCCCGCAAAGGATCGCTGGCCATTTCGAAAACGACGCGGGCCCGCTCCTGCCCGGCCGCAAACGAAACAAAGCCGTCGTCCGCAATTTCAAATTGACCTGAGCCCCACGGCGAGCGATTGCCGGTATAGCCTATTTCATCGATTCGCACGTCAAGCTGATACTCAAGTCCGCTCGCACGAACCAGGTCAACGATGACGGGTGCGCCGTCCTCACGAATGGTTATTTCAAGCGGCGCACCGAGTCTGCCGAACTCGGCTAATGGCAGCTCGAAATCGGCGGGCGGCACGGCTGAAAAATCAACGACCGGTGCGGCTGGTTCCTCAGGAAGACCCGTAATCGGCTCAGACACGCCCAGCGCTTCCCCAGTCTCAATCTCGCCGGCCTCGGGTTCCGGTGTCGGGATTGCCACATTCGAGAAGCTCTCGGCGCTTTCTTTCAGTGCTGCGGCCTGTGGATCCTCGGGCTCCGGCGCCTCGATAACGGGCTGGGGATTTGGTGGCCCACCGGCGAAATAGTCCTTGACCTGATCGACAACTCCGAATTGATAGGCGGCAAATGCGAGCAGCGTCAGGATGGCGATCAGCCCAAACAACCATCCTTTGTTGCTGGACTTAACATCGTCGTCACTATCATCTTCGACTTCCATGCTGACGGTGTCGTCCAACATATTGTCGAGGGCGTCCAGAAATTCCGTCATCGATAGGAACCGGGTGCCGCGCTTGAACGAGATCGCCTTTCTGAGGGCGCGCCATTGATGATCGGGAAGCTCTTTAAGCCGCTGCGGCTTCATGCTGTCCTCAGCCGCTTCCAGCGCATCACGCGGGCCGAATACCCGATAACCGGCGACCAGTCGATACAGCAAACATCCCAGTGAGAACACATCGTCCGATGGCGCCGGTTCCTCGCCCTGCAGGACTTGCATACTCGAATACTCGGGCGTAATAGCGTTCAGAACGCCAGGATCAAATGTGCTGTCCCCGGCGTGTGATTGCAGCACGCGTGCGATGCCGAAATCGAATACTTTCGTATCGCCATTCGGCATAATCATCACGTTGCCCGGCTTGACGTCGGCATGCACGATGCCGCATTTGTGCGCATAGTCGAGCGACTTGCCAATCTGGCGGACGATTTCGATGGCACGCCCGGTCGTGATGTTTTTGCCGTCGGGCGAATCCAGGATGTCGGCCAGGGTTCGGCCCTCGAGCCATTCCATAATGATGAAATAGAGATCGTCGTCACGATCAAGATCGATAAAGCGAACAATTCCGGGATGAATCAGGCAACGTCCCTTGGCAGCTTCCTGTTGCAACGCTCTAAGCGCGGTTCCGTTTTGAGACAACTGCGGAGACAGTACTTTGACGGCAACCCAGGGATCGGTGGACGCGGCTTCAGCAAGCCGCCGATCCATCGCGCGATAAACGACACCCATGCTGCCGCCGGATACTCGTTCCTGAAGCAAAAAACGATCGCGTAACACGGAGCCAACCTGAACTCTGTCATCAGCGGTCGGCGGCCTTAGAATTTCATTGGGTAATACCGACGTCGACGTGAAATCGTCCGGCGTATTTTCTTCGGCAACATCCGGTTCGGACTCTGATTCCATATCCGACGTTGATTCGATCGCTGTGTCGTCTTCGGCGACCAGTTCGAGTTCTAAGACGTCCTTTACCGGCGCAATCTTCTTAACTGCCGCGGCTGGTTTCGCCGGCGCAATCTTCCTGACTGTCGCGGCTGGTTTGTCCGGCGCAATCTTCTTGACTGTCGCGGCTGGTTTGGCCGGCGCGATCTTCTTGATTGTCGCGGCTGGTTTGGCCGTCGCGGCGGGCAACTTCTCCGCCGCTTGCTCTATCGGTTCAACCAGCTCGATCTCGTCGGTCTTCGGGCTGGTCGGCATATTCTCGGTCACATAACGATCGAGCATCGATTTCACAAGTTGGTAGGTTTCTTTGCGTAGTTCGCCGTTATCGAAACGATCCTGCAGCGTTCGACGAATTTCACCCTCTATGTGGCCGTTCTCAGCGAGCAGCCGACCGATGCCTTTCTGAATATCAGCCAGCATGTCGAAGTCATCTGTGTTCGCGCCCAGATTCTCATCCAGACTGGACAACTGATCGCTCAGCGCCTGATGAATATTTTCCGAATCCGCGGTCATCCCGGCATTTTACAGGCTGGTTTATGGCCTCTCGCGGAACTGGTCGTCATAATACCTTCCCCGGATTGAGAATATTGGCCGGATCCAGAGCCTTTTTGAGCCCTTTCATGAGTTCAATATCGACATCGTCCTTATAGCGAATCAGAAAGTCTCTCTTCAGGACGCCAACTCCGTGTTCGGCGCTAAAACTGCCGCCAAATTCGGCCACAAGATCGTATAAAGCCAGCGTAGCCTGCTCCGGCTCGCCGCATACGCTATCTGCGGGCAGGTGCAGGTTGTAATGCAGATTGCCGTCCCCGACATGTCCAAAAGCCACTAGCGTGGCATCCGGCATCGTTTCGTCAAACAGTGCCTGGCTACGAATCAGGAACGCTTCCATGCACCCTATGGGCACCGATATGTCGTGTTTGAGCATCGAACCTTCGTGTTTTTCCGCCTCAGAAATCGAGTGCCGCATTCGCCAAAATCCTTCGGCCTCGGTGTCATTTTTCGCAATAATGGCGTCCAGTAACAGATCCTGATCAGCGCATTGCGCCAATGCGTTCTCGAAACTCCCGTTGGACTTGTCTATCGAGACTTCGACCAGCACGTACCACTCAAACGATTTCTCAAATGGCAACTGCACGTCGGGAATGTGTCGTTCAACCAGTTCGAAAGCTGATTTGCCAACGAGCTCAAATGCTTCGAGCTTGTCCGCCTGGGTTTCGCGCAGGGCGGCCAGTACGCGCACGGCATGACCGGCCGTAGGAAGAGCCAGCAATGCAACACTTGAACTGCCCGGATCCGGAAAGAGTTTTAGAGCGGCTCCCGTAATGATTCCGAGCGTTCCTTCACTGCCGATGAACAACTGTTTGAGGTCATACCCGGCGGTGTCCTTGCGAAGAGTCCGCAGACCATTGAGAACAGAACCGTCTGCGAGCACGACCTCTAGGCCCAAAACAAGATTGCGCGCTGTCCCGTAGCGGATGACGTTGATGCCGCCCGCGTTCGTCGACAGATTGCCACCGATCTGGCAGCTGCCTTCCGCACCCAGACTAAGAGGAAACACTCGGCGCACTTCGCGAGCTGCTTCTTGAATACTCGCCAGGATACAGCCCGCATCCACGACGATCGAAAAATCCAGCGGATCAATCGAACGAATCCGATTCATTCGCGACAGATTCAAGATGACCTGCTCGCCTGAATCATCCGGGACGGCGCCGCCGCACAAACCAGTATTGCCACCTTGCGGGACTATCGCGACGCCGGCAGCGGCGCAAGCGCGCACGACCGCCGCGACTTCCTCGGTCGACGACGGCAACACCATCATCGCGGCCTTGCCGCGCAAGGCACCTCGGCGCTCGGTAACGTGAGGTTCCAGTTCGTCGACAGCCGTAACCAAGCCTTTTGGGCCAACAATGTCTTTTAGTTTGTCGAGCAACATTTCAATTCAGGATTGCCTGCTCCTGCCACGTCCGCCAGTCGATATTGCTGCCGCAAAAAACCAGTACGACGCGTTTGCCGGCGAGCTGTTTGCGAAGCGGACCCATTAGTGCAGCAGTACTTGCTGCACAGGCGGGTTCAATGGCTATTTTCATACACTTATACAGGTGTCCCATAGACTCGCGCAGGCTGGTGTCCGATACCAGCACCAGCTGATCCACGTTGGCTTTACAGAGTGCGAATGAATACGGCAATGCATAGGGCGCGCCGAGGCTGTCGGCGATGGTTCGCACTTTTTCAATCGACTCGGGCTTGCCGGACGCGAAGCTGCGGTGCATCGAATCGGCGCCCTCCGCCTCTACCCCGATGACCTCGCAATTGGGCTGCAGTTGTTTGATCGCGTTAGAGATGCCGCCGATCAATCCGCCGCCACCGACGGACACGACGACCGCATCAATTTTCGCGACCTGTTCGAAGATCTCAAGACCGACCGTTCCCGTACCGGTTGCAATGTCCGGGCCCTCGTACGGGTGCACGAGGAATCGACCTTCATCGTTTTGAATCTGTTCTGCGAGTTCGAAGGCAGAATGAGCATTGTCGGCCATGATAACTTCGCCGCCGTAATCCCGACACGCCGCAACTCTGCTCGGATTGGCAGACGCAATCATTACGACCTTTGCATGTGCGCCGGCGTTCCTTGCGGCATAAGCCGTCGCAATAGCGTGATTTCCGGCGCTGACAGCGGTTACCCCGGCTTGTATTTGTGAGCGATTCAGACTCCCCAACACGGCGGACGCGCCACGCGCCTTGAACGTGCCGGTGTACTGCAAAAACTCCAGTTTGCCGAAGACTATTGTCCCGTTTCCGAGCATGTCCTCGATTCCGGCACAACGGATCGAAGGCGTACGTATGATTGTCCGGGCAAGCGAGTCACGCAGTACCCTGATGTCTTCAATATCCGGTGCCATCATGCTCATGCCAAAGTCCGCCAATCATCATCGAGTATTTTATGTAAAATGTTCGGCTTTCCCACAGCAGGCATCATCCAACTTTTCTCACTGCTTACAAGCACTTTCGGATAATACTTGCGATCAACATGAGAGTTGATTAGTTTCAGCTGACGGTATGAAACTCGAAGACCTATCGCAATCCGGAATACGACGAATAGCCGACTATTCGCCGTATCTGGATCAACTGGCCGGCCTTGCTCAGGAAATGCCCCTGCGCCAGCGTAGCAACCTTGTGCAACTCGAACGCAGCCTGCATCAGCACTGGTCCCTGGGTCAGAACAATATTCTGAGCTGGGCACCGTTGGATGAAGGTGTCCTGGTCCTCGTCGTACCGCACTACGCTATTGCAGAGTACACCGCTCCCCGTCCTGACGACCTTCCGCCACGCGTCTCACCCCGCTTTATTACCGAGCTGATATCTGGCGACAGGCAACTTAATTTCACGCAAATGCAGAAAGTAGCGCGCCTGCTGGAAGTGCAGCCTGTCTATATCGCGCTTCGCGAACCGCTTTCCGGGCACAATGTTGAAACGCAGATAATTGAGACGATGATTCGCCGTTACGGCATTAACTATGTAGCCAGTCGCGCCGTCACGCTCTTCGATATAGTCGGTTTCAGTTTGCTCACGCCGTTCGAACAGATGACGCAACTCAACAGCCTTGCGTATTCTCTGAATTCCGGGCACGCGAAAATGCTGGAGCAGGACGTTGGCATCAATTTCGCGCGCTCATCGAGCGGTGATGGCTTTTACATCTGGAATCGCGATGATGGTCTCGAGGCCAACGTAAACCTGTATCACTTTATGCACATCGTACTCGCCGACAACGCGATCGCGCGTAACAAATCGACCTCCAAAGCAGTACCAAGGCTAAGAGCATGTTTTCATGTTGGCAGTTGCTACGAATTCCACCAGGCGGAGGGTCTGAATCCGACGATGCATGACTTCATTGTCGGCGACGTAACGATAGAACTCGCAAGAATGATTGAAGCGGCACTGCCGGGCCAGATTCTTGTGGGTGATTTTTTGGCCGACGTTATTGCCGACGTTTCCGACCCGGCCGCCACCCAGGCACACCTCGATGCTGTCGCGTTTTTGCAGCGCGCACAGGGCAATCTTGCCAAGCTGAGCGGTATGGAATTCTCGGGTGAACGGGTTACGGCCATCAAAAGCTACCTGACCGGCGAAGACATGGGCGGTGGTAAATTCAACATTCGGCGCCTCACGATCAAGGACAAGCACGGGCTCTCGCGCGTGGCCTACAACGCCAAGGTCAATATCTACCGGGAAAGCGCGAAACCGATCCTGCTCGGAATCGAAGACAGAAAACTCCCCGAAGCCCGACCCGCATGAGTCCGCAAGAATTGCTGTAGGCGGGTTACTATTTGATCGAAGTACTCCGAGACCGGCGAAGCTGGTCGACAGGCGCCGAAGGCGAGGTGCCGAAGGCACCGTCCAACCGCAGCATAGCGAGCCATGAGGGAAAATAGTAACCCGCTTGCGGCAATTTATTACAGATTAAATTGGTCGGGGCGGGGAGATTCGAACTCCCGACCCCCACAACCCCATTGTGGTGCGCTACCAGGCTGCGCTACGCCCCGACCGAAGCGCTTGTTAACGTCTTAAGATCTTAAGAACTTGTTCAAGTTCCATGCGTAACTGCTTGATAATTTGTTGACTTTGCGTGACGTCTGATTTTGCATCGTCGCCGGTTAGGCGCTGGCGTGCGCCACCGATTGTAAAGCCCTCATCGTACAAAAGACTGCGAATCTGGCGAATGATCAGCACGTCCTGACGCTGGTAATAACGACGGTTGCCGCGTCGTTTCACCGGTTTTAGTTGCGGGAACTCCTGCTCCCAGTACCGAAGTACGTGGGGTTTCACTGCGCAAAGATCGCTGACCTCACCTATGGTGAAGTAACGCTTGCCAGGAATTTGAGGTAGTTCGTCGTTATTCCCCGGTTCCAGCATATGCCTCTACTCGGGCCTTTAGTTTTTGTCCAGGCCGGAACGTCACAACGCGACGTGCAGAGATCGGAATCTCTTGTCCGGTTTTCGGATTTCTGCCCGGTCTTTCTTTTTTATCCCGAAGATCAAAATTTCCAAACCCGGAAAGTTTGACCTGCTCCCCAACTGCGAGTGAAGCGCGCAGTTCCTCAAAGTACATATCGACGAGTTCGCGAGCTTCGCGCTTGTTAAGGCCAAGCTCGTTGAACAGCGATTCCGCCATGTCAGCTTTTGTTAGCGCCATTGAATCAGTCTCTCAATTCGGCCGCGAATTCTTGTCGCAATTTTTGCACTGCCGCGGCTTGTGCGGCGTCCGCATCATCGTCAGTAAGGGTGCGGGATGTTTCCTGCAAAATCAAGCCTATTGCGACGCTTTTTAGCCCAGCTTCTATCCCTGGGCCTTTGTAAACGTCAAAAATTCTGACATTTTTGATCAGATCGGGTGCAGCGGACTCGACAGCCTGAACCAGGTCGACAGCGGACACTTTCTCATCAACAAAGAAAGAAATGTCACGTCGAATTGCCGGGAATTTCGAAATATTTTTTGCTTCCGGTGCGCACGATGCCAGCGCCCGGCTCGCGTCAAGTTCGAAAACGAATACGGCAGCTCTTAAATCAAAGGCCTTTGCAACTCGCGGATGCAACTTGCCAACGACACCAATTTCTTCGCCATCGCGAGTGATTTTCGCCGCTTGTCCCGGTTGCAGTGCGGGATGTGTTGTTGCTTTGAATTCGAAGCGGTCATCGCTTCCTGAAAGCCGCAATACCGCCTCTACATCTGATTTTATGTCAAAAAAATCAACAGCCTGTTCCTTGCTTCCCCATTGTTCAGCGAGTACGGCCCCGTTTGCAACGGCTGCAATACGTTCGACTTCCCGATGCGCGTCGAGCTTGCCGTGAAACGATTTACCTATTTCAAACAGTCGTATTCTTCCTTGTTGTCGTGCTGCATTACTGGCCATTGCTTCGAGCATTCCGGGCCACAGTGACGAACGCATGATCGACATTTCGGATGATATTGGATTGCTTAATTCAAGCTTCGAGTCAGCACCTGTTATGACTTTGTTCGCTTCAGAGGAAACAAAACTGTAGGTCACGACTTCCTGGTAGTCGCGAGCAACCAACGTTGCTGCAAGCTTTTCAATTCCGATGTGTGCTTCAGTTGCTGTCGCCAAGGGCGACTCTGCGACAGCCGTTGTTTCAGGAATTGAATCGTAACCGTGAATTCGGGCGATTTCTTCGATAAGGTCCGCTTCGATCGCGATGTCGAAGCGATGTAACGGCGCAATTACGTCCCAACCGGAGTCGGTGAGAGTCGCGTTCAGATCAAGTCGGTTGAGAATATCGGTGACGACTTTGTCGTCTATCCTGACTCCGAGCAGTGTCGACAATCTTTCACGACGCAGGTGTATATTTTTCGCCTGGGGAATGTGTTCCTCGGCTGTCGTGACCACCAACGGACCTGCTTTACCGCCTGAAATTTCAGTCAGGAGCTGCGTCGCTCGATCAACAGCGCGTCCCTGCCCTGTCGGGTCGACCCCGCGCTCGAATCTCATCGATGCGTCGGTGTGCATTCCGTAGAACCGTGCACGACCCGCCATATATTCCTGTGGCCAAAATGCGCCCTCGAAAAACACATCGACGGTTTTGTCGCTGACGGCCGTACTGAGACCGCCCATTATCCCGGCTAGGCCAATAACGCCGCTGTCGTCGGTAATGACCAGCGTGTCCTTGGTCACCTCGATTTCTTTTGCGTCGAGAAGCGTGACTTTTTCGCCGGATTTAGCCAGGCGCGGGCGAATAGCGCCTTTGACAAGACTCAAATCGTAGCCGTGTAATGGCTGCCCCAGTTCCATCATGACGTAATTGCTAACGTCGACGACGGGGTGGATTTCTCTGAGACCGACCCGCCTCAGCCGCTCAACCAGCCACATGGGCGAACGTGCGCCGGGATCGATTCCTCTGATGACGCGGCCGGCAAATACCGGGCAGCCAGCAGGCTCCAGAAGTTCGATCGGCAAGGTGTCGTCAATGCTTGCGTCAATGTCTTTGAAGTCAGCATTTTTCAGTTTGGCCCCGGTCAGTGCCGATACATCACGCGCAATGCCCAGGATACTGAAGCAATCACCACGATTGGGCGTGAGATCGATGTCGAAGACCGCGTCGGGAAGATTCAGGTAATCAAGTAGCGATGTCCCGACCGGTGCGTCTGTCGGGAGCGAAATAATTCCGTCTGATTCGTCGCCGAGACCCAACTCGATGGCTGAGCAAAGCATGCCATTGGATGTGACGCCCCGAATTTTTGCCTTTTTAAGTGTTACACCATTCGGCAGCGTCAGGCCGGTTTTCGCGAACGGACTTTTCATGCCCTTGACGACGTTCGGCGCGCCGCAGACAACCTCGACCGGTTTGCCTGAGCCTGTCGACACCTGGCAAACACTGAGACGATCCGCATCCGGGTGCTTGCCGATGTCGACTACCTCGGCGACGACCACGCCGTCCAGTCCGTCTCCTTCGACGCTAAGCTCATCGACTTCGTGACCGAGCATCGTCAACTGATGGCCTAGCGCATCAGTATCAAGGTCTGGGTTTACCCACTCGCGCAACCAGGATTCGGCGATCTTCATAGTGCTTACCGGAACTGCCGCAGAAAGCGCAGGTCGTTCTCAAAAAATGTTCGTAGATCAGTGACGCCGTAGCGCAGCATGGCCAGACGCTCAACCCCGATCCCGAACGCATAACCCGTGAATTCCTCCGGATCGACGCCGGCGCATTCCAATACATTCGGATGCACCATGCCGCAGCCGAGAATTTCCAGCCACTTGCCTTCTTCCCAACGTACGTCAACCTCGGCTGACGGCTCAGTAAACGGAAAATAGGACGGACGGAAACGCAGTTCTGCCTTGCGCTCGAAAAAATTCTCAACAAACTGATGCAGCGCTGCCTTAAGGTTCGCGAAACTGACATCCCGACCAATCACCAGGCCTTCGACCTGGTGAAACATCGGCGTATGCGTCTGATCCGAGTCGCAGCGATACACTCTTCCGGGAGCAATGATGCGGATGGGCACGCCCTCGGTAACCATCGAACGAATCTGCACCGGCGAGGTATGCGTCCGCAACAGCTTGCCGCCTGGGAAGTAAAACGTGTCGTGCATAGCTCGCGCCGGGTGATCGTCGGGAATATTCAATGCCGTGAAATTGTGGAAATCGTCTTCAATTTCCGGCCCCGTACGAATGCCAAAACCCGCATTCTGAAAAATTTTCTCGATACGCGCCATGGCTCTTGTAACAGGATGCCGCCCACCGATATGCTGGCCGCGACCTGGCAGGCTGACATCGATGGCGTCTTCAGCAAGCTTTAACTCCAGCGCTGCGGATTCCAACGCATCGCGTCGTGCATTGATGCGTTGCTGCAGTTCCTGTTTCGCGCGGTTAATGTCCTGACCTGCTGCCGGTCGTTCCTTAGCCGACAAGGCGCTAAGGCCCTTCAGGCGTTCCGTAAGCTCGCCCTTCTTGCCGAGATATTGCACGCGCACGGCATCGAGCGCCGCAAGA
>Ga0255056_10000108_pt1 | contig 20100 bp, 23 predicted proteins | sample Cases_109_1_MG_FD_183639 | JGI IMG/M metagenome (GOLD analysis project Ga0255056, IMG submission 183639) | Seawater microbial communities from Amundsen Gulf, Northwest Territories, Canada - Cases_109_1 | ecosystem: Environmental > Aquatic > Marine > Gulf | place: Canada: Northwest Territories... | reverse complement strand
GGCAGTAGGAGCATGGCGGAGGATGGGGCGGGCAGTAGGAGCATGGCGGAGGATGGGGCGGGCAGTAGGAGCATGGCGGTGGATGGGGCGGGCAGTAGGACGGTGTTGAACAACGACGAGTGCCTTGCGCCGCCGCTCGCTTGAGTGTTGCGGTGACTCGGTTTCTCCAGTCACCGCCGGCACGCTTGAGGATTGCTCAACACCCTCCTAGCGTCTATTCGATGAGTGCTCAGTCCAACATGGCGCGTCTCGAGGAGATCTGCACCTCACTTCCCGAAGCCAGGCGGGTGAACGTCGAGGCGTGGGACGACCACCCGACGTTTCGGGTGCGCGACAAGAACTTCGTGTTCTCCAACCAGACGGCCACGAATTTCTCCTTCAAGCTCACCACCGAAGAGGCCGCCGCGGTTGTCGCCACCGACCCGGACGCCCAACCGTCGACCTACGGGTTGGGCCGCCACGGCTGGGTAGCCATCGATCTGGCGACCGACGCCGACGACGAGCGGTGGTCCGAGGTCACCGAGTGGATCCGGATCAGCTACACGCTGGTGGCGCCGAAGACCCTGGCACGCGTGGTGCTCGCGCAGGACGCAGCGTCTCGCTAGCTCAGTCGTCAGTCGTCAGTCGTCAGCCATCAGTCGTCAGCGTGCTGCGACAAGGACAACTGCGCTTTTTGGCTGAAGACTGTGGACTGTGGACTTTGGACTGTGGACTGTGGACTGTGGACTTTCCCGTTGAAAGCCGCCTACCAACGGGTCACCCTTCGGGTGGCAGGGGTACTCTGCGCGGATGGACGCCGTCGCCGAACTGGTCGACTTGCTCGGCGTTGCCCGGGTGAGGACGCATCCGCTCGATCAGCACTTGTTCGCCAAGGACGCCGGTCTGCGCCGTGGTGGCGCTGCGGTTGTGGTCTTCCCGGAGACCACCCAGGAGGTGGCCGCAGCGGTGAAGATCGCCAGGGACGCCGGCCTGTCGATCGTCGCCCGCGGTGCGGGCACCGGTCTGGCGGGCGGGGCCGTCCCGGCGGACAACTCGCTGTTGATCGTGCTCACCAGGATGAACGCGATCGACGAGATCGACGCCGCCGGGCGCACGGCCTGGGTCGGTCCGGGTGTCGTCAATCTGGACCTGTCTGCGGCAACGGCCGGCGTTGGCATGCACTTTGCGCCCGACCCGTCGTCGCAATCGGCATGCACCGTCGGCGGGAACGTGGCCACCAACGCCGGCGGGCCCCACTGTCTGGCGGAGGGATCGACCGTCGCCCACGTCCTTGCCGTGGAGCTGGTGACCGCCGAGGGCGAGATCGTGACCCTCGGCAGCGAAGCACCCGACCCGCCGGGGTTCGACCTGCGCGGCGTCGTCGTCGGCAGCGAGGGAACTCTCGGCATCGTCACCAGGATATTGGTTCGTTTGACCGAGAACCCACCAGAGGTGGCCACGCTGCTCATGGAGTTCGACGACATCGAATTCGCGGCGAGAACGGTGTCCGACGTGATCGCCACCGGGATCATCCCGGCCGCCCTCGAGATGATGGACGATCCGATGTGCCGCGCCGTCGAGGCGTTCGTCCATGCCGGCTACCCCACCGATGCGGCTGCCGTGCTGCTGACCGAGGTCTCCGGTCATCCGGCGGGAACCGCGGCGTCGGTGAAACTGCTTGAAGAGATTGCCGTTCGCAACGGATCACGACGAGTGCGAGTTGCTGCGGATGAGGTCGAACGCGATCTGCTGTGGAAAGGCCGCAAGTCGGCATTCGGTGCCATTGCGCAGTCTGCCCCCGACTACTACCTGAACGACACGGTCGTGCCACGCACCCGCATCGTCGAGGTGATCAAGCAAACGTACGAAATCGCCGAGCGGCACGACCTCACGCTGATGAACGTGTTCCACGCCGGGGACGGCAACCTGCATCCGCTCGTTTCGTTCGACGCATCCGAGCCCGGCATGACCGAGCGTGTCGTCGCCGCCGCTCGCGAGATGGTGGCGATCGCAGTCGAAGCGGGCGGAACCCTCAGCGGCGAGCACGGGATCGGGTTCGAGAAGCGCGATCTCATGCCAAGCGTGTTCTCCGCCGACGACCTGGACGGCCAGGCGCGGCTGCGCGAGGCCTTCGACGCCGACGGTGTCCTCAACCCGGGCAAGATCTTGCCCGAGGGCTCGCGCTGCTTCGACGTCGGTGCGATGTGAGCGCGCTGCGGATGGCCACCAGGCAGCTCTTCGAGCGGCTCCGCGACGAAACGGTCGACGTGGATGCAGAGTTCGTCGTCGCACCAGCCTCGATCGAAGACGCCGCCGAGGTCCTTGCCGTGGCCGCCGAGGCCGGTGCTCCAGTCTCCTTCTACGGGGCCGGGCTCCACCGCGGCCTCGGCAACCCGGTCGATGCCGACGTGGTGATCACCTCGTCGGCCATGAAGCGAATCATCGACTACGAACCAGACGATCTGACCGTCCGGGTGGAACCCGGGGTGACCCTCGGTGAGCTCGACGAGGTACTTGCAGAGCGGCGCCTTTCCGCGGTCCTGCCCGAAACCGAGCCGAAGGCCACCATCGGCGGCATCGTCGCCACCGGCCGGTCCGGCTTCAGACGGCTGCGCCACGGGCCAACCCGCGACCGTGTGCTCCAGGTCACTGTGGCCACCGGGTACGGGAAGGTCATCACCGGCGGGAGCCCCGTCGTGAAGTCATCGACGGGATATGGGATGCCCCGTCTGTTCACCGGCTCGTTCGGGAGCCTCGGGATGGTGGGCCCGGTGTTGCTCAAGTTGTGGTCGGAGCCGATGGCGACGGCCACCGTCGCCGTCGAAGCACCGGAAGCGGCCAGGCTTTCGGTATATCGTCCGCTCGCCGTGCTTGGCATCGGCGGTCCCGGTCGCAGTGGAGTGGGGGCGCTCTCTCTCGGCGGTACGCCGGAGGAAGTGGAGGCGCAGGCAGCGGCCCTTGGCGGCGACGTGTCCAACACCCTGGATTGGCCGGGACCGAATGACGATCCGCTCCGGGTCAGCTTCCGGGTGCCGGCCAGGCTGGTCGACGAAGCTCTGGCACGGGCGCGGGACTTCGATGCCGGTAGCTGGATCGCCCAGTACGGCGTGGGATTGGTCGAGGCTGGCTATCAGCGCCTTTCCGCCGACGGGTTCGCGGCCGCGCGATCCTGGGCCGAGTCGGCGGGCGGCTCGCTGGTGATCGAGGCCGCACCGGACGATGTTCGTGCCGAGTGGGGCACATGGGGAACTGCGCCCGGATCGGCCGCGCTGCAGCGACAGATCAAGCAGCGGTTCGACCCGGCCGGGATTTGCAACCCCGGCATCCTGCCGGGAGGTGTGTGATGGCCTGGGTCACCGAGTGGGCGCCGACCAAAGATGAGCTCGACGCGTGCGTCGAGTGCGGTCTTTGCCTGCCGGTTTGTCCGACGTTTCGCCTGACCGGCGACGAAGCCGCATCGCCACGAGGCCGTCTGGCGGCGATGCGAGCGGTGCACAGCGGTGGCCTGACGATCGACCAGAGGTTCTCCGACGTGATGGATTTCTGCCTCCAGTGCCGCGCCTGTGAAGTGGTGTGCCCGTCGATGGTGCCGTTCGGGCGGGCCATGGAAGGAGCGAGGGCGGAGGTGGCAGCGCAACATGCGAACCGGGCAAGCGCCACCAAACGGGTCGTGTTCGGCAAGGCCATTGCGATGCGCGGACTGGTCACCGCCGGCTCGTGGGTAGCCGCCGGTGCCCAGCGCACCGGGCTTGCCGGAAGGCTGCCCGGACCGCTGGCCCGGGCAGGGGGCTTGCGGCCGATCCCGTTTCCTGTGCCGTCGACCAAGGGCCGATCGTGGGAACCGGAAGGCTCGCCGCGGGGAACCGTCGCCCTCTTCTCCGGGTGCGTGATGGACCCCTGGTTCTCCGAGGTCCATGCTGCGCTCATCCAATTGCTGCGCCTCGCCGGGTACCGGGTCGTCGCTCCCGACGGCCAGACCTGTTGCGGTGCCCTCGCTGCACATGAGGGCGCCGCCTCCGAAGCGGCGTCGCTGGCGGAACGGAATGTCGTGGCTTTCGATGGCTTCGATACGGTGGTCGTCGACGCCGCAGGCTGCTCGGCCCATCTCAAGGATTACGGGCATTGGGGTGCGGGGTCGCTGGCCCCCCGGGTGCAGGATGCCACCGAGCTCGTCGCCTCCTTGATCGCCGATGGCTCGCTCCCCACCCTGGAGGCCGGCCTGGGCCGGGTAGCGGTGCAAGATCCCTGCCACCTCCGGCATGCCCAGCGGATCGTCGACGAGCCGCGGGCGATTCTGCGGGCCGCCGGCTACGAGCCGGTGGAGATCGACGAGCACGGGATGTGCTGTGGCGCAGCCGGTGCGTACCAGCTCTCGCACCCCGAGGCATCGCAGCAGCTCGGTGCCCGCAAAGCCGACGAAGTGCGAGCCGCTGATGTGACCATGGTTGCCTCGTCCAACCCCGGCTGTGAGATGCAGTTACGCAGCCAGCTCGGCGACTCGGTGCGGGTGGCCCACCCCGTGGAGCTCTACTGGGAGGCGATCAGCTCGGGGAATTGATTCGAGCCGGACGTGCGGCGACGGCTGCGATCACTGGGGTGCTCACCAACACCCCTCCGGATTAATCCGGTCTGATCAGCCGTCGCCGCCCTGGCCCGGTGGCCCGCCGCCTGGGATGGAGTCTGGTGGCCCGCCGCGCCCTGATGTGGAGTCTGGTGGCCCGCCGCCTGGAATTGAATCTGGTGATCCTTGCCCTGGGGTGGAGTCTGGTGGACCGCCGCCTGGAATTGAATCTGGTGGGCCGCCGCCCTGGCCGGGTACGTTCTCTGAGTTTCCGGGGGCGTCTTCGTCGCCTTCGCCTTTGGTTTGGCCTGGTGCGTCCTCGGAGGCATCGGCGCTGTCCGGCCTTTCCCCGATCATCTGGGCTAGGCCCGCCAACTTGCTGCCGAAATCGCTGCCAACGACCGGCGCGCCCTTGTCATGCTGGCCGTGGATGTAATCGAGGAGATCCTGGACCGCGTCGTTCGAACCTGGACCAACTGGCCCGTTCTCGAGGCGGGTCGCTGCCTCTTCTATAGCCGGGGCCGCTGTCTGACCGGCGGGCGTTTCGGCTACGACCTCGGCGGCGTGGATGAGGCCTGCCGGAGCGTCACCCCCGGCGAACAACGCATCTGCTTCTGCCAGGCGTTCGCCGGCTCCCCCGTTCCCGATGCCGACCCTTTCGAAGGCCCGGTCTAGCCCGTACAACATATCCCCCGGCTTCGCCCCGTTCGCTGCGTAGGCGAGACCGCTCGACATCGCCACGATCGCAAAGAGTGCTGCGGCACCGATGGCGAGGCGCGGCATCACCCGCGGCCGCCAGTCCTCGGTGATCGTGACTTGCTCATTGGCAAAGCGCTCAATCTCGGTGAGCCGCGACTCGGTGACGGCGAGGGCGAAGAGGTGAGAGAAATCGGCTGCTCTTTCGGGTTGCCCCGCCGCCTTGATCGCGGTCAGGATCTCGGCAACGTCTGCGAGGTCCTCCTGAGGATCCCCGAACCCGGTGAGTAGCGCTTCTGCGTCATGATCGCTGAGTGATAATGCCATTCCACCTTCGTAATCGGATGGAACACTCATCGCGATACCCCCTCATCGCGGACCTTCCTTCGCAGCGCACCAAGCCCGCGACGCTGCAGCGCCTTGACGGAGGTGACCGGGCGGTTCAAGACGCGTGCCGTCTCCTCTACCGAGAGATCGGCAACGATCCGCAGGAAGATCACGTCACGTTGTGGTGCGGTCAACTCGGAGAGGAGGGCGGCCACCTTTCCGCTCGAGGCGGCTCGGAGGGCCTCCTCCTCCGCGCTTATCGTCGCTCCGCCCTCGATCGGCTCACCGGTGAGCGTCTCGTCCGGGCGGACATCAATGCGGCGGTGCTCGTCGATGAGCCGGCGGTGGGCGATCACGAACACCCAGGAGTTGAATCCGGCCCGGTCTCCGCTGAAGCGGTCGATGTTGCGGGCAACGTCGACAAAGACATCGCCGGCAACTGCCTCCGGATCCCTGGCTCCCCTCAGGCCGAGATATCCGATCAACCTGGGGGCGATCGGCGCCAGCAGTTCGTTCCAGGCCACGTCCGAGCCGTCCTTCGCGGAGGCGACGAGGGCTTCGAATGACTCTGCGGCCACGATTAATCCCAGGTAGACAGAGCTACATCGGCCGCTGAAGGTAGTCGGTCAAGGGATCGCCTGTGGTGATAGCTCCACCGCGTAGACCGCCATCGGCTCCAATGCGAAACCGAGGCGTCTGACATCGCGCACGATCCATGGCAGCGGCGGCAGCCAGATGTCGATCGATTCGACGCCGCGACCAACCGCCAGGTCGATCAGTGCTCGGATCATTTCGGGTGCATCCTCGGGGCGGGTCTCGAGCCAGCTGGCCTCGAGACGGGGGCCTTCCCCGTCCACTACCGCCCAGCCGCCACCGATCTCCCAGAAGGCTCCGCTTCTCGCCGCCACTACCAGGTGGTCGACGGTGAGTTTGGCAAAGGTCCAGTGGCCACCGCTCAATCCTCGCATCGCCGTGCCCAACTGGCCAATCGACCAGGAGGCAAACGCTGGTATGGCGTCCTCGGCGTGAGCCGGGCGAGCACGGAGTCGGGATGGGACACGCTTACCTCCGTTGCCATTCGGGTTCGGGGATGCTTCGCCGATCGGCTTCGTGCACCTCACCACGCTCACCACCTGACGAAATCCGATCTTCTCAACGTGCCGGATCGCCGCCTCGTTCCAGTCCTCGACAAGGAGGCGTCCCACCAGGGCGCCCTCCTCGGCCGCCCAGTTGCGCAGCACCGCCGCCATGTCTCCCGCGATGCCCCGGCCCCGCCAGTCTGGATGGACGCGGGCGGCGTTGAACCATGCCTCGGATGAGGAGACGAGCCGTCCCCGGCTCAGGGCGACCGCGCGGTCTTGGTCATCGACCGCCACGACGAGCTGCGTGCCCGGTTGGTCAAGCCAGGTATCGAAGGCGCCGGCGACGTAGTCACCCCAATCGAAGGTGTGTTCGGTGAACGCAGCGATGGCCTCCCGATCGGAAGCCAGCGCTGGCCTGATTCGCACTTCAGACGCCATGTTGGCTCACGCTCAGTAGGCGGCGAGGTCCCTTGCCCTGCCGATCATGCCTTCGACGTCGGGAATGAGCTGGGTCTCGAGTGTTGGTGCATACGGGAAGGTCGGGACGTCGGGGGTTGCATAGCGCTGCACCGGTGCGTCGAGCCAGTCAAACGCCTTCTCCATGATCTGGGCCGAGATCTCTGCGCCGAACCCGAGGAACTCGTTGTCTTCGTGCACGACGAGCACCTTGCTGGTTCGTTCGACTGCGGCGTTGATCGATGGCCAATCGAGCGGTTTCAGCGACCTGAGGTCGAGGACGCTGATCTCGATGCCCTCTTCGGCGAGGCGGTCGGCTGCCTCGACGGCGAAATGCGCCATCGATCCGTAAGCGATGATCGTCAGGTCGTCACCGTCGCGGCGAAGCGCCGCCTTGCCAAGCGCAATACGGTGATCGCCGGGTGGCAACGGGCCCGACGCCAGCCGATACAGCTTCTTTGGCTCGAGATACATGACCGGGTCCGGGTCCTCTACCGCGGAGAGCAGCAGACCCTTGGCATTTGCCGGCGTCGACGGCACCACGACCTTGAGCCCGGGGATGTGCGCATACATGGCCTCAATGGACTGCGAGTGGTAGAGCGCCCCGTGGATGCCGCCTCCATAGGGCACGCGAACCACCATCGGACACTTCCAGCGGCCGTTGGAGCGGTAGTGGATTCGTGATGCCTCGGATACCAGCTGATCGAAGCCGGGATGGATGAAGTCGGCGAACTGGATCTCCGCGATGGCCTTGGTGCCGGTCGCGGCCATGCCGATTCCGAGCCCGATGATGAGCGACTCGGACAGCGGTGCGTTGAACGATCGATCGTGCCCGAAGGCGTCGCTGAGCCCCAATGTTGCCTTGAACACGCCGCCCTTCGGATCTGCGACATCTTGCCCGAAGGTCACGATGTCGTCGTGCAGCTCCATGACGTGGTGGAGCGAGCGATTGATGGCCGTGATCAGGTTGACTTCCTCTCCGGGGGGCACCGCCTCGATCGCAACGGCGGGTTCGGTGGGCGTGATCGGGTTGGCGTAGACATGGGAGAACGCGTCGGTCGGATCGGGGGCACCCTCGGCTCTCTCGGCGGCAGCGGTGACCAGCGCGACGACTTCCTCGTCGATACTCGCCTCGCCTGCCGTATCGAGCAGCCGATGCTCCACCAGATACTGGCGCATCGCAGGAATCGGGTCCTTGCGCCGCCATTGTTCGACTTCCTCCCGGGTCCGGTACAGCTTGTCGTCATCGTCTGACGTGTGGGCGTAGTACCGGTAGGTCATTGCCTCGATGAGCGTCGAACCCCCTCCCGCCCTGGCCTTCTCCACTGCCGCGGTCATCGCGCCGTAGACGGTCAGCGCATCGTTGCCGTCGACGACTACACCCTCGATGCCATATCCGGCGGCCCGCTCGGCGATCTGGCCGGCAACTTCTTCGGCGGCGGGCACCGAGATCGCATACAGGTTGTTCTGGATGAGGAAGATCATCGGGAGCTCGTGGATGCCGGCAAAGTTCATCGCTTCGTGCCAGTCACCTTCAGAAGTTGAGCCCTCGCCGCCGGAAACCATCACGACAGCGTCGGAGCCGCTTCGCTTCAGCTCATAGGCAATGCCTGCTGCGTGGGGGAACTGGGTGGCGATCGCCGAGGAGTGGGTGAAGATATTGAGGTCCGGTTCCGACCAGTGGTTCGGCATCTGTCTGCCGCCAGATGCCGGATCACCGGCCTTGGCGAAGACACCGAGGAACAGGTCGTCGACGCTCACCCCGAGACCGATGTTGAAGGCAATATCGCGGTAGTACGGCAGTGACCAGTCCTTCGTCGGATCAATGGCAAAAGCAGCGGCAACCTGCGTGGCTTCGTGGCCCGACACCGACACGACGAAGGCAACTCTTCCCTGGCGGTTGAGGGCCCACATGCGTTCGTCCAGCTTGCGGGCGAGCACCATGCGGCGATACATCTCCACCACGTCGTTGTCGCTCAACCCGAGCGCCGTGTGATCGCTGACGGTCTCGATTTCTGCGGTCAATTCAGCACACCTCGATTCAGTACTCCTCGGTGCTGACCGGGACGTCGCTTCAGGCGCAGCGTCGCCACGTCGGCGATCCGCCCCTCTGCAACCCGCTTGGCTGCGACATGGGGGTTGATGTTGTCGGCTGCGGCTGCGTCGAGCACCGCGTTGAGGTTGTCGTAGATGCGATCGATCATGACCTTGGCTCGATCGACTGAGTAGCCGTCCATCTCGACGGCAATGTTGATGACTCCTCCCGCGTTGACCACGAAATCGGGTGCATACAGGATGCCGAGCTCAACGAGCCGGTCCGCGTCATCGTCGATGGCGAGCTGGTTGTTGGCCGAACCAACGACGGCTTCACAGCGCAGCCGGGCGATGGTGCCTTCGCTGAGGCACGCCCCCAACGCGCACGGGGCGAAGATGTCGCAGGCGACGTCGTGGATCTCGTCGATGGCGACCGCCTTCGATCCGTAGGTTTCGACCGCTTCGGTCATCGCACCTTCGTCGACGTCGGTGATCACGGTCTCCGCGCCCAGTTCGGTGAGTCGACGCACGAGATCCATCCCCACCTTGCCCACCCCTTGCACCGCAACCTTCCTGCCGGTGAGGTCGTCGCTGCCCCATAACCGGCCGGCGACCGCGCGCATCCCGGCCACCACGCCGCGCGCGGTGGCCGGAGAGGGGTCGCCGGACCCACCCTCGTGGGAGGGGAGGCCAACGACAAAGTTTGTCTCTCGGGCGATGAACGAGATGTCCTCGGGCGTGGTGCCGACGTCCTCTGCCGTGATGTATCTGCCACCCAGGGAGTCGACGACCCGCCCGTACGCCCGGTACAGGCGCTCGGAGCCCAGGGTCTTGGGATCGCCAATGATGACGGCCTTCCCGCCGCCGAGATCGAGCCCTGCCGCCGCTGATTTGAGCGTCATTCCCTTGGACAGCCTGAGTACGTCGGTCAGGGCCTGCTTTTCGGTTTGGTACGGGTAGAAACGGGTCCCGCCGAGGGCGGGACCAAGTGAGGTGTTGTGTATGGCGACGATGGTGCGGAGCCCACTGGCGTGATCGAGGCCGAAAAGCACCTCTTCGTGGGTCTCGGTGCCGATGGATTCGAATACCCCCAACGGCCGCTCCTTTCCGCTTCGGTAGATCGGATATTGGTCGCGAATGACCCAATTGTAGTGGGCGCGTGCAGATCTCACCGATCGGTGACAACGTCGGCCCGCAACTATCATTGGGTGATGATCAACACCTCGTACCTCAGGGTGTATCTACCCGCAGCCACCGCGGGCAGCTGGCCCGCCCACGAGCGGGAGGCCAACCAGCCCGCCCTGACGACGGACGGGCGGTTCATCTGGAACGAGCCGCTGGACGCCGACGCATTCATGGCCGAGTGGAACGGGGCCCAGTACGTCTGCCCACGATTCCCGCGTTTGCGCATGATCGAGGGCATCCTCGCTTTCTCCGGCATCGCACCGGGCCTGGGCATGCTCACCGACGACGAGCGCGCCGTGCTGACCCATGAGCTCGAAACTCGGCGTGGCGCCAACAGCAGGAGCCACATCCTCGCATCGCCCTGGCACGTCCCATTGCGTTGGTTCTCGGCGTTCAGCCCGGCGGAGCGCGAGCTCATCGACACCGAGGCCGGGCTGACGATTCGGTACCGGACCGATATCGGAGAGGCGGCCGATCGGGTGAGGTGGGCGGCAGCGGTCCTCGACGCGGTTGGGTTCTCAGACCAAATCGTCGATCAGGTCAAGGAGCTGGAACAATGGATTTCCCATTTTCCTGCCGGGTCGATGCTCGAGCTCGACTACGACTCGGTCGCCAACGACGCCCCCGCCGGTGAGTTGACCTTCGACGAGTCTGCGACCGAGGTACGGGCAAGCCTCGAAGCTCTGGAGCGCGGAGACGCCGATGCCGCGCGGGAGGCGTACATGCAGGTTGCCGGCCGCTGGGCCAAGCGCCAGGCCGTGATGTTCGCGAATTGAGTCGAGAGTCGAGAGTCAAGAGCCTGAGTGGCTCGTGTGATAATGCGTTATGACTGCTGAACCGCCTGCGCCAGAGGACTCGGCTCCTGCCGAGTCGACCGGCGAGCCGTCCTCGGAGTCGAGAGGCTGGGCGGTGGCGGCCCATCTCCTCCCGCTCATTGGATTGTTCCTGATCGGTCCGCTGATCGTATGGCTGATCAAGCGCGAGGAGGATCCGTTCGTCGAGGAGCACTCCCGCGAGGCGCTCAACTTCCAGATCTCCATCCTCATTTACGGCATCATCATGGTGATTACCATCATCGGGCTGATTCTGTTGATTCCGCTGGCGATCTTCGCCTTTGTGGCTGAGGTGGTGGCGGCGATCAAGGCGGCAAACGGCGACAAGTTCCGCTACCCGTTGACCATCCGGCTCGTTCGTCCTTGAACGGGAAGCTCCTCGTCGCGTACCTCGGGTGGCTGCTGGCGGCGAGCGCCCTGGCGATCTTGTTTGGCATCCTGACCGGTGAGTTGCTCGCTCTGGTCGGACTCGTCGATTCGCTCTCCCAGCAACAGCGTCGGGTGGTTGAGGTGGCCGCGATTGCCGGATTCGTTGGGCTGGCGTTGCTGCCGTTCCTGTTGCGACGCAGACTGGTGAGATCCGACGACGCTCCTACGACCTGACCGCCTGGACCATCTGACGCCCGATGGCGCCGATGGCGGCGCCGAAGCCCACACCCAATGCGGCGTTCACGATCGCCAGGACGAATGCGGCGATGAGCACCGGGAGGTCACCGGCAGTGGTCGCTCCCGTGGCGACGAGCAGGATGTCCCACAAGATGGCGATTGCCACCAGCCCCACGACGCCGACCCGCCAGCTGCGCAACGCCCCGGCAGCGAGGCCGACGGCGAACCCGACCAGGATCTCGACGGGGATCATGGAATTGAAGCTACCACCGGACTGAGCGACCGGTGTTGGAGCGGGTTTGAGCCGTCTCGACACTATCCATAGCGGCATGGATCGACTCCACCAGCTTGATCAACGAATCAGCACCTTCTTTCGTCGTTGGGGGATCCCCGCGCTCCGGGTCTCGGTCGCCATCGTCTTCATCTGGTTCGGTGCGCTCAAGATCCTCGGAGTAACGCCGGTCGCCGATCTCGTGGCCAACACCGTCTACTGGTTCGACCCGGACTGGGCCGTTCCGGCGATTGGTGTTGTGGAGGTCGTGGTCGGCCTCGGGCTCCTGTTTCGGGTGGCGATGCGTGCCGTGCTCGGGCTGTTCTTCCTCCAGATGATCGGCACCTTTCTCGTGCTCCTCCTCCTCCCCGATGTCGCCTTTCAGGACGCCAACCCGTTGCTGTTGACCGTCGAGGGCGAGTTCGTCATCAAGAACCTCATCCTGATTTCGGCGGGGATGGTTATCGCCGGCACGGTTGAGGTCGAGGGCCCTGCGGGGTGATCCGGCTCGGCCTGCTCGTCGGTGTCGCCGCGGTGGTCCGTGTCGCCGCGGTGGTCGGTGTCGCCGCGGTGATTGTGGTCGGGTGCGCCGCGGGGTCTGCCCCGCCGCCGTCCGTCGTTGATCAAATTCCGGCGACGACCTCAACGACCCGTGCGGTCGTGACCACCACCGAGGTGACCACCACCACGGCAGATCCCGATGAAGGGTGGTTCGTCGTGTCGGTGACCAACGCCCTGCCCGATTCCCTGACCGACGGGCTCGCATCGCTCGACGGCGTCGATGCGGTGTCGGTGGTGCTGGTCGAAAACCTTCGGCTGGCGGCGACGACCACGAGCGACGGGAGGATCGTTGACCGGGCCCCAACCGGGTTCTCGATCCCGCTCGAAGTCCATGCCATCGATGCCAAGGCGCACGCGAAATACGCGCCGGAGGCGGTGGCGCTGCTGCTCGGGGAACTCGGGCCGAACGAGGCCGTCCTGTCGGAGTCCTCGGCGGCATTCAGGCGCCTCGACCCGGGTGCCAAGCTGCACCTGGAAGGCGGCACGACGCTCACGGTCGTCGGCATTGTGAGCGACGAGTGGGTTGGCGCCGCGGAAGCGGCGGTCGCCATCAGCGGAGCCGAGACCCTCGGCATCGAACGGGCCCGGTATGCGATCGTGCATTTCGACGGATCGGTCGCCGAGCTCGGCCGGGCCGCGGAAGGGCTCACCGACGCCGCGGTACGGGTAGCCGGCCGCGACGACGTCGATGTGTTCCGCCACGCCGATGCCGTCGCTTCGCAGATCGCGATCAAGACGATGTTCGGTGAGTTCGCCTTTCGCCCGACCGGCGGTGACCACATCGAGATCGATCCGGCGTGGGTCGAGGCGAACATCGTCGAGGTCGAGATCCCGCTGCTGGGCAATGACCAGTGCCACCGGCGTTTCGTTGCCATGTTGCGCGAGGTCATGGCTGGCCTCGAGGAGGCCGGGCTCGCCGAGGCGATCGACCCGTCGGCCTACCTCGGCTGCTGGAACTCGCGGTTCATTCGTCGCCGAAGTGATCTGTCCCGACACGCCTGGGGGGTGGCTGCCGATATCAACTTCGGGAACGAGCCCGACGGAAGCCCCGGCTCACCGACCGATCCGGCGCTGCTCGAAGCAATGTTGGAGCTGGACATTCTCTCCGGTCATACCTGGACCGATCCCGGCCCCGGCCACTTCGAGTGGTACGGCACGGTCGGTTCAGCGGACGAAGAAGAACCACCAGCCGGCTAGCACCACAAGCCCGATGGCGATGAGGAAGCCGAAGTGGAGAATCTTTCGCAGCAGCCACCATGCGATCGACCCAATGATGATGATTACGATCAGGCTGACGATCGCGCCCATGACTTCCCTCCTTTGATGATCGGCCGCCTCCGCGGCCGACTCTCGCCGGTGGTCAGGGGCAGAATTGAACTGCCGACCTCTGGTTTTTCAGACCAATGGTAGAGGTACCGATACCTTCCGCTACGTCCCGGTAGGTTTCAACTGTAGGGGTCTCGCCGCTGTTTTGGAACCGGGCGGAACCCACCGGAACGATACGGAACGACCCCTCGCCCCCGAATTGCCCCCGCGTCACTCTACGGTCGGCTCCTCTTCGTCGGCCGGGAGCGGCGAGCCGTCCGCGGAGCGGGGCATCGCCTGGCCGGACTGGGGTTCCATCGGTCCGCCGAGCTGGGTGCCTCGAGGGACAGCAGGCCCGGCCATCCGGTTGACCGAGGTGTGGATGCCGTGGAGGGAGCGCCGCATCCGATTGAGCAGGTCCCAGATGTCGTGAACATCGTGTTCCCGCAGATCCGGCGTGGAGTAGTGGACGCCGAGATCGACGACGTGCTCCTCAGTGTATTGGTAGCCGTCGAAGCCGGTGTAGCGCACCGTCACGTCGTACTCGTTCGGCAGGTCTGATCCGTTCCGAGTCACTGGTGGGCGAGGTGGGTCGGGTGGTGGAGGAGTAAACCCGCTCCTCGCAATACTCGTAGTGGTCGGTCTATTCATTAGCGTCCCGGTGGCCATCTACCAGGCGGTCTTTCCTGAAGAAGAGCCACCGCGACCGATGCCAAACGTCATGTGTGACAATCTCGCGGGCGCGGAGCGCACTCTGGACCGTGCCGGAGTCGGCCCCGTTATGGCGAAGGACGCTTCGGACGCACATCGGTTCCCCTTTGTCTCCAAGAATTGGACCGTTGTCTCCCAAACCCCAGCTCCTTCAATCGAGACGGCCGAGAGGACCGTTGAGCTGCGGGTGCTCAAGCATGACGAGGTGCGACAATGTCCGTAACGGACCCGCCTGGTGGCGGCGACCAGGCGTAGACCTCCGGCCTCCCCGTTCCTTTATCGGTCGCCGGCCTCCTCGACGTGGCGTGCTCTCTCCGTGTCCGCATTGGCTTGTGTCGCGTAGTAGCCGATTTGCGCGGCGGCGATCGAGTCGCGGCGGCTGAGCATTGCACGATTCGGGCACGGCGTAGATGGCGTCACAGTGAACGAGGGACAGGCCGAATACCTCGTTTGACCCCCGGCGTTCTGGCAAGTTAGGTAGCGCATATTGCCCCGGTTATGCGCTACCTGATTTTGGCGACTTGGGATCACCCAATACATCCTCGAAGTTGGAGGCTCACAAGTGGAGACGACTCACTTCCACACGCTGAGCCCCCCGGTTCGAGGGCGCAGGCGAGCGCGCCAGCGTTAGGTTCGATCTCTGGATTGTGCAGTGAATCTGTGAATAGGAGTGACGATGAAAAGAGCAACCTCGGACGTCCGACGGATGAAGCCTCGAGTGCTCCGGTCCATTGGCGTCGTCTTGCTCCTGTTCGTTATCGGGCTAACTGCATGTAGCGATGACCTTGGCGAAGTCATTGACGCTTTCGAGTACATCGGCGCGACGGGTGACGTGCTCGAGGCGAACGGGATCGAGGGGTCCTCTGCCTTTGACATGGATTGCGATGGAAGCGAAGAGGCGAAGACCGTGACCTGCGCGGCGGAGACCAGCGCGGGTGAGAGCATCGAGTCGAAGGGAGAGAACTTTGGCGAGGACACCGCCACGCTGGTGGTCACAGTTGACGGCGTGATTCTCTACGACGGGCTGCTCAAAGACGTCCCAGGCTCCTGAGCTAAGGACCTCCTGGTCGATCTCGGTCATGGCTGGTGTGTTATCTCTGGGCGGCGAACGGATGATCATGGAAGCATCAGACGCCACTGGCACGATTGTTCTCCTGCGCAGGTATGAAATGGATGAGGAGCGCAACGGAGACTTAACGCTTCGATGTGCAGTCAAGGCTGACGATCCGCTCGAGGAGTGGAAATCTGAAGAGCGTGGACACCTTCCGGCAGCTCTTGTTGGTGGCACCTGGCGACCCCTCCGAGAAGCCGACAGATTCACCTATACCACGGTCTCCATACAGCGATGCGACGTTTCCTGTATGCCCACCAAAGTAGGAAAACATGTCTGACGACTTGCTGGGCTTTAGCCAACTTGAGTGGACTGCTGTTCAGGCGATCGCAGTTTCGGTTTCCAGTTTCATTCTTGTGGTGACCGTCATCGTGGGGGTTCGCCAACTCCGCCAGGCGGCGAGAAGTGCACAATTCGATGCCGTGATCCGTATGCAGGGGCTCGTTGACGACTTTCGAGAGGATCGGCGTCAGCTCTTCGAGAATCTCCCGGTTGAACTTGCGTTCACACGTGATCAGTTCGCACTCAAACCTCCTACACCTCGCAAACAACCGAGCCTCTCATACGGCGAGCGTCGCCGGATGCTCCTTACGCCTGAGCAAACAGCGGCAATGGCGTCGCTGACGGACAACGACCTCGATACCGCACGTCGGGTGATCACTGGATTTAACGATCTCGGCCAACTGATCGAGGACGGCTTCTTCCCGGAATCGACGTTCTACGACAAGCACCAGGTGTTGGTGCTGCGTAGCTGTCACCTGGTTGAGCCGATCCGTCGGCACCTCGAAGATGAGAGCGAGGGGGGCAACTACGGACGAACGCTACTCAGGATGAGAATGACCGCTGCTCGCTACTGCGACAACAGTCCGAAGCATGACGATGTCGCCGCCGTGTATGTCAGCAATAGCCAAGGGCGCCGGCTCGTATACCAGGCAAAGTCCGGCCCATTGAAGAGGACTCGGCGGGCGATGGCACGCCCATTTCGGGAGCACTGAAGACCTTCGGGCCACACGAAGTCCTGCTCTCGTTGGCCGGCGAGGAGCAGCCCCTGGAAACCCTATCGGTGCTGGTTCTTAGTAAGAGGGGATCAATTGCTCGTCGGTCCCCTCGACGCGCCACCAGCCAGTCCAAGTCGGCGACATCGAGCAGTGGCTGATCCAAGCCGCCACGACATACCACCCCGCCAGAGTCGTCCTCGACCCATGTCGGCGCAGGATGCCAGTCAGCCGAGAGTCACACATCGCGGCACGTTGGCTGCGCGCGCAGTACACAGTTTCGGTGACTGGAGATCAGCGCCTCATCCGTTGGCGTCCGGCGATGGCTCCAGAATCACAACAGCGGTCTCAGCGGACCGGAGCGCCGCGAAGGCGTCCAGGTTCGCATCGATCTCGCGCCACCGAGCCCACAGTCGCGACCGCTCCTCTCCTTCTGCCGACCGCCCTCTCACGCTACGTCGACCATCGACAAGATCGACACTGGTCTCGGGATGCGCTTGGACGTTGAGCCACCAGGCAGGCTCTCCATCAGCCCAACCGTTCATCGCCATCGTGACCAAGTTCGGACCATCCTCGAAGTAGCCGAGGATCACGCTTCGCTCCTGACCGGTACGACGCCCGGTGGTCGTCAGACGCATCATCCCATAGCGGTTGACCTTCGCACGCCTCAATCCCACTCGGCCACCGGTGACGCGGTACAAGCCGCGGTGCGTGGACCAGGCGAGACGAACGAACCACCGCGGAGGCATCCGCGCTGGTTTCTTGTGTTCGTCTGACATAGGTGGCACCTCTGTGATATCGCTGATTCAAGATAGCTAACGACCTTCCGTTACACCGCAGTCATCCATGACGGTGGCCGATTCGGCTTGGGCGCTCCAACGAATCGACCCGCACATATCGGCACATGTGCGCTACCTCGCCCTGCTATGAAAGGGGTCCCTTGTTGGATGTGACTGTTCGCTTCGTCATGGCTCGAATTTCACCTACTGGTCAGGGCTGTGCAACATCAAGGTGACCAACCAGTCCTCCTCCACCAATTCCTCATGGGTGTAGGCCCGGCTGTCTAGGCCAGCAATCTTGATCTCGTAGGACGTTGCCTCCCTCTCCAGAGGCAAATCGAAGAGGATGAAACAGAGTGTGATCTCGCTCTCTTCTACAAGGCCCCCCACGCCGTCTCTCAACTCGATCGTGCCCAACGTGGTCCGTTGCTGTCGACCGCAACGACTTCAGTACCTTCGCGCAGGTACTCGACCCCACCTCCGCCCCGACATGGACTTCCCTCCGCCTCGCCGTCAGTCCACTCGGCCTCGGATGAGTCAAGGACAACGGCCCCCTGAATCGTCGGCGAAGCGGCCTCAGCAGTCCACGCACAGAGCTATCGACTCCCGTGTACGAGGTAAACGCGCAGGCCGTCATCTCTGGGTGCCCGTCAGGCTGTTGAGGATCTCCTCGGCGCGGGAGTACATGATGAAGTGGCTTTCGCCTTGGTAGAAGGTCGCCTCCGTGGTGGGTATGGCGTCCCGGTAATAAATCAGCGTGAGTATCCACCCCACCGATCACAGTCCGTACTATCGATCAGCCGCCCCTTTCACTCGCTTAACGGCAAAGGGGTGGCATGCACCACCGGGACGGCGGATCGGACCCAACCGAGCTGGTGTCATCAGCTCAACCGGTGCTCCACCGCCCGACCGGTGCGTGCCACACCAGCCACATCATCCCTCCCAGCCGGTTATGCGCTACCTGCTACCTGCCCGTGTCTGGCTGATTTGTCTCCTGCGTTCTGGCCGACACCGATTCGGAGATAGGTGAAGTGGGGAAAGACGAAGACGTTGGCCGAACCCGGCATACCCCACCCCGCGCAGATCCCGTAGTTCCAATCGGGTCCGCGTCTTGTCCCGCGGCTGTCTTAGGGGACACTTGCGACGCGGGGGAGGGCCGGTCGGATTCGCATAGACTCGCTGACCGTGACCCCGATTGAGTGGTTGTCGTTCGCAGTTGGCCTGGTGATCGTTATCGGCACGTCGATCAGCGTGATCAAGACGCTGGTTGTGCCGCGGCGGGCGTGGTCGTTCCTCCCCCATGTTGTCGAATCGTCGGTTACTTGGCTGTTCATGACCATCGCTAGGAGAATGCGGTCATACGACCTGCTCGACCGCTTCCTCGGCTTTCTCGGCCCCATAGTGCTGATCTTCACTCTGTTGGTCTGGCTTGCGATGTTCGTGATCGGGTTCGCCCTGATGCTGGCTCCGTCGGCGCGGGACTTTCCGGGAGCGCTCGGCCAGAGCGGTGCCTCCACCTTCACGCTCGGCATCACAGGCACAGTGGCCGGTTCCGGCACGGCAATCAGTGTTGCCGCTAGTGCTACCGGGTTGATTGTCATCGCCTTGACGATCGCATACCTTCCTGCGTTGTATGGGGTGGTCAGTCGACGGGAAACTCTGGCCAGGCAACTGGGCGCGCATGTTGGGGTTCAGCCGTGGGGTCCGAATGTCCTCCTTCAATACCATGGGACAGGGGCCATCGATCGGTTGCCAGAGCTGTATTCAGATTGGGATCAGTGGGCGAACGAGGTGGCCGACGGCCACACCAAGTACCCGGTGCTCAATCGGTTCCGGTTACCCAGAGCCAGGTGCCATTGGCTGGTGAGCCTGGTTGCCGTGCTCGACGCTGCCGGGCTCGACGTGAGCCTGCGCCCTTCCATGGCCGCGGGAGAGGCCCGCATGTTCCTTCGCTCCGCGACCGCATGTGCCCACGACCTGGCCGCGTCCCTGCGGATATCGGAAACGCTCGACCATGAGACCGTCACGGAGGCCGAGTTCGCCGCCGTCGTCGCCCTCCTCACCGATGCCGGTTACCCGGTCGAACGATTGTCGGGGGAGGCGTGGCCCGTATTCCGGGAGTGGCGTGCTCGATACGGCATGGCGAGTAATCGCATCCTGGACACGATCGCGGCACCGCCGGCTCGCTGGTCGGGATCGCGAAGCTTGCCGGCGATGCGCCACCGGGCGTGATGTCTGTCAAACGATTACTGCCCGCGGCCGTGGCGAGTGGGATCCTCATCGCGACGACGGTTGCGGCAAAACGCGGGGTGGCATCGTGGGAGCACCGCACGTACAGCGCCGTCAACGGCCTGCCAGACGCCCTGGCCCCATTCGTCTGGCCTCCGATGCAATTCGGCAGCCTCATCTCGCCGTTCGTACTGGGAGCATTCGCCTATCGGCGGAATCGTCGCCCGGAACCTGCAATGTCCATCGTCACGGCTGGATTCGCGGCCTGGATCACGGCCAAGGGCGTGAAGAAGCTGGTCGGTCGGGGCCGGCCGCACGACTTTGACTCGGAGACCAATCTGCGGCTGTGGACCGAGATCGACGGCAGTCACGGCTTTGT
>Ga0255056_10000107_pt1 | contig 20140 bp, 19 predicted proteins | sample Cases_109_1_MG_FD_183639 | JGI IMG/M metagenome (GOLD analysis project Ga0255056, IMG submission 183639) | Seawater microbial communities from Amundsen Gulf, Northwest Territories, Canada - Cases_109_1 | ecosystem: Environmental > Aquatic > Marine > Gulf | place: Canada: Northwest Territories... | reverse complement strand
GTTCTTTAGCGCCCGATCGACTCTGCGATTTTGCCCAGGATCGGCAGCTCCGAAGTTCCCTCAACCTGGCTATGGCTCGCAAGGATTTGCTCCACGAGCGTCGATCCCGAGCGCGGCAGGCCAACGATGAATATCGGGTCGGGCACATCGTAGCCAACGCCCGCACGATCGTTTAACAGCTGTGCGTCGAACACATCTTTAACTGCTTTCTGGCGGTTTTCCAGTTCGATCATCTCGTATTCCACCGTCATGCGCTGGCGTTGATTGCCGGTGTGATAGTAGTGCCAGGCCTGGTCATAATCCTTCTTGTCTTCCATGGCCTTGCCAACGGCAAAGCGAAAATGAATGTCTTCGACGTCCGTCAGGTCATCTCGCTCCAGTTGCTGCAGCATGTTTTCAAGCTCTTCATCTTTAAATTTGAAAATCTTGAGGTTTGCCATGCTCCAGTAAGCCTGGCCAAACTTTGGCTTGGCTTTTACAGCGGCGCGGTAGGCCTTGAGCGCGGCGGCCTGGTCGCCAAGCGTCTTGAGTTCCCAGGCATAGGCTGACAAAACTCCCGGCACGTTGTCGTTGATTGCGATTGCTTTTTCGAATGCATACACCGCTTTCTCAGGATACATAGCGCGGCCGTAGGCGTTGCCCAGACCTGTCCACCCCTCAACATTCTTTGGCTCAAGCTCGGTCGCTTTCTGAAATACTGCAACGGCGTCCATGTACTTGTTCATTTCTATCAGCAACGCGCCGAGAGTCACAAATGCACCGGTGTAGTCCTGAGCGACTTGTGTGGCTCGCCTCAACAGCGCCTCCGCATCGTCGAGTCTTTTCTTGCCTTGCCAATAGGACACGGCGAGGTGTCGCATCGCATTTACGTTGTTCGGGTTCCCCTTAAGCAAGTCGCGAAATATTTCGATGGCTTCATCATGCTTCCCGGCCCGCTGAAGTTCGATACCCTTGATGATTTCGGCACGTTCCGGATCCGAGTCGATGTAGTCCTTAAACGCTTCGTCGGCATCCTCGCCTCGACCGACGGAAGCCAGTGCCTGGCCCAGTTTTTTCTGTGCTAACGGCAATGCGGGCTGAAGTTGGATGGCTTTCTCGAATTCGGGAATGGCCTCCTCGAACCTGGATTGCATCGCGAGTGCGCTGCCCAGGTCTTCATAGAGTTGCGGAAAATCTGCATCCAGAGTGAGTGCAAAGCGCAACTGCTCCTCTGCTTCCGCCGCACGATCCTGTTTCATCAGGGCAAGGCTCAGCAGGCGAATATGATCGGTGCATCCCGGGTGTTTGTTGAGGTAATCACGACACGCTTCTTCGGCGCGCAGCGGCCGATTGTGCCTTAGATAATCGAGTGCCCGCTGTACGTTGGCATCCTTCTCGGGTAGAGCCTGTTTCATGCAATGCGATCCATGGGGTGAAGCTTAACTGCTGACAAGCTTGTCGGCCGGCACATAGTCGAATATAAAGGAGATACGATCTTCGTTCCCCATGTTCATTACGCTATGCAGTTTCTGATTGTTGATTTCGTAGGCTTTACCCACCTCAAACTGGTACGGCTTGCCCGAAATTGTATAGCGCACACTCAAATTGGTCGTGATCGGCACATGAATGCGGTGTCCTATGTGGAATGAGCGCAGCTTGTCTCGATGCGGCGAGATGCGTCCCTGGACTTTTAGCTTGGCCGCCATCGCACGGAGCAGCGTGCCGCCCGGCGGGTAGTACGTGTCGATGATGTGATCGATAAGGGGCATGGCGACGTCGGACAGACGGTCCCAACCCGCTTCCCGATAAATCTCGCCCTCGGGCCACTCTTCGTCGCAGAACAACATCACGATGGACTCGGTGTCCTTGTGGACTTCATAGGTCTGCTGTCGTATCAGCTGTTCATGCCAGGCCTCTGGTTTCTGGGCCAGAATCGCGGCACTCAGGGCCTGAATGTCGACTTCCCCGAGGCATCGCTGAGCGACTTCAATGTCCATGTTCTTTCCTGTGTATTTCCGCTGACAATGGGCTGGCTAATTATTTCTGTTCGCGTTTGCCAAAATATGAATGGACGAGAAATGACAGGCCCATTCCCAGCGCCAAAATCGCAACGGATATTTTTCCACGGTGTGCGGTTTCAATTGTCCAGATATTGCCGGTTTGAAGCCAGTAAAGTACATACGTAGACATCAGCCAGGGCGTAAAGGCCATGGCGACTTTGAGCGCGTGACGCGCCTGTATTTGCAGGGAATTTGACATGCGCAAAATACTAGCATGAAATTCAGCCAGCCTTTTCTTGACCTATCGGGTGGGACGCCGGTGATTGCGCGGAATGAGAAGATCGGAATATATGAGTATTGATCTAAATACGGTGCTGAAACACAAAGCCATTAATCAGTGGCGATTGTTCTGGCTCATCGCCGGTCCGATGTCCATCCTCATGGTCATCGAAATGCTCGGGGCCGATATGTCCTCTGGCGCCGGTGTGTCGGAGATGATTCAATTTTCGGTACGCTTTGCGGTGCCGTTCATCTACCTGGTCGTTGCCGCATCGTCGGTTCAAATTTTGTTTCCCGGGCCGTTCCCGGCGTGGTGGCTACGCAACCGGAAATACATTGGCATGTGTTTTGCCGTTGCGATGGCATGGCAGGGCACGTTCATTTTTATCATGTCGAACTTTTTTCGCGACTATTACTACGCCGATGTCTATTTGCTGCGCGACGAGATCGAAGGGAGCATTGGCTACATTTTTCTTCCCGCCATGGTCGTGACATCTTTCCACTTCGGCCGCAAACACTTGTCTCAGAAGCAGTGGAAGGTGCTACACAAAAGCGCTGTCTATTTCCTGTGGGCCTATCCCTTCAGCGTCTACTGGTGGTACCTCTCCTACTATCCGGATCCGCAGGCAATTGACTACGTATTTTACTGGAGCGGTTTCCTCGCATTCGCGGTGAGAATTGCGGCCTGGGGCAAGCAACGTCAGAAAGCGGCGGCGAGACATGCACCAGAGAGCAGCACGCCGTTCGCGCTCAAGGCATTGGGCGGTGCCATTATCTCCTTCGGTCTTTATACATCCGCCGCCAGTCTGTACGTGCAGGAGCCACTTACTGCTTTCTTGACTACGCCGAAGTGGTCTGCGGATCTGGTGCTGTGGTTTCCCTTTTGGCCGTTCGAACCCTATTTATCACTCTTCATCATTGGGCTGGGCGCCATGCTGTTCACGAAGGCCAAGGCCTGGTAACGGGCCTGGCGGTCTGTCAGATTTTGGTAGCCGGACGTCAAAATCATATTTTTCAGTAACTTACTGGCGTGGCGTCAGCACCTGAAGCTGGCACATCCTGCCTGAACGCCCCCGAAACTGTGTGCCACGTCCCAGATTAGCTCCGCTATAGGTTCTAAGCTACGGGAACTTATGGCAAAAGCACGTATTTCGCTCGGGTGATCTCATGCGTACTCATTTAGCCGTTTTCACTGCATTCCTGGCGTGTGGCTTCGCCGTTTCCGCGTCGGGCCAGGTGGACGTGGACGGGCTGCAAATCGAAATCCAGTCACCGTCCGACCAATTCGTCGCCTCCAATGGCGAAAAATCCATCGAGGTGGAGGGCGTGGCGTCACGGATCGGCGGTGTGCGTTACCTCGACATGATATTCGTGATGGATACGTCCGGAAGCCTCCGCAGCACAGATCCGAAAGACTTTCGTTCAGTGGGTGCCGTTGGCCTGGTCGAGAACCTCTCGCCCAGAAGCGATATCAAGATTGGCGTCGTCAGCTTCGATGGCAACGGCACACTTGCGCAGCCGTTGACGTCGGACCGTGCGAGGGTCAGCGACGTGTTGCTTAGTTTGCCTCGATCCGGCAGCACGAATCTCGGCGCCGGCATTCTCACGGCACTTGCCGAGCTCGAAGAGAACGGCCGGCCAGGCTCATCGCGGGTGATCATGCTCTTTACCGACGGCCAGTCGAATAGAAAAAAAGCGCACAAGGCAGCGGTGAAGGCCCATGCAGAGGGCGTCACGGTGCAAACACTGTTGCTCGGCGCGAACAGGACGGGCGGCGAGATTCTCGGCGAAATCGCCTGGGCAACCGGCGGTAGTTTGGTTCGTGTAGAAAACCCGGCAATGCTTCCCGAAGCTTTTTTGAATCTTAAAACGACGGGCGTGGACAGCGTGACGCTGAGCGCCAATGGTTCGACACCGGTTCCTGCAAAGTTGGCGGGCGGCACATTCATTGGAACGCTGCCGCTTGCGGAGGGCGAGAATCGCATCGTCGCGTTCGCGACCAGCATCGATGGCCAGACGCGGGAATCTGTCATCATGGTGACCGTTCGTGATGCGAGCTGTGCGGCTCTTGAGGTCGCCGCCATGAAATCAGGACGACCGGTCCTGTCGCTTAGCGACAAGGCGGTTGAAATTGTCGTTGATGCATCACGGAGCATGTGGGGCCAGATCAATGGTCAGGCCAAAATGACGGTCGCCAAGAATACTCTGGAGGAGGTTTCCTATTGGTTCCCTGAGGACCTGGACCTGGCACTCCGCGCTTACGGCAGCATGAGCCCGAGCGACAGGAATGACTGTGCCGACTCGACGTTACTGGTTCCGTTCGGCGATGATAACCGCGAGCCGATCAGGAGAGCGATCGCCGGCTTGCGACCAACGGGGCAGACGCCGATCGCGTATGCGCTGAACCAGGCGAGCAGAGATTTCAGCTCACTGTGGGACGATCGTGCACTGGTACTGGTGACCGATGGCATTGAAAGCTGTGGCGGGGACCAGGTACGGGCCGCGCGCGAGCTTCGCGAGCAGGGCATCACGGTTCACTTGATAGGATTCGGGCTGGGCAATGCCGCCGATGAAGATACGGCGAGCCTGCAAGCTGTTGCCAATGCATCAGGTGGTCGCTACGTCACCGCGGGCAGTGCTGCAGAACTGCAAGAGGCATTGGTGCAAACCGTTGCGACGTCGTTCAGTGTTTACAAGGGCAACATAGAAGTGGCGAGCGGATCGCTCGCGTCAGACAAACCGCTGTATTTGCCCGAGGGCGACTACCGGGTTGAGCTCCACGGTTCAACGCAACAGACGGTGCAGGTCAGCCTGGCCGCAAGGGATCGTGTGACCTTGACACTGGAAAAGGAAAGAGGCTTCGTGTCTCACTCGGAGCGTCGCGGACGCATGGAGTACCGGTCCTGCGAAGACGTCGCCGCGTCTATCGAGCGCCTGGAAGCCAGGCAGGGAACGCCTGAGCCTTGGCGGACTGCGACTAATTGATCGCGGTCATATTGATGGTCTTGACGCGAACTGTCGCACTGTCGATCAGTTGTCGCACGACATCAATTTGTCCGTCGAAATATCCGGGAGACTCGGCGGAATAAATTATGACATACAAGCGATCCTCGTGAACGAACCCGCCTGCGGTTCCTTTATGATTCGGGCCGCCGGGCATATCGACCTCTAGATCGAAAACAAATCCTGCGATGCCGCCAAAGCCGTGGTCGCGCGCATCCTTTATGGCGACAGTTGCGCTGCTATTCCACAATGCTTGCTGCATTGATTGCCCGACGATTGCGGCGATCTGCTCGGAATTCATGTTCGCCGCAAACAACGGTAATGGGATTACATTGTCTTGATCCCGAAATATCGACTGACCGTCTGAGACGCCGGGAATAAGCATCAGACGATCGCGCTCCAGGGTCTCCCGGGTCAGAGTCCTGGATGAAGAACGTTCCTCGGGGATGACACTTGCCGGCGCACGTAGCCATCCTTCCCCAATCGTCACACGCATTTTCCCAAATGAGCTAACGCCGGGTACCACCGAGGTGTATTTGTTTGTGGCACAGGCGGCGATAAAAGCCAGCAATATCGACACTCCAAGAACGGGCATTGCATGATTTTTCATAAAATCTCCACGGGATATCGACGGCTGACAGAATAACAGGCTACTGATTACGCGGCTTTTTGCGGCGCTTTTTTCCGACGAGCGAGGATGAACAGGCCGTCTATCTCGCCCTGAACCAGGCTTCTTGACCGGTCAGCGTAATGCACATTGCAGGTGGTCTCTTCTGGTACCTGGTGCACAAGGTAGGCCGTATGAAATCGAGTATACTCTGCTCGCCCGGGCGCCTGTGAGCCGGCTGGTCGGCGGACGCCGAGAAACATCGGCTATCAATTCGGTGGACTCAGACAATTAGCAACGACTTGCAAGCAATACTCCCATTACTGCGCTGTCCCCAAACTGGTGAGCGCCTCCGTCAGGAGGGCGCCGAACTGGTGTCCGAGTCAGGGCGCAACGTTTACGGTATTGATGACAACGACATTCCATTGTTCGCCGACCAGTTCTGCTCTCCCGCGGCGCTGATTCAGCAGCGGCACTACGACGACATTGCAGACGCTTATGCGGCGAATCTGGACTACCCACACACAATGGAATACATGTCATACTTGGACTGCGTCCTTCGTGAGGAGATCGATCTCGACAATCTCGGCATGGTTGCAGAAGTGTGCTGTGGCAAGGGCGAAGCGTTTGCCTTGTTCGAGCGCTCGATTTCGAAAGGCATCGGTATCGACGTTTCGTCATCCATGCTGCACAAGGGTAAGTCCTCTTTCGACAACGCGCGATTGCATTTCGTGCAGGGAGATGCAACGCAGATGCCGCTGGCCGAGAATACCTTTGACACCGTGATGATGCTTGGTGGTATTCACCATGTGCCGGATCGTAATGCGCTGTTCCAGCAGGTTTTCAAAATTCTGAAGCCGGGTGGATGCTTCATCTGGCGCGAACCCGTTAACGATTTCTGGCTGTGGAAATTTCTACGCGCCATTGTTTATCGCCTGTCTCCCATCCTCGATCATGAGACAGAGCGACCGCTGACCTGGAATGAGACTGTTCCTGTGCTTGAGGATGCCGGTTTCGAAGTACGACAATGGCGAACTTGCGGCTTTTTCGGATTTTGCATTTTCATGAACAGTGATGTGCTCTTCTTCAATCGTCTGTTTCGATTTATTCCCGGCATCCGGTATATCACCAGGGCATCTGCACGATTCGACGACTGGTGCACGCGCTTACCGGGGTTGCGTCGCGCGGGACTTCAGGTTGTGGGGAAAGCAGTGAAACCTGCGAAGGTTACTGAATTATGAGCGGCAACATACTGGTAATCGGAGCCACGATTGCAGCAAGCATCAGTTGTACGGTCGTCGCCAACCTGCTGCTGAAGATTGGCGCCGACGAACGCGGCGTCGGGACTGTCTGGCCGCTGAGCATGCTCAATATGCACACGTTTCTCGGCGCGGTTGCCTTCTTCATGGCAATGCTCCTGTACCTGGTGGTGCTGAAACAAACGGCACTCAATCTCGCTCAGTCCATCTTCGCGCTGCAGTTCGTCTTGGTGATTTTCGCCGCGCACCTGATTTTGGGCGAACCGATCGGCATGTACCGATGGTTGGGAATCGCGTTAATCGCGGCAGGTTTGCTGGTAATCGCGATTTCGCCCAGCTCGGCGTTGCGGTAACAGCCGATGACGGGTCGCGTCACGGAATTGAACGAGGCGGAGCAACGGGGGTCACCCGATCGTTTTGGCCATTCTTGGAATATTTTTGACGAGATACTGCCAGTCCACGAGAAGCAGTTTCTACGGTGGACGACCGGGCTTGATAAGGCTGACTGGCGAGGCAAGGAATTTCTGGACGTCGGTTGCGGAATCGGCAGGAACTCGTATTGGCCGTTTACTTACGACGCGAAGTCGAGCCTCAGCATCGATATCGATGAGCGAACGCTTGCAGCCGCGCGGCGGAATCTAGCCCGGTTTGGCGGCGCAATAGTCGAGAACCGCAGCGCCTACGACATTGGCGAATCGGACCGATTCGATATCGCATTCAGCATCGGCGTGATTCACCATCTTGAAAATCCGCTTGCGGCGGTCGTCGAGATGGTCAGGTCGCTCAAGCCAGGTGGAAAATTGCTGGTTTGGTTGTACGGCTATGAGAACAATGAATGGCTTGTTCGCTTCTTTAACCCGGCCCGCAAAATTCTTTTTAGCAAAATGCCGTTGCCACTGGTGTATGGACTGTCGTTTCCGGCGACCGCATTGTTGTGGCTGTACCTGAAACTCGGTTTCGGCAGGACCGAATATATGAGACTGATTCGCACTTTTTCGTTTCGGCACCTGCGCGCGATCGTCTATGACCACATGATTCCCCGGATAGCGCTGTACTACAAAAAGGACCAGGCAATACAACTACTGGAGGACGCCGGGCTGGAGAACACGGCTGTACACTGGGTCAATGAAATGTCCTGGACGGTAATCGGTACAAAACCGGATACGGAGACCTTGCAGGATCAGGCCAGCCGTTAATGTGCGGGATAGCGGGCTTTACCATTCGACAACGGAGCTCATCGGCTGGCAGCCGGACAATTCTCGAGTCGATGCTGGACGTGATCGGCTATCGTGGACCCGATCAGCAAGGCATTGAAGTCAGCGACAATATCGCCCTGGGGCACAATCGTCTTGCCATCATGGAACCGCAGGGTGGCAAACAACCCAGAGTCCATCCTGAATCCCGCAATACTCTTATATACAACGGTGAAATATACGATCACCGACAATTCGATTCTGCAATCACAGCGGCGGGTCACGAATTCAGGGACCACTGCGATACCGAGACGCTATTCTGGCTGCTTGAAATGCATGGCGTTCAACGTGCGGTCAGTTTGCTCGATGGAATGTTTGCCTTCGCGTATCACGAAGCGGCATCTGACACACTTTATCTTGTGCGCGACGCGTTCGGTCAAAAACCGCTCTTCTACGCAGAGTTCAACGGCGAGCTGATCTTCGCGTCGGAAATAAAAGCGCTCCTACGCCACCCTTCCCTGGCGAGTTGTTCTCCGGATATCGACGCTCTTAGCTTGTATCTGATGATGGAGTACGTTCCGGGAGCCGGAACCGGCATTAGAGGTATCCAGGAGCTGTTGCCCGGGCATGTGCTTACCTATTCGGAAGGCCGTCTCAACGTGACGCCCTGGTGGGGAGTATCGGATGTCGCAAGGGACGAATCAGTGGACGAGACCGAGGCCAAACTACGGTTCGATGAACTCCTAAGTCAGGCGGTCAATCAACAACTGGTTGCCGATGTGCCGGTTGGCATATTCCTGTCTGGCGGGCTCGACTCTTCACTGATTGCCGCTATGGCCAGGCGTCATCATTCGAACGTCGCAACCTTCACCATCAAGTTTCCACGAGCCAGCTTCGACGAATCGAAATACGCAGAACAGGTCGCCAAGAAGATTGGCACGCGGCATACGACTATTGAACTGGGTCAGCAAAGTTACGTTGACGGAATTCACGACCTGCTCGGCAAAATCGATCAGCCGTTCGCCGACTCTTCATTCCTGCCGACCTACCTGCTGTGTCAGGCAACCCGCAGGCATGTGACGGTTGCGCTCGGTGGTGACGGTGCTGACGAACTTCTGTTGGGTTATCCGAATTTCAGGATTCTTCGCTTCGCCGGTTTGCTCCAGCGCGTTCCGTCGGGATTCGGCACTGCTGTAGAGTCCATCGCAGGGCTGTTGCCCGGTTCTCTCGAGTACATGAATCCCGCTTTCCTGTTACGACAGCTTAGCTATAGTTTCGGTGTACCGGCGCGGATGCAAAGCGTTTACTGGATGGCGGCGGTTGCAGCCAGAGAACAAAACGATTTGTGGGTTGGTAACAAAAATCGCGATAAAAGAATATATGAACAGGTCTCGGAGCAGGCTGCCCAAACCGACAATCAAACAATTGCAGAGTCGTGTCAGCGGCATTTCCTGCGTTATTACCTGCCTGACAACATTTTGCAGAAGACTGATCGCGCATCGATGTACAACAGCCTCGAGGTTCGAACTCCGTTCCTGTCGACAGGGGTTTCAAACTACGCCCTTTCGCTTCCGCATTTCGAACTATTTCGCGGAACCACCGGCAAACGAATTTTACGGTCTGTCGCGGAATCGTATTTGCCGGCCACAACTATCGCCCGGCGGAAACATGGGTTTGCACTGCCGGTATCGTCGTTGATCAGAAACGAACTCAAAGATACGGTGGATGCGATTCTTATGGACTCCGCCAACCCTGTCTATGAGCATCTGCACCGGAGCAAAGTGAAAGAATTCTGGAATGACCACACAGCCGGGAAAAGGGACTACGGAAAAAAAATCTGGGCCCTTTTCATGCTGGCTGCATTTTTCAGGAACGCTTTCCAGGCGCCGTCGTCGTCTCGTCAATAATAGGTGCAGCGATCGGCCAGACAAAGCGTATCGACAACGACGCCGAGTACTTGCAAATTGCCTCCCGTCACATTGCCGTATATCGGACGTAGCGCTGCAGCTGACAGTTCGCCCGAACCTATCAATGGCATCTGCTTCCCCGATTCGGCTCGCGGAATGAACATGATGTAGCTGCCCCCATGTCCCTTGATCAGGGATCGATCGCCATGCGAAACAAGATCGATTATCGATGCATTGCCGGCAACCATTATCAGTTCTTCCAGTCCCGACGGGATATTCCGATCCCCCCAGGGAGGATGGCGAGTCAACGTCCTGTTACTGTACAGGACGCGATCGCCAGGTTCGATGCCAGCAACTCCCAGGTCTCTTTGATCCTTCAGTATGCCAACCTCCAGCTGGCCTTCGTTCAGGCGGACGAGATGATCGCCGGTAAGGTGGAAAATGCCGTGGTAGCGGTCCCGGCGCATCGGGCTGTCCGGCATGAACGCGAAACTCAGGACATCTGACGAAATCAATCGCCCATTGTCTTCAGCCTCGCCGACGAAGCGAGTCACGTTCATCCCCGGCGTCGACGTTAATTGTGCCGCAGCCATGGTCAGGCCGCGATACTGATCGACGACAATAATTGCCAGTAGCGCAACAACGAGTGCCTGCGACCTCAATACTACTGGAACAACAGGCGCAATCAGCAACGCGGATAGCGGCGCCAGAAAGGCAAGATATCGAACCTCCTTGAAACCAACAAGCTGCAGGATGACTAGACTGAGCAGCCAGCAAAAGGCGACCATTCGTAATCGAGCATCGTCGCTGCGAAATGCAAGCACCATGCCGGGAACAACCAGCAGTACTGTGACAATTCCGTAGTTGTGCAGGTTTCGCAGGTACAGATCCCATGGGAATAGTGTCGAAATGTCGCCATCGGTTTCATATTGAATCGATACCGAATTGAGCAGTGTCAATGGCCGCTCGATGAGCGAGACATCAGGAAGTTCGCCGCCAATGAACCATCCGTAGCCAATCCAGCTCAATACGCCACTGAGGCCAGCAAGTGCAAAAAGTGAAAGCATTACTCTGCCTGAGACCCTCGCGCCGTTCCATTTGAACAGGAACGCGAGCAACGCATAGATGCAAATCGCAATCCAGAAGATCGCGTAAGTCTGTTTGATAAACGTGACTGCGGTTCCGATCAATACCAGCAGTACCGACAGGCCCGTGGCCGGTTTTTTGATCCATCGATCACACAGGAAAATCAAAATTAAAAACAATAATCCTGGGAAAAGGTCGTGGCTCAGATACGGCGCGTTGGCGAAAAACACGACCGTGAAAATAGCCGCCGCGAACGCAATGATGCGAGGAATAAACGGTTGATCCGAACGTTTGAGCATGAGCCAGCAACCGAGCAGATAAGCGCTGTGTAACAGGCCGCTGTAAAGGTGATAGGGCCGAACGTCGACCGGATTCAGGTCCAGCGCGCTTACGATGGCCGCGACGGGTAGTAACATCAAACCAGCCAAAGGTCCGCGTTGCACGTAATATTCGGCACTGTCGCCGTAAAAATAGCGTGCGTTTACCATCGTCTGGTAACCGTCGCCGAACTCGCCTCCGACCAAGAGTGCGCAGGCCAGGAGCCAGACTGAAATTAGCGCCCAGGCTAGATAAAACCAGCGCTCGTCGATTTCGCTCTGTTGAGGATGCACTCGCGTCAGCGATTCCGATCAGTTTGCGTCATCGGCAAAGTTGACAGTCGACCGAACCAAATACGTTCGTTTGTCCTGAGATTCGTGGTAGGTCCTGATAGTCAACTCGGCAATGAGCCCCATTAACATCGAAATAAAGCCCATCAGGATGAACAAGACTGCCAGCAATGGTAGCGGTGTCTCAATAAACGATTTTCCTCCCCAGTACTTGAAATAAACCATCACTGCAAATGTCAGCACGGCCAATGCGTGATTGAACAATCCGAAACCACCGAAAACGTAAATCGGCTTCTGCGAGTAGTTGTGCAGAAACTTGACCACCATCAGATCCAGAGGCACCTTCAATATACGTTCGAGGCCGTATTTGGATTCACCAACCAGCCGCGGCTTGTGGTTAACGGGAATCTCGGTTGTTTTCGCGCCGGCCCACGCCGCGTAAATCGGCAGGAATCGATGCATCTCGCCGTACAGCTTGACGTGTTCGACGATAGAGCGATTGTAGGCCTTCAGCGTACATCCATAGTCAGACAACCGGACGCCCGAAATTCGGGAAATAAGTTTGTTCGCTAACCAGCTCGGAAAATTTCGCGTCAGCTTTGCGTCCTTGCGATTCTTGCGCCACCCTGACACCACATCGTAACCCTCGTTGAGCTTCTCGAGCAGTCGCGGAATATCTTCGGGATCGTTCTGGGAATCTGCATCGATCGGGACGATGACATCGCCGCTGGAATAGTCCAGGCCCGCCATCATTGCAGCCGTCTGCCCGAAATTTCTGCGGAAGTGCACCACTTTGCAATGTTGCTGGCGCTCGGCAATCGAAGTCAGAATTTCAGCAGAGCCGTCGGTCGATCCATCGTTGACGAAGATAATCTCGTAACGATACTTCTGCCGATCCATCACGGCCACGACGCTCTCGAGGAAGGTTTCCAGATTGTCCGCTTCGTTGTAGACAGGCACGATGACCGACAACAATCCGGGCTCTTCGACGAGCATCAGTTTCTCCTGACTCAATGACGCTAGACCAACGGACCCGGATAAAATAATTCCGTCATTCCGCGCGACCAGTTATAGATGTGTGAGCCGGTAAATAATGACGACTCAAGTAATGTTGATTCATCCGGCTCCAGCGACGACACAGGTACCTGTATCAACGCATTGGTCCCGTAGCTTAGGTTGGCGGACCCGTACAGGCGCTCAGCGCAAAGCCAACACCTGCTATAGCGAATTCACGTCGCGTCAATGTCATCAAACTCGGAGCTCAAAGCGAGATCAGATAAACCCATGTAATTGTAGCATTTAAAGCGGACATCGCATTTTTCCGCGGAACTCTCCTTGATATTGCTCTGGAACGAATCGGCGAATGTGTACCGGCTATTCTCTGCAGGGGGCTGTGCCAATGTGCATGCGTCGATTGGATACGAGTAATGTAAAAAGGTGCCGGATCTATTCGTCGAAAATAGATCCGGCACCGGTTACGCGTTGTGCGACTGAGTTTCCGACCGGTTAGCGGTTGACGACTGCTCCCCACGGGATCGTGTGGGACTGACCGTCGCAGTCCACAACCACATAACCACCGTGGCTTGCGGACGGAGCAGTACGGCCGCCATTGAAGTTGACGGTTAGTACGCTGCCGCTCAGGTTCGCACCCACAAAGGTGCCGGAAGTGGAACCTATCGAGCAAACGACGGCCGTGTCGATAGCAATGTCGATGCTGCCGTTGGCCGGTGCTTTGCCCGTAAAGACGCCAAAGCTCGCGTTGGTCGGAGCGAAGAAAGCATTCGTACCGAGCGCAGCCTCCAGGTTAATCAGGCCGCTGCCTTGTTCCCACGGCGCCAGACCGAGGTTGGTTGCTGTAGTCGCGAGCGCGGACTTGACCTGGGCCGGTGTCCAAACTGGATGGGCCTCGAGGAGCACCGCCGAAGACCCGGCGACGTGTGGCGACGCCATGGACGTCCCATTAAAAAGCTCGAAACCGAAGAATACCGATGACAGAACATTGACACCTGGCGCGACCACATCGGGCTTCACGATACCGGTGAACGAAACCGGCCCACGGCTCGAAAAGCCTGCCAGCTCGTCGGGCGTCGTCGGGACGATTGTTGGCGGTGTGATGACGGTCGGGAAAAGCGAACCGGCACCGGCGAGCGCCGTTTCGACCGCCAGACCGTAGGCTCGCGCGACCATGACCGCGGGTATCAGGTCGTCGAAACCTGCAGTACGCGCCATACCGGTCACGTCACGGTCGTCGGTGAAGACGATAACGCCTCCAGCCCCGGCCGCCTTTGCGTTCGCCATCTTCTGGCTGAAGCTACACGCGCCTCGCTCGATCAGGACGACTTCGCCGCCCAGAGAGCCGTCGGCAACGTCGCTGCTGCAGGCGATATTTTCGCTTCCCGGCCAGTCGATGAGCGTCTCATCAGAACCGTCGAATTCGGGGAACTCGCCGCCACTCGCTGTCTCGGCGGCAAAGCCAGGAACAGAGACCAGGAGTCCCAACCCCCTCGAATTGGTTGTCGCGCCGACGGTGATGACATCGTGGCCCGATCCCGGTGAGCCGACGGTGCCTGCGCCCGGACCTGCATTTCCCGCCGAGGTGGCGACGACCACACCCGCTGCTACAGCTCCGTCGGATACCTCCGCGAGAAAGTCATGCGGGCCCTGGACGCCTCCGCCGAGACTCATGTTGATGACATGATCTCCACTAAGAACGGAAGTCTCTATTGCTGCGGCGATGTCGTGGCTGAATGCGGATCCGCCGAATGCGACGAAACCGGCACCGATGCCCGGGAAGACGTTGTAGTCGATGAGTGTGGCGCCCGGCGCGACTCCGCTGAGTTCCGTGCCGTCAAAGGGACCGCCACTGATCGTATGGACACATCCGCCTGCCGTCCCGGAAACGTGGGTACCGTGATCACTGACGAAAGCGACGCCAGGTGCCGGGTCGACACCATTCTCGTTCTTGATGCCGATCGCGGGAGCGCCAGTCACGCCGCTGAAGAAGAACCCGCCGAACTCCACAGTCTTGCAATTGAAGAAAGGTTGAAATCCTGGCATCAGGGAATTGACGCTGCCCGAATCGATGACACCGATCCTGACGCCGTTGCCGGCGTTTTCTCTTCCGCCGACCGCGGCCCACGCCGCCGGCGCATTAATGAGGCCAACACTCTGATCCATATTGGGCTGATACAGCCCGACTTCGTAGACGTCTTTGGCTCCGCTGATCTTCTTGAGCTGGCCCGGACTCAAACCGTTCAGCTCAACGACAACCGCATTAGCCGTTGCATGTAAGGATAGAACGACCTGGGCCTGTGGGGCCCGCCGGCTTAGTGCGGTTTGGAATTTCGCGTGCTCGTTGTCCAGATGTTGCCGATAGGCCGCGTACGCTTGGCTGGATGGATCGAATCGTTTCCCATTCGTGGCGGCGGTGGCCGGCAATCCATCGATTCCACCGCGGTAGTGCACTGCTGCGGACGATGAAAGCTCGACGATCGCATAACCGGTATCGGTGCCATTTTCCTCGGCCTGTATAACTGCCAGTGGCAATACGATGAGGATCAGCGAGACGAAAATCTTACGTAATGAAATTGACATCATGATTTTTATTTCCCGGTTAATTAAGTTTTTAATTTTTCGAATTTTATTCGGATCGGCCCTTTGCTGTGCCGACTTGGGCTCATTTTCACGAGCTTGGTACTTAACGAAAGATTGATAGTAATCCGATAACTCCGACAAGCCAACTGCACCCACGAAAACTGAGATGATTATGTTAACTGCTGAGGAATTTCGAGACCGCCTGATCTTCTGAGTGCCGAATGTCTACACTGGCGGCAGTTATGTTCCCGTTGGCCGATTGCAGACGTTCAAAAACTCGTTACCTGCCGATTTGAGGACAGGCCAGCCTTAGGCTCGCCGATTAGATAAAATAAGACGCTTACGACGCACGGGCCTATATCCCACACCGGTTTATTGTTGCTCAACGCCCTGATAAATCGGGCCAGGTATCACTCAAACGGTAGCCCTCCGGCCACGGATCCCGAGGATCGAGTCTTAACTGATAGGCGCCGGTAATCCAGGCGCGGCCCGATATTGACGGGCGAATCGCCGCCGTGTCGCCGATGCTGACTTCCTCCTCAATACATCCTAAGAATTCGGAATCAAGAATGGAGCGGGCAAGCAAGGTGTCGCCCAATTTGGCCTGACCTTTAGCATGCATTACGGCCAGGCGAGCCGATAATCCCGTGCCGGTCGGGCAACGATCTACCTTGCCCGGGCGTACCACCACGGTGTTCTTGCCGATTCGCTGACCTGCCTCCTCGAATACGGGTTGCGTAAACTGGCAAAAGGATATGTGCGAAATGTCAGCGTTGCCTGGATGCTGAAATCCGAGTTGTTCGTTGGCTGCCGCCGTAATTTTTATGCCGGTCTCGCATAGTTCCCGCGCTTCATCGGGCCTTATTTCAAATCCGGCGCTTTGGGCATCGACAATCACGAACGTATCCCCTCCGTAGGCGGTGTCGACGGTCAGGGTCCCAACGCCTTCGATTTCCAGAGGTGCATCGAGTCGATCCGCAAAGGAGGGCAGGTTGGTTACGGTAATTCGCCTTACCTTGCCGTCACGACATTCTGCCGTGACATCGACAACGCCACCGGGCGCCTCCAGTTTGAATCGGGTTTCAGGCTCAATCATTGTGACGATGCCGGTCTCCAGAAGAACGGTTGCGACGCAGATCGAATTCGATCCGGACATTGGCGGTGTGTCCTCGGGCTCCATAATGATCCAGCCTGTGACCGCTTGTGGGTCTTTTGCGGGTACGAGCAAATTCACATGGCGAAACACCCCACCGCGCGGTTCATTCAGGACGAAGTTACGGAGTGTTTGATCCTTGGCAATCCACTGCGCCTGTTCCCAGATCGTGTCACCGGGCGGCGGCTCGACACCGCCAATAATGACGTCACCCACTTCGCCTTCGGCGTGACAGCCGACAATCTCAACAGCGTTATCCAATCCCACGGTCATGCTATTTTCCATCACGCATTCCTGATCAATGTAGACCATTCTTACTGCAAATAAGCCATTTTCAGACCAATCCCAGCTTAATCCGGTATATATTGGTATATACTCAATGAATGACTGCCTTGGAGAGAATCTGTACGGCACTTGGCCGGGCCGAGTTGCGTTTCGCGATCGTCGGCGGTCATGCGGTGGCACTGCACGGTGCCGTGCGTGGAACGGTCGATATCGACGTCGCAATTGCGTGGAATCGCAAATCTCTTGAAACGGCGGAAAAGGCGTTAACGGATATTGGCCTTGTGTCTCGCATACCGGTATCGGCCGGCGAAGTTTTCGAATTTCGTGACGAATATATAAAAAATCGAAACCTCGTCGCATGGAATTTTTACAATCCGAACGACCTCTCGGAACAGGTCGACATCGTCATTGCGTACGATCTGAAAGGTAAACGAATCAGGAAGATTCAGCTTGCCAACGCGACGGTCCCGATTTTGGGGCTCAAGGAATTGATTGACATGAAAACGCATAGCGGGCGGCCGCAAGACCTGGAAGACGTTCGAGCCCTGGAAAAATTGCGATGAAAGTGGTGCAGACATTCTCGGATGAGTATCTGGAACGCTGTCGCGACATGTCTCATGATGAAATTGCACGCTTTCTCGATGATTTCAGACGCTTGCACGGCAAGCGGCGCAGCCCATCGCGGCTGATCAGTATGAAGGTCCCGGAAGATTTGCTGGCGGCATTCAAAGCGAACGCAAAACTGCACAATGTGCCGTATCAGACTCAGATCAAGAGACTAATGACGGCTTGGTTGACGGATTCGGAGGTCGCCAATCAGACTTGAAAAGCTGGCATAAGCAGGGCACTGGCATGCCGGAACCAAGCGCCTGGATGCAGATCAATGCGATTCTTCGCGCATTAAGAAAGCCTCCCGCCAAACGGCGGAAGGCTTTCGGGTCTTTATGAGACCTACTCTGCCTCTGCGCCGGTGTGGTAGTGACCGACTTCGGTGAAGGAGTTCGCAATCATGCTGCGGAAATTGGCGAGTAGCGCCTCGGCTGCTTCTTCGCCACCCTCCTGCTCGGAAAGTGCGGCCATCCACTTGATGTCGTCGGGCGATGTGAACCACTCGAGGTCTTTCATGCCGCCTTCCATGAGCCAGACAAAGGCGGCATCGTACTTGCCGGTCTGGTAATGGATGGCAAGCATCGGGCCGGGAAGACCCGCCGCCTCGCTTGCCGGCTGAAAGTGCTCGCCGATAATCTGCATGGCGTCCGACCGCTGGCCTGGTTTGAAATTGACGTGCGTTACTGCGATGTAGGCCGCGTCGTCGCCCTGCGTTTGTGGCCCGCCATCATCGTCCTGCGCGCTGGCGGGCGCTGAAAACAGAAGTACAGATGCGAAAACGGCAATTAGCGCGCCGTCGATTTTTCTTAGCTTCATTGGTAGTCCCCTATGCTTGTATTGGTTGTTGTTTTTGAATCGTACAGATTTCAAGCATAGAAGAAGGTACAGGGTTCGCCGGTTGTTGTCCCCTTGAATCCTGTAATTGTTCGAGAATCCGGGTTATGCCAGACCTTTCCGAGTGCATTTTTTCCTCATGCAGCGACAAGAAGTCCATTATGCTTACCGAGTGCGGCACAAAAGAACAGGCGCTCCGCGCGGTACACGACCTGATGTAAACAGCGGTGTGAACAATCTTATGACCCTATCCAAACCCCCTTACGAACGCACCCTGTATCCTGAAATAGAGCCTTTCAACACGGGCATGTTGCGGGTTTCGGATACCCACGAAATATACTTTGAAGAATGCGGCAACCCGCAGGGCAAAGCGGTTGTTTACCTGCACGGCGGTCCGGGGGCGGGATGCAGAGCCAGTTTCAGACGCTATTTTGATCCTACGGCCTACCGCATCGTTTTATTTGACCAACGCGGTTGCGGCCGCTCCAGGCCCCATGCCTCGCTGGTCGACAACAGCACCTGGCATTCGGTCGCTGATATCGAGGCGCTTCGTGAGTACTGCAACATCGAGCAGTGGCAGGTCTTTGGTGGCTCATGGGGCAGTACGCTGGGGCTGGCGTACGCGCAGACCCATCCGGAGCGGGTGACGGAACTGGTCATGCGCGGTCTGTTTACTCTGCGCCGGTCCGAGCTGGAGTGGTTTTACCAGGATGGTGCCAGCCATGTGTATCCCGATTTCTGGGAAGGTTTTGTGGCGCCTATTCCTGAGGACGAACGCGATGACCTGATGGCGGCCTATTACAAACGCCTGACCGGTGACGACAAAGCGGCCCAGCTTGAATGTGCCCGGGCGTGGGCGCGTTGGGAATTTTCAGCGATTTCCCTGTGGCCCGATCCAGAGAAGCACGCCGATGTCGATTCCGACGCGTTCGCCGTGGCATTCGCCCGCATCGAATGCCACTACTTCGTCAATGGCGGATTCTTTGATACCGATGACCAGATCATCCGCAACCTGCACAAAATCAAACATATTCCCTGCGTGTTAATTCAGGGCCGCTACGATATGTGTACGCCGGCAAGGACCGCCTGGGATATTCACACCGCCTGGCCCGAAGCCGACTTTAAGCTGGTCGGCGATGCCGGCCACGCGGGCAACGAACCGGGCATCGTGCACGAATTGATTTGTGCGACAGATCGGTTTGCGGAATAGGGCAGAGCTGCGGACTGAAAATCCGCGTGTCGGCAGTTCAACCGAGCCACGCAGTGGCGACAGACGCACGCAGTGCGCCCGAAGGGCGAGCGAAGCGAGTCCATTCCGCCCCTGGCCACCAATTTCCCATAAAGCCCGATAAAGCTTTGGCTCTTGCGTAATCGCTTGAATCAAGGTCAATTGTCGTCTGTTGAGATTTAGGTCAATCATCTCTGCCAAGTTTTTCATTGATCGCAGCGACCTCGGCCTCGAGCTGGCTGATGCGCTCCGCTAACTCGATCACGCTATGTCGCGCCCCGGAACCGCCGGGCCGATGTTCAGGAGCCTGACTGACATGTGCCTCAATATCGACGGGGCCCGAAAACAGGTGCATGTACTCTGAGTCTTTGCGGCCCGGTGTCCGGGCCAGCTTGACGACGAGGGGGTCTGCGTCGCGCTCCGCCAGGCTATTGAGGGTCTGAACCACCTTGGCGTTGTCTTCGAAGCTGTGCAGGCGGCCGCTTCGCGAGCGGAACTCGCCGGGCGTCTGCTGCC
>Ga0255056_10000106_pt1 | contig 20155 bp, 19 predicted proteins | sample Cases_109_1_MG_FD_183639 | JGI IMG/M metagenome (GOLD analysis project Ga0255056, IMG submission 183639) | Seawater microbial communities from Amundsen Gulf, Northwest Territories, Canada - Cases_109_1 | ecosystem: Environmental > Aquatic > Marine > Gulf | place: Canada: Northwest Territories... | reverse complement strand
CTGTCTCAACATCTAGTCCATGCAAAATTAGATGTAGCGAGCCATTTTATAGCGGAAACTCGTGGGGAAAATTACGGTAGTGGCCTTCAAAAGCTGTAATAAGTGATGAGCATAGATATAACGAATGTTTGTTAGATCATATAGTTGACGTAGGAAGCATAGATACTGTAATTCGAATTCAAAGAGCTTGTGAAAGGAAGTACCACTAATAGGCTTATTATTTAAATGTCAGACAAACGGTATTGTTTTTGTCAATCTAACCTAAACAATGAGATTGCAATACGAATTTTAAAGAGTATAGTTCGCGACCGATGAAATATTTTATGCAACAACAAACCCAATATACATGCCGTCCAAAGGTAACGTTTATGCGTGCCAAGAATAAGGCAAGTAACATGATGCATTGTGTAAAAATGAATATAGTAATGATTATTAAAAAAATGAAACTTATTACTTAACGAACCTTCTAACTTAAATGGAAGGTGCAGCTCACCTTCCGGATAGAAACCAAAAACCCCGGTAGCGTGAGCTTCGGGGTTTTTTATTGCCCAAATTTAATAAGCTAGGAATTCGAGAATGGTTTCACAATCATTATTGATGACTCAACTAGAGGATTTTTAACTACATAAAGACAAGGAGACATGTGATGAACTTAGAGAAAGTTTTGAAAAATAATGAGAGCGTGAGCTTTATGTTTTTCCTTTCAGGAAAACTATGGTATCGCACTGAAAGTGGATTTAAGTTTCCTGTGCCCATTAAAGGTTCCGGTCAGTCGGTTTTTCTTAACGAAGATCGTGCAAATCGCTTTTACCCGTATATCAAAGCGCATGTGGAAAAATTGGATAAGACTAAAGCAGCTTAAATATAGGTGAAATATGAACATAAAAGACATGGCAATTAATAACAAAACAAAGTTTTTACGGTGCCAAAATGGTATAGCCTATTACGCTTTAACAGTGCCATATAGTGAAATGTTGTATAGCTTTCCTGTACCACTAAATAGCACGCAAGATGAAGCCTTAACAGCAGAAGGTCATACTATTCACTTTATGGATTACATACATAAAGCGATTCGAGAGGGTACCCTGCTTAAAGAAGTTGCTTAATTGCTTTTAATTAATTTTAATTAATTTTAATCCATGAGATAAATATGGCTAGCAATATGAAGCTTCCCAAAAATGGGGGAATAAAACTTTTATGCGCAATTCATTATACAATCATCCTTTATTACATAAAGGCAGTGCGCATAAAAAACCAATAAGGCTATATGCCACAAAAAAGACTGCAATGAATAAAGAGTGGTTACTCCAAAACATATTCTAAAAAGTATACTTTTTTTGTGAATTTTTTATTTCTACTTATAAATATATGCTGATATTAGTAAACTGTTTAAAATTCAATTTAGTATTTAAAATAGAATTAATATTTTTTATTTTCGTTTAACTAGAAACTACAGTATTTAATATTGCATATAAATAATGAATACGTTAGCCTGCGTTTAATTTCTAAACATATCACGTTCTATTTTTTATACAAATCTCTACGATGTCTGCTTAACGTAACAATATTAGAAATATGGTAATGAGAATCTTCAATGAAAAAATTCTTAATAGTATTACTGGGTTTATTTCTCTTAGGTGTTTTTGGGTATATATGTATATACCATTTTAACCATAAAGTAAGAATTCAAGATGATATCAATACCCGTACGAATAATGTTCTGTCTGCACAAGGACTAGATAATGTAACGATAATCACGGATGCTCGTGACATAATTCTTACGGGTAAAGTGGCAAGTGAGTCAATTCGACAACAAGCAGAAAAGCATGCTAGTAAAGTATTCGGTGTTCGTACGATAGAAAACCAATTAACTGTTGCAGCTACTGAGCCGATTGTTGAGTCTGAGCCCGAATCCGAAGCATTAGAACCTGTAAAAAAAGAAGTGCCTCAAGCAGGCAAGCTAGAAACCTTACCAGAATTTACCTATCAACATGACTTCAATGCACTATTAAGTGCTAATGAAATCAACTTTACTAGTAATAGTGCTGATATTGATGCTTCGAGTTATAGTTTATTAAGTAACTTAATCGAAGTTGCAAATTAGTGTCCCGAAGCCAAAATTGAAATTGGTGGGCATACAGATTCTCATGGCAGCGATGATTACAATCTAAACCTTAGTCAGGCACGTGCATCCTCAGTTATGAATTATTTAACAAATAATAGTGTAGATGCTACATGATGATCTACAGTAGGTTACGGTGAAACCAAGTCAATTGATGACAGTGAAAGCGATAAAGGTATGAAAAAAAATACAAGAATAGAATTCAACGTAGAGGGCCTTTGCTAATGGGCTATTTAATTACACAACTTTGGATTTGTTTACTAGGTGCAACAATTATTGGCGCAGTTATAGGATACTGGTTAGCCAAATCAACTTGTAAAAGTAAGCTTGCAGACCTAGATGAAAGTTGGCAACGCAAATTAAATGATAAAGAAAGTGACTACTCTCGAAAACTAGAAGAAGCAAGTAAACCCGCTGCTACGGGTACCGCGACACAGATGATTTCAATGGCGGAACAAACTAGCTATGACGTCGAAAAAGTAGAAGGCATTGGTAAAAGTTATGGTAAAAAACTACGCGATATGGGGATTTCTACTACCGAGCAGTTACTTAACCAATGTTACAATTTAAATGGACGCATTACTGTAGCTGAACAAATTGGTATTGAGGATTTTGTGGTAAACAAATGGGCAAGCATGTCTGACCTTATGCGTATTAGCGGCATAGAAGGGCAGTTAGCTGAACTTATGGTGTATGCAGGTATTGATTCAGTACAAAACTTAGGCCAACAAAACACAGATGTTCTACATAGGAAGCTAACTACTACAAACCAAGAGCAACACCGCGCAGAAATTATCCCAGATGAATCTACTTTAGAGCTTATGGTCAGCCAAGCAAAGCCATTAAAAGCTATAATGCAAGACACCTAGTACGTGTCTTTTATATCATTCAATAGCCTTAAATCAAAAACCCTAAAATAATTATTTTGAATTTAGTTGAGAGCGAGCTTTTATAGTTCGCCCCAACTTTTGCGTCTGCGCCAGGGGACTCTAGTAATTACTAAACCTAGCGCCAAGCTACCAATAGCCGTTATTGCGCCAGTAACAAACCATTTCCGATCTTTGTGAATGGATTTGAATTCACGATTCTCTAGTTTAATTTGTTCGACCTGCGCGCGCTCTTCCTCAAGAGTTTTTTTTAGTTTTTGATTTTCTTTCTGTAACTCTAAGGGCCGCTTGGCAGAATTTTTGACTCGAGACAGTTCTGTAGATAACTGAGTAGTGCGCTTTTTAACTTGAATATCAAAGTTAGCCTTTAAAGCATCATATTCTTTTTTCAAAGTTTCATACTGTTGACGGCCAGCAGGCTCATTAATTAAATAACTTTCTAACATCCAGCCTACTTTTTTATCTTGAGTAGCAACCAATACATAGCCTTCATCCCGATTAGTTTTTAATATTTTTACAGGAGTTCCACTTTTTAATTGCGCAACTATTTCACTACTCAAGCTCATGTTGCGATGAATGGTGATTTCAAGTTCATCTGTAACATAGCGCATCTCTTCTGCAGATATGCTGACACTACTCCATATAAACAACATTAGTGCGATTGTTACTGCATGTCTGTTATGGAACATTAAACTAAAGCTTTAAGATTAAATAAGAATGCAGCCTAGGTCTTATCTGCTAGCGCGCTTACAGGTATTCGCTTCACTTCATAGCCATCCTTTTCCATCAAAGCAAGCACTCCTTGATCGCCATATAAGTGTAAAGCGCCTACTGCAATAAAGGTTTTCTTTTCACGTAAAGGTTTACGCATGTAATGCTGCATAACGACGTTTCTATTTTTAACAACATGCTTCAAATAAGATTCGCGATATAACTCATATTCAGGCTTATTAGGAATAAAACTGGTACTAATTTTATACATTTCCATCAGATCTTCCTCTAAATAAGCTTCCAACATCATATTAATCGTATTACGCATTTCTTTATAACTATTGACCGTAAATTCAAGCAGCTTAATTTGCACATCTTCTGGCATGGCATAAAAAGTCACCAAAAACTCTTCGATACTTTCTACTTGATAAAGATCTTTTTTTTGTGCTGCGGCACGATCAAGCAATTCATAGTCTAAAATTAAATCTTCAGTATTTTCTGACTTAACAGCAAAACTACGCATCGCTGCCCATGGCTTAAGATGCAATATAGTTTTTTGATCTAAACCTAGATCTAACAACACCTCTTCAACACGTAAATAAAGATCCTTGCCAATTAATTGCTCTAATGTTTGACCCTTAGGTAAAGTCATATCGCCTTTAATCATTTGGCCGCCATGGTAGGGATTCCAATAATGATCGCTGGGGAACGACTCCATCGCAAAGCTCGTCATTTCATCAAACTTACCAACGATACTATTGCGCACTTTGTTTACGCGTTTATCATTCATGTGAATAGTGCCAAAAATATAGCCTACCAATTCTTTATCTTTTTCAATCTGCCATAAAACCCCTTCGCTAAATCGGCCTGATTCTTTTACAGGTTTTTGAAGCTCCTTTTCCATTTTTAACAATTCTTCATCCGACAATTCACCTACTTCCTCAACAATAGGCTTATGTACTTTTTGTGAAGATGCTCTACTCATTTGCACTCCAACTAAAAAAATTAAAGCTGTAGCAAAGATTATATAAATCAATGTGTTCCATAAATTTACTAGGCGCATAGTTTATGACTCCAACTGCATTAAATAGATAAATCCTAAAGTTAGACCTTAATCGTAAGAACTTAATTCCCGTTAATTACGTGCATAAAAAAGCTGCTTTTGGTGCCCCAACAGCAGCTTTATATACTATCAAAACAATCTTACTGTGCGATTCACGGTTAATTTTCATGCAAACACTACTTAAGATATTTTCCTAAGGGTTTTTGGTACCTTATCGTAATCTACAGAAATAGCATCGTTTGGACATGCCTCAACACAAGCAAAACATCGGATGCACTCGTTCTCATCAATGAATAGAGAGTTGTAGTACAAACCTGAAGTTTTTGCGGGCTGCACACGCTCGAAACTAATAACACTCCCGCCACCATTAACTTTGAAGTTGGTTGCTTCGACTAAACAGTCAGGCGTAGGTTTCACCATCAAGCATTCATCGCATAACACACATTTTGTATTATCAATTACAGGCGCTGGAGAACGTGCGTCTTCATATTTATCGAAGTAAATGTCACTGTCTGCCAAACCAGCTTCTTGCAGAGCTTCAACACCTAGATCAATCATTACTGGTGGCCCACAAAAGTATGCCTTCATATTATCAACAGAAACTACACCTTTGCTTAAATATTCATTCTTAAAATGCTCGGTAACAAAACCACGTGGCCCATCCCAATCACTGTCTTCTGCTTCTTCGGATAAGACCTGTATAAACTTAAAAGTATGATTCTTGCTCCACTTACGTTCCATCTCTTGCATTTCTTCTTGCAAATATAGATCTGCTTGAGTTCTAGCCCCGTAAAAGAAGTAACAATCCCTCTCAACTTGCATGTTGCACGCTGATTCAACGATTGCGTTAATCCCGCTCATACCACTACCACCGGCGATACACACCATTGTTTTATTACTAGGGTCTAATCCAAACTTGCCAAGAGGGCCAGAAATTTTTACGTGCTCACCTTCGCGGTTTCCTTCTGCTATCCAACTGGAAAGCTTGCCGCCATGCACTAGACGAATAAAAAACGAATACTCATTTTTATTTTCGCTTTCTGGAGCAAGCGCAAAGGAGTATGAGCGAGGCTTTCTACAACCCGGCACTGTAATCGTCGCATACTGACCTGCTTTAAACATTATTTCCTTAGCGTGTTCATCACAACGTATAACTACCTTATAGGTATCGTACGTTAAATTCTCAACACTACTGATTACCCCTTGGTTTACCGTTACACGTTTGGTCTGAATATCACGATCAGGCTCCGGAAGCGTTCTAATATAATTATCAAACGGATCGTGGAAGTTTTTTTGTGCCGTTGCCATTATTTCATTTACTCCTCATTAACTTTTATTGGTCTTTATTCCCTATTAATACTCAGCAACTGTTAGCTAAAAGATACCGGGATGGCGCTTTTTAGCAAATGCGATGATCTGTTCATCACTTGCTTCAACATCATGGTTTTGTGGGTCTTCACGCCATTTTTGAATATAGCCTTTTTTACCACCCCACTCTTTGAGTAAAGCTTTTTTACGCATCTCTTCACTAGCCTTATCGATTTCACAAAGCACAGAATAGAAAGTTGGGCTAGTACCAAAGTCGGTAAGCATTTCTGAATTCAAGGCATTCACATTGACACCGCCAGGTGTGTTACTACCTTTTAATTGTTTTTGCGTAGAACAAATTCCATCCACATGGCCCTCAACAATCACAAGATAAGCATACGTCTCCCCTCGGTCATTATATAAGCGACACAAATCCCCATCTTCTAAGCCTCTTTTTTTGGCTTCATTCGGATTTAACTCCACCGTTGGCCTTGACATCATGGCCTGTAAACGTGGAACTGACTGGAACGTATCACCAATAAAGTAGTGCGATGCACTACTTAAAATTTGTAAAGGATATTTATCACGTTTAGGATCTTCTTGGCCCTCAATTTCTGGCACATAAGAAGGAAGTGGATCTATCCCTTCTTCTTTCAATGCATCACACCAAATATCAATTTTGCCTGATGGGGTTGGCCAACCATTCTTCATAAAGTTTCTGCTTTCAGTGCTGGTATTCGCACGAACAAAACCTTTATTTTCAAAGTCTTCGTATTTAATGCCCTCCATTAACAGATTCGATTCACCTTGATCGCATAGCACATCACGAACAATTTCTTCATCCGTTTGTGTGAATGCATTATCACCGTCTTCAACATAATCCATTTTCTTCGCTAACATACGGAATAATTCAGAATTTCGAACACTTTCGCCTAATGGCTCAATAACCGGTTTGTTCATAGAGTAGTACCAGTTGCCATAGGTGGCTATCATATCCATACGTTCTAGTTGTGTATCTGCAGGGATAACAATATCGGCATAATTACAAGTATCTGTCCAAAAGGTTTCATGCACCGCAACAAATAAATCGTCGCGCATGAAACCATTACGCACCCCATTGGTATTTGGTGCACAATTGGCTGGATCTGAGTTATACACAAAGATGCTCTTAATTGGTGGATCCAGTTGTTCTCCGTCCGCGCCAATATTCTCAGATAATGCACGGCCGATCTGCACCATGTTGACGTCACGTTTACGTGTCCCCAAATCAGTCCGATGTAATTTTTCCGATATGTTGCGGAACCACATCTCTTCTAAGTTTCCAAAACAAGCACCACCACAATCTTCACGCACTGCGCCCGTGATACACGGAAGAACTAATATAGAACGACACATTTGACCGCCATTTTGGTGACGGTTTAGACCGTAGTTGGCACGAATAAAGGACTTCTTCGTTGACGCGTATTCCAATGCAAGCTTTTCAATATCCGCTGCAGAAACACCGGTAATTTTTTCTACTTTATCTAAAGGATAATCAGGAAGTTTTGTTTCAAGTAATGCTTCCCAACCATTAGTTTGTTCTTTTAAGAATTCAAGATCATGTTTACCTGCATCCACGATCACTTTCATCATGCCTAACGCTAATGCAGCATCCGTTCCCGGCTTAGGTTGAATGTGCCAGTCAGCCATCATCGTGGTACGCGTTACACGCGGATCGATTACGATCAACTTCATGCCACGTTCTTTGGCCTCACGAATAAATGGAATTGCATGTACGCCAGTACTGACTAAATTCGCACCCCAAAGAATCATGAGATCCGCTTTTTCGGCTGCTTCATGTACCGACATATTTGGATGAGCCATACCGTAAGTATGCATGCCGGCCCACATCGCAGCATAAATACAAATCGACTGAACCAAACCTGCTGCTTCCATTTTGTTCCAGAAACGATAGTCCATAGTCCAGAAACCGATCATGCCCATGGTTCCTGAATAGGAATAAGGTTGCACTGCGGCACTACCATATTCACTGATTACACTTTTGAAATTATTCGTGATGGTTTCTAACGCTTCATCCCAACTAATACGTTCAAATTTTGCACCTGGACCTTTAGGGCCAACACGCTTATGAGGATAGAGCACACGGTTTTCGTTGTAGACAAAATCAAGATAGTGATTCACCTTGTTACATAGATATCCGCGTGTAATTGGGTGAGTAGGGTCGCCTTGCACGCGCACCGCTTTACCAGTTGAGTCGTCACGGGTCACCAGCATAGAACATGAATCCGGACAGTCGTGCGGGCAGGTAACATGGTGAATGGAATGCCCTTCGGGCGCTTTAATTTTGTCGGTCTGCATTTTAGTTATTCCTCCACTACCCCATGTTGTAGCCTATTCATGGCAACATCTGAGTAGATTGATGTTATGACTTATTTAAGAGTCACTCTGTTATGAGTTAGACATTACTACAAGGCTATATTGTCTACAATATTTAAGGTAAGCCATTTGTTGTCCATCTCTAGCTAATTCTGACTATATAACATTATAAAAAATAAGGGGTTTATTTAAGTATCTAAAGTTCGCTGGAGAGTTAGAAATAATGAACAAATAGTCTTTTAAGCTAACCTGCCAAAAACACCTTTATAGAAGAGAGAGCTGCTCTTCATCTACCTGCTCTAACATTTTCAATTTAGACACTGAGACACCTAGTAGTCTTACACGTCTACCATTCACCACGGCTTTATAGAGTAAATCTGGCAAAGGAGTCGTAATATCATCAAGTTTGCTAATATTATAACTCAAGGTTATGGATCGAGTGATTTGTACAAAATTTTCAAACTTCACTTTTAGTGTAATGGTACGTGCTGTCATGCGTTTATCTGACAGACCTTGCCACACCTCTTCCGCAAGCCTAAGCAATCTGAGTAGCATTTCTTCTATATCGCCCACATCCTCACTATATGTTTTCTCCGAACCGATGGATTTGCGTTGCCGATGGCTGACCACTTCACGATGGTCTATGCCCCGTGCTGCGTGATAGTAGTAATCAGTTATCTTACCAAACATCGGCTTAAGCTCTTCAAGACTCCAAGCAAGTAAATCTTCTCCCGTATACACACCCAAGTTCTGCATTTTACTTTCGGTAGCGGGTCCTATGCCGTGGAATTTTCCAATCGGCAATTTCTTTACAAAATCAGGGCCTTGTTTTTTAGTGATTAGTGTCAAGCCATCAGGTTTATCTAAGTCAGAAGCGATTTTGGATAAAAATTTATTGTAGGAAATGCCCGCAGATGCGGTAAGCCCCGTGACTTGCTGAATCTCATTTTTAATAGCTTTCGCAACAAGCGTTGGCGAGCCAAAGCTACGCTTACATTGCGTGATATCTAAGTATGCTTCGTCTAAAGAAAGTGGTTCGACTAAATCGGTATAGCTAAACATGATGTTGCGAATTTGCTGTGAAATTTGTCGATACAATTCAAAACGTGGTCGAACAAAAATCGCTTTTGGACACAACCGTAAGGCATGCGCGCAAGGCATGGCCGAGTGAATTCCAAAATTACGTGCTTCATAGCTACAGGTAGCAACCACGCCACGCTTTTCAGGATCTCCTCCCACAACCACAGGTTTATTACGGTATTGTGAAAAATCTCTCTGCTCTACCGCAGCATAAAAGGCATCCATATCAATATGTATGATGTCTTTCATGTTTAACTATTGTTAAAAATTACCCATATGAAATTTATCAAAGAAACTATCACTTATATTGATCAAATACCTATCAAATACCTATGAATATGATTTAGAATTTACACAAAATTCTTACCAAGAGGTTTTCAATCTATAAATGAACTAGGTTCATCGCAAACCTAGTCAGAACCATAACGAGGTTAACATTATGGCCACATTATCAGAAAAAATTCTCTGGCCCATAGTTGGCATTTTTATCTTTGCCGTACTAGCTGGATTTTATATCGACGATCGCAGAAGGTTAGTGGAAGAAGGGATGACAGGATCTACTGAGCAACAAGCGAGTACTCAGCAAAAGAGTTCGCCCTCCACAAAAAATAAAAATGCTAGCTCAAACTCTGGCTCTAACCATGCATCTAGCAAGAGTACAAAGCAAACTGCATCAAGTAATCAAGCAACAGAAGCTACCTCAATGAGCATAGATGAATATCTTGCTCAATCAACCAGTGAGCGCAACCAACAACTTGAAGCAAACGTTGCTCACCATCAAGGTTTTTCTGGCGGCATCGATGAGTACTTAAGTGGTAGCGAATCTAAAGCAACAAAAAACATACATACTAAGGCTAATAGTGGAAGCAGAAACACTCAACAAGCCGCTGGTGCGACTTCTATGAGTATGGAGGAGTATCAAGCAAAAACTAGCGACAAATCACAAAATCAATCTCAGCAACAAGTTAACACAAGTGCTTACCATGGCGGCATTGATGGCTATCTAGCCAAGTTTGGTGATGACGCACAAACTAAATTAAGTACAAATAACGAAAAACCTTTCAACAAAAAAGAACACATGGGCTTCCATGGTTCATATGAAGAATACGCCAAGAAATATAATTAAAGTTAACTAAATTTTCACCAAAAAACGTAGCAATTGAGGCGTTTTTTTTATTATATTATGCTCCACACTTATGTAATTTTCCCTTAATTTACAGGTAATTGCGCACGAAGTTCATCTCGATCAAACCACCATTGATCTGCTATCATGACATCAATAATTTTTGCCAAACGCTCAAATAATTGATCCGTATCGTTCAATTCTAATATTTCTATCCAGGTTTTTATCATCTCTTCGCCTTCAATATTGCGATGTCTTTTTGCCACCTTTGCTACAATTTGTGTAGTAAGAAACATCAAATTTTCACGATGATCATCACCACGTAAATCTGCAATATATTGTGCGGCCATTGCAGCCACTGCAGCACCATCAGAATTGTCTGGAGTTTCATCTACAATGTTATGCAACATCTCGACCGATAAAGTTGGATTAATAGGGTAGGTAACTGATAACCAACAACCTTGCCCTAAGGCTGCAATAGATAGTTCATGATCCGATTGATAAAGCACACGACAAGTGCGCACGGCTAACTCAAATGCAGATTCAGCAATAAATAATTCAAGCAACGGTCTCGCACTTTCCCAAGCATCTTCTAATCGACCTAGACCGATAAGTACTTCCGCAGTTTCAAGTTCTAGCTTAGCGCGTTCAATGTTGCTTGCTTCTTTAGGTAAATTCCTCAGCTGTTGCTGAAATTTAATTAGTTCATTTTCAAGCCAGGCGCGCTCATCTGCAGATTGCAGTGAACCAATTGCATCAGGTAACGAATCTTTTTTCGGATCGAACTTTTCAATCATTTTTAAGGGTTATTGCTTTGAAAACCAAATAAGTTTTGATTTATTTTTCCCGGTATCAGCATACATCATTACGTTACTGTAAATAAAAAATGCCCCGACTCTGTAGCACAGAGCCGAGGCATAATATTTGTTGGATTAGTAAAACTAGCGGTTCATTATTAAACGTAACCAGCTTGTTTATTCATCTGTGCCGCGATCTTTAACTCACCTTCAGATGCCATCTCATCATCCCACTTCGCCAACTGCTTCTTCATGTAAGCGTGCATCACGGGAGGAATGAGCAGCATCGCAAATAAGGTGAAGTAGCCACGCCCGCAGTCCGGAGCACCCACTTCTTCTAGTTCCCAAAAGTGGGTCTCACCACGATCATGGTGGTCACCTTGACGACCAATCTCGATGAAGAACCAGCTGGTAAATGCGGTTGAGTTGTCCCAGCTGTGGCGGTAGTCAATCGGTTGACCTTTCTCGCGGATTAATCCGTAGTGCTCAAGGTAGTTGAGTACTTCAAGTTCGAAGTTGGAAATTACCCATACGCCAGCAAGACAGAGCATGCCAATCCAGCCACCTACAAACCAGAATAAGAGTACGGTAGGTAAGGCCATGAAGTAACCGCGAATCCAGCGGTTTTGCCAAGACAGGAAGCTCACGCCAATTCTTTCCAAGCGTTGCTTTTCCATCATGAATAAGAATTTACTTTGTCCAAATCCTGATAAAGGATAGTGGATGTAGATGTTGCGTCCACGCGGTGCGGTCGCTGGGTCATCTTGGCAACCCAATTCTAAATGATGGTTGTATACGTGCGCATAGCAAAAATGCGCTTTACCACTAAGCGCCATCATCCAACGGGCAATCACGAAACTGAAGCCTTTGGTATGCGCAAGCTCATGTCCGTAGATGATACCAATGCCAGCAAAGATGCCAGTAGACCAAACCGCGCCGAGGAGCTGAGTCCCGGTAATACCATCTTGGACGGTTAGCCCTAATATGGCGGTCTCACCTATCGGTACGCCGTTCATGTATTGCCAAATGCGCCATGCGAGGGCCAGTTGTAACAGTATGAATACGGCAAGCATGCCGTACATGGTGCCATTTAATAATGGGACCACGCCGTTGGTGTCACCATTATCATCAAACCCTGCACCTGGTGTCTGTGAAGTGGTTAAGGTATCAACGATGATGCCAACGCCTAATAACACTACACCCGTCCATACCCATGGACCACCCGCGATCACGCCAAATAGCGATGCCAAAATTAATAACGGGGCGAGAAAATATCGCGCATTAATTAATAACTTCTTCATGTTTGCCTCCTAGTTCATAGCGGGCCTGCGGCCCAACGTTCGCAGGTGTAACACCTACATGAAAACTTTCAATAAACCAAATATACCACTCAGCTGCTAAGATATAAAGGTTGTAACACTATTCTGACCTAAGTTTGTCTAGTACATAGCTACAACGATGCCCTAGATATGTTATAATTAACAGACATAATTGCTACAATAACTTAGACAAAACTGCGACAGATTAATGTGACTGCTAGACAAACAAGTGCAACTTCTGACGAGCACCCTATTCAGGTTGTCGCGAGACGTACTGGACTCACTGCAGATGTAATTCGAGCATGGGAACGTCGCTATAGTGTTGTAAACCCAAAACGCGCGAGAAACAGTCGCAGATTATATAGCGATGTAGATGTAGAAAAACTTAACTTATTACGTCGTGCCACATCAGAGGGACGACGCATAAGTGATGTTTCAACCTTATCTATACAAAAACTTCGTGAGTTAGTAGACAAAGATGAATCTGCTGCCGCACGAATTCCTATTGCTAAAATTGAACAACGCCCCAGCACCGGCTCGGTGATGGAATATTTTGATGATTGTTTAGATGCAGTACAACGCTTAAGCAGCCAAGATATTTATCGCTCTTTAAGTGATGCATCAAAATCTTTAGGCATAATATTTTTATTAGAAGATCTGTTGCGCCCACTAGTTTCGCATATTAAAGATGAATGCCGTCGCGGCGCATTACGCGATACCCATTACGCAATTGCGATTTATTCAATACGCGGATTCCTTTCAAGCTTAGTTATGAGCGAACCAAATGCGGAATCAGAATATAAACTTATCTGCACATCCCCTACTGGCCAAGTAAGTGATATTGCAGCCTTGCGCCTTGCAGCAGCAAGTAAATCTAATGGATGGAACGCAATATTTCTGGGCATGTATGGGTCTGTAAATGAGATTATTTATGCACAACAAAAAAGCAATGCCCAGCTTATTGCAATTGGTATCACTAGACCTGCTGATGATCCTTTGCTTCCTAACCAGTTACGTCGTTTGCGCAATGAACTTGACATCTCAATTGAAATTGTAGTAACAGGCAGTGGAGCAGCCGCCTACTTTGATGTATTGCAAGAAATTCAAGCAAACTTTATACAAACCATTAGTGAACTATATTTATTACTTGATCGCGTAAAACAAAGCATCCAGCTAGCGAAGTAGCAAGAGGCATTAACTTGTAGCATTTGCTATACTTGAGCTCACCAGAACAATAACCATTACTGCAACCAGAATAGCTGTTGTTTAACAACCCAAATATAAAATAACAACAATAATCTTTAAAATCGTGACACAAAAAAAATCCTTTTCGTATGAAGAACTGCTGTCCTGCGGCAGAGGTGAAATGTTTGGCCCTGGCAACGCCCAATTACCAATGCCGAATATGTTAATGATGGATCGCATAACTAAGATCTCCAACGAAAACGGTACATATGGGAAAGGCGAAGTCGAAGCAGAGCTGGATATCAAATCTGATTTATGGTTTTTTGATTGCCACTTTCCTGGTGACCCAGTTATGCCTGGCTGTTTAGGTTTAGATGCACTATGGCAACTACTAGGCTTTTTTATTGCTTGGCAAGGTAATCCTGGCAGAGGACGTGCTTTGGGAGTAAATGAAGTACGTTTTATTGGACAAGTTTTACCTACCGCAAAAAAAGTTGGCTATCGTCTAGATATCAAAAGAGTCATAAATCGCGGCACTGTGATGGGAATTGCTGACGGTATAATGTCGGTGGATGGCAAAGATATTTATAAAACTAAAGATCTACGTGTGGGTTTATTTACATCAACCGAAGGCTTTTAAGACGTTGAAAAATTATTTTGCTGCAAAGCCAATTTTAGAATGAGTGCCATCACAAAACGGTCGGTTCACACTTTTCTCACAGCGACATAACCCACCTACTTTACGATAAATCTTCTGCCCACTTGCATCTTGTATACAAACATCACCTTTGAATATTAATGGGCCATTTGCTTGCACTTTAATAGACAACAATCCTTCATTTTCCGCCTTCTGCTCTGACTCTGGCGGCTTAATAAATATTCCTGGCTCAACAAAACCAGTTTTTTTGTGCTGTCCATCACAATAAGGTTTGTTATTAGATTGACCACATCTACATAAATATAACTCCTCGGCTTTTTCTATTAATTCCCCTTCAGCATCAAGTAGCTCCAGAGATCCTGTGATATGTAGCGGTCCATTCCCAAGTGGCATAACAATATTTATTTTACGCATCGCTAACTAGGCCTTTAGACTTTTGGAAACAATTTCAAACACGTCTTTTGATAAAGTTTTATGCTGAGCAATAACATCTAGCTGTTCGCACATTTTTTCTCCACAAGGAGCCGCATATTTTCGCCAACTCATTAGGGTCCTCACCAAACGCGAAGCGATTTGTGGATTCATATCATTTAGCTTAAGTACTTGTTGTGCGACGAATCTATAGCCACTGCCATCAGGATTGTGGAAATGATATGCGTTTTGGCCCGCAAACACGCCGATTAAAGAACGCACTTTATTTGGATTGCTCATAGCGAATACAGGATGATGCATAAGTTCTTGTATGTTTTGTAAAGCATTTGGAACTTTTGAGCGTGCATGCATCGCAAACCATTTATCCATTACCAAACTATCGTCTAACCACTTTCTCTCAAAAGCACTTAGTACTTGCTCGCGCTGCTCAGACTCAAAATGAATTAAGGCATTTATAGCCCCTACTTGCTCAGTCATGTTATTTGCTTGTTGAAATTGCTCAGCCGCAAGCAGCCTATATTCACCTTTGTCCAGCATACATAACAACTGCAAACAAACATTCTGCAATCTTCGTCTTGCCATCTCATCTGCATTATATTGATAGTCGCTATTCTGATGGCAATTGCTGTAAGTTTTTACTAGCTCTTCTTCTAAATACAGGGCAATTCTTTTTTTCAATTCATCACATGCTGTTACACACGCTCGCACGTCGATTACATCTAGGTGCTCTTCTAAATCTTTTTCATTTGGCAGTATAAGCAACTCTGCCAGCAAACTTTGATCGGTTACGTTGGGTTGTATAGCATGTGCCAATGCATATCTTAGTGTAGTAATCGAACTGGTGTCGTTTGAAGGGGTTTTATTCACTACATTTTCAAGCAGTACATTTAATGCTAATCGATTACCTGCATTCCAACGATTAAAGGAATCATTAGAGTGTTTTAATAACAGAGCTAATTGATCGTTTGTGTATTCATATTGAAGTTGTACAGGCGCAGAAAACTCTTGTAATAAATCTGGAATAGGGTTGCTCGAAATATTTTTAAATTGAAAAGTCTGTTTTTTCTGACTCAAGTTTAATACTTGACTATCGACTAGAGACTTCCCTTCTTGACTTATCAATGAAGTTTTAATCGGTATAAAAAATGGTTTTTTTTCATTGCACTCGGGAGTCGATGGACAACTTTGCTCACATTCAATCAAATAAGTTTTTGTTGCTGCGTCCCAATTATCTTTAACCGTAACTACTGGGGTGCCAGCTTGTTCATACCATCGCTTAAAATCTGATAAATTGGCATTATTGGCATCTGCCATGGCGGCAGCAAAATCATCTGTGGTAACTGCTTGACCATCATGGCGTAGGAAATATAAGTCCATTCCTTTACGAAATCCATCCACACCAAACATGGTTTGATACATACGTACAATTTCTGCTCCTTTTTCATAAACCGTTAAGGTGTAAAAATTATTGATCTCCATAAATGAAGCTGGACGTACCGGATGTGCCATAGGACTCGCATCTTCTGCGAATTGATAGGCACGTAATGACCGTACATCGCTAATGCGTTTTGCTGCGCGCGAAGTTACATCTGAAGTAAATTCTTGGTCGCGAAAAACCGTCAAACCTTCTTTAAGACTAAGTTGAAACCAATCTCGACATGTAACCCTATTTCCCGTCCAATTATGAAAGTATTCATGTGCCACTACAGCTTCAATATGCATAAACTCTGAATCGGTTGAAGTGTCTGGCCTTGCTAATACGCAGCTGGAGTTAAAAATATTTAACCCCTTATTTTCCATTGCCCCCATATTGAAATCATCTACTGCAACAATCATATAAATACTTAAATCACACTCTAATCCAAAACGTTGCTCATCCCATTGCATCGCTTTTTGCAAAGAACGCAATGCGTGCTCGCACTTATCTTCATTATGTTTTTCAGTATAAATTCGTAACGCGATGTCTTTCTCTGATGTTGTGTGATGTGAACCCTCTAAAAACACCAAGTCTCCTGCAACCAATGCAAATAAATAACTAGGTTTTGGAAAAGGGTCTTCCCATACTGCGAAATGCTGACTACCAACAACACCTTCCTCTTTAAGGTTTCCATTAGAAAGTAATACCGGATAGCGAGACTTATCTGCTTGAATACGTACCGTATATTTTGACATCACATCTGGACGATCTAGAAAATAGGTAATCTTACGAAATCCTTGTGCTTCACACTGAGTGCAAAAATTTCCACTGGATTTATATAAACCCTCTAAAGATGTGTTGGTCTGAGGTGTAATTTGCGTCTTTATCGCCAATGAAAATTGCTTAGGCACATTTGGGATTAGCAATGCCTCACCAGTGCAACTATATTGCTCAGCACTCAGGCGAGCGCCATCTAGTTCTATATATTGCAAATCAAGTTCTTTGCCATGCATGCTTAATGTTGGGTTCGCCCCGCCATGATCAGGATTGCAGCGCATCTGCATGCAAGAGGTTACTATTGTCACTTCTTCCCCAAGCTCAAATTCAAGATACACTTGGTCTATGTAGAAACGAGGGGGTGTATAGTCTTTTAGATATACCGCTTGTGGTTGTCCTTCTTTCATAATACGAACCCTAACCCATTAGAATAACTTTTGTTAAGTACTGTTTTATCACTCAACTAAAATAACGATGACCAAGCAAATAACAAATATTGCTGGATATCAATTCACCGTAATTGATGACGTAGAAAAAGTTTTTGAGAATACTCAAGCTATTTGCAGGGAAACCCACATAAAAGGCAATATTTTTATTAGCTCAGATGGAATCAATCTTGGTTTAGCAAGCACTCAAAATGATATTGAATACTTTTTACAAAAACTCGATAACTTATGTGGCTTAAATAATTTATTACTAAATACCACTTATTCTGATTACATCCCTTTTAAGAGACTATTAATTAAAATTAGGAACGAATTGGTCCCGATAAAGCCATTGCCAGCCGATCATCCAAGCTCTTCAGCAACAATAAAACTATTAAAAAATATTAATTCTATTGAAAAAAATGCTAAATACATTAGCCGCGACGAGTTAAAAGAATGGCTGGATGCGGGAAAGGATATCACCCTACTGGATATGCGTAACGAGTTCGAAGTAAATTTAGGATCATTTGAAAATGCAACTCACCTTAAAATAAGAAACTTTAGAGACATTATCCAACTCGAATCTAAAATCAATGAAATTCCCAAAAACAAACCGTTAGTAACTTTTTGCACCGGGGGTATTCGCTGTGAAAAAGGTGCAAGCATATTGGCTCAAAATGGATTCGATCAAGTTTTTCAACTAGAAGGCGGCATAATTAAATATATTGAGAAATACAAAGATAAACACTGGCACGGCGAATGTTTTGTTTTTGACGATCGCGTCTGCATAGACACAAACTTACAACCCAGCGATACTAAAATATGTCGCCATTGCCAAATAGTCATATCAGATACTGAAAATGAATACTGCGATGATTGCGCACATCTCGCTTAGGACCAGAAAATGGAACTGGTTGATATAGGATTTAATTTAACTAGTAGCGTATTTCATAAGGATGCAGATGAAGTTGTAGAGCGAGCCAAACAAGCAGGAGTAAAATATTTTGTGTTAACAGGTTCAGACGTTGAAGAAAGTGCACGTGCAGCAGTACTTGCAACACAATATGAGAGCATGGTGTCAACTGCCGGAGTGCATCCACATCTTGCCAAACAATGGCAAGAAGATAGCTACACAAAATTAAAAAAACTTGCGGGACATATGAAAGTAACGGCAATTGGTGAAGCAGGCTTAGACTACAATCGCAACTACTCAAAGCCAGAACAACAACGCATAGCTTTCAAAGCACAATTAGAACTTGCTACTGAGCTTACAATGCCAATATTTTTACACGAACGTGATGCACATGAAGATTTCGTAAAAATACTTTCAAATCATAGACAACACTTGTCTAAGGTCGTTGTGCATTGCTTTACTGGCACAGCCGAAGAACTAGATACTTATATAGAGTTAGATTGCCATATTGGAATTACTGGCTGGATATGTGATGAGAGAAGAGGTCAGCATCTTCAAACATCGATCAAAAACATACCGGCAAATAGATTGATGATTGAAACTGATGCCCCTTACCTACTGCCCAGAGATCTACCTAAAGATAAATACCCTAAACCAGAAGGTAGACGCAACGAACCTGCCTATTTACCTCATATTTTATCCGCTATTGCAAAATGTCGTAACACTAGCGAGGAACAAACTGCACAAGAAACTACTCAAACAGCTAAAGACTTCTTCTCTATTCGTTAATAATGCTTTTCTTTTAAGTATCTCAATGGTATAAATTTTCTATGACAATACAAGCCAACATAAAAGAAAAAATAACAAATGCATTACATCCTGAATATTTAGAGGTTGCCAATGAAAGTCATATGCACAATGTGCCGCCAGATTCTGAATCACACTTTAAGGTTACTGTGGTTACTACAAAATTTCATGGCAAAATGTTAGTTGCCAGACATCGAATGTTGAATCAGTTATTAAAAGAAGAGCTTGATGGGCCTGTGCATGCACTGTCTTTGAACACACTTACTCCTAAAGAGTGGAAAGAAAAAAATGGCAAGGTTAAGAAATCCCCGCCATGTCTTGGTGGCTCAAAAGCTGGAAAATAGATCTCTGTTTTATTCAGGCCTCTAAAGAAAATAGTGTTTTATCTATTTCTTCTTCCATAATCGGATACGCAAAAGTTGCATAAAAGTCATATCGTGCTTTCAACTTTTCAAATTGGTGCTCATATTCTTTTTCGTAAAAAACGATAAGCTTAATATTCGAATTACGTTGTACAACTGCAATCAATGATTCTAAACTACTGGTACGATCTCTGAAATCTGACTGATAGTTAAACTCTGCTACTACAACAGCTGGTTTTACTTTCTTTAACACCACTAACGCCTTCCGCATACTATATGCCACGGTCGACTCATAACCATGCTTCTTATAAAGTGGACTCAGGTCTGAGTAACCGCCTAACTCTATAATAGACAGCAAGAATTTCTCATTAGCCATGTTAATTGATATAAAGA
>Ga0255056_10000104_pt1 | contig 20240 bp, 18 predicted proteins | sample Cases_109_1_MG_FD_183639 | JGI IMG/M metagenome (GOLD analysis project Ga0255056, IMG submission 183639) | Seawater microbial communities from Amundsen Gulf, Northwest Territories, Canada - Cases_109_1 | ecosystem: Environmental > Aquatic > Marine > Gulf | place: Canada: Northwest Territories... | reverse complement strand
CGGCGCCATTGCTGAAGTTCTGATCGCGTTCTTTGTGACGAATGTAACCCGAGTCATGAAACAGCGAGGTGACAACGGCCATGAGTGCGCGGCGGGCGCCCAGTCGATCGGCGGGCTCAACGCTGCGCTCGTAACCGACGACAAGTCGCGCGAGTGCGAGCGTCATGTCGAGCGTGTGTTGCACATCGTGATAGGTCGTGTCGCAGCCAAGATAGCCGGGGTAGCGGCCTGTAAAGAGCCGTTCGAAATCGTAAAACGCGAGCCACAGCTTGTCGAAAGAAGCGCCCGGGAACGTTTCCGAAAAGAGTTCATAAACCGCGTTTCGAACAGTAGCAGGACTGCTGACCTGGACCGTGTTGGTCACGTCAAAGTCGTTGCGACGATCTTGAGAAACCATGTTCGTGCGTGCATTCATCGGGCCCAAGTGTACATAAGCTAAGCCGCTAAATTGCAATAAATATACTTATTGTAAAGGGCCTGTCGCTGACAGCAGAGAGTGTCGGAATACTAGTCAAATATCGAATTCAGCAACCACCGGAGCGTGATCGGATGGCCTCTCCCAACCACGTGGTTCCTTGTCTACGTAGCTCGCTGTACAGTTTTTCGACAGTGCGTCCGTCGCCAGGATCAGGTCGATTCGCAATCCGGCATTGCGGCGAAATCCTGCAGCCCTGTAGTCCCACCAGCTGAAGGTTTTTTCGGCCTGTTCGAACTGACGAAATACGTCGCTGAGGCCCAGATCGAGGAGCTCTTTCAGAGCGCCTCGCTCCTGCGGGCTGCAAAGTATCGCTTCTCCCCATTTTTGCGCATCGTGAACATCCTCGTCAGCAGGCGCGATATTGAAATCGCCCAGCACGACAAGCTTGTCGTGCAGCCTTAGCTCCGTCTCGAGAAAACTCTTGAGCGCCGCAAGCCAGGATAACTTGTACGCGTATTTCTCAGAGCCTACTTCCGAGCCGTTCGGGACATAGAGGTCTACAATGCGAACGCCGTTGATCGTCGACGCAAGAATGCGCCGCTGCGGGTCCTCGAAACCGGGAAAGTCCGTGACGGGATCAGTCGGCATTTGTTTCGCAATCACAGCAACGCCGTTATAGGTTTTCTGCCCGCTTGCGATGGATTGATAACCGGCCTCGGCAATTTCAGCAGACGGAAACATTTCCGTGACCTGCTTTATTTCCTGCAGAACGAGGACATCCGGTTCATTAGCCGCCAGCCACTCCAGAACATGCGGCAGGCGCACCTTCAGTGAGTTGACGTTCCAGGTGGCTATTTTCAATTCGCGGTGATGCCGTTGTGTCGAAGCAGGGCGTCAATTCGCGGTTTGCGGCCGCGGAATGCGACGTACGCCTCCATGAAATCCCGGCTTCCACCCACCTCCAGAATCTTGCTTCGGAAGCGCTGTGCGGTGTCGCGATCGAATATGCCGTTTTCTTCGAACGCACTGAACGCATCAGCGGCGAGAACTTCCGCCCACTTGTAGCTGTAGTAGCCAGCGGCATAACCACCGGCAAAAATATGCGCGAAGGAATGCGGCGAGCGATTGTACAGCGGGTGCTCGATTAGCGCGATTTCGGCACGAACCTCGGCGAGCATTCCGAGTACATCAATGCCTTCTTCCGAGTTGTATTCTGTGTGCAGCCGAAAATCGAACAGGCCGAATTCGAGCTGCCGCATCATAGCGATGGCCGCACCCATGTGGCGGCTGTCTTCGAGGCGCTCAAACAGTTCCTTCGGCAGAGACTCTCCAGACTCGGCGTGCGCCGAACAACGCTGCAAAACCTCGAAGTTCCACGCGAAATTCTCCATGAACTGACTCGGCAACTCGACGGCGTCCCACGGAACGCCGTTGATCCCCGCAATACTCGGATAGTCCACGCGCGTCAGCAAGTGATGCAGCATATGGCCAAATTCATGAAACAGGGTCACGACATCGTCGTGTGTGAGCAGCGACTCCGAATCTGCGTCGGGCGGTGAGAAATTGCAGACCAGATAGCCAACCGGCAGTGTCGCCTCGCCGGTCAGGTTCTTGCGATTGATGCAATCGTCAATCCAGGCGCCATGTCGCTTGCCGCCGCGCGCGAACATATCGGCATAGAAACCGCCGATACGGTGGCCGTCCGGACCGCAAATGTCGAAGTAGCGTGCGTCTTCATGCCAGGTAGCGACCTCTTCGTTGCGCTGCAATGAAACTCCGTAGAGCTTGCCAGCAAGATCGAACAAACCGTCCACGACTTTGTTCATCGGAAAGTACTGTCGCAACTCCTCGTTGGAAATAGAGTGCTTTTCCTGTTTGAGCTTTTCGAGCCAGAAGGTCAGATCCCAAGGTTCAACGGCCATGCCCGCAAATTCCCGAACCTCGGCGATCTCACGTTCCGCAGCGCTTCTCGAGCGTTCTGCCAGTTGCCGGACAAAGCCTATGACCTCGTCGGTTGAGCTCGCCATTTTTGTTGCCAGCGAATACTCGGCGTAGTTTCCGAATCCCACCAGCAAAGCGGCCTCGTGCCGCAGTGCCAGAATTTTGCGAACGTTTTCCGTGTTGTCCCAACGTTCGTCAGCACCCTGGTCCGAAGCGCGAGTAGCCCATGCGTGATAGAAATTCTCCCGCAAAGAACGATTTTCGGCGTGCGTCATGACGGCGTCGTAGGTCGGGTAATCGAGCGTCAGCAGCCAGCCGTCGCGGCCCCGTTTTTCCGCCTCCGACGCGGCACGCGATAAGGTGCGCCGCGGTAAGCCTTCGAGATCGATCTCATGATCTATGTGCAACAACCAGGCGTCAGCAGCGTCCTGAATGTTGTGTTCGAAATTCGCTTGTGTCGCGGCAAGCTCACGCATGATATTGCGAAAACGTTCCTTGTCGGACTCCTCGAGATCAACACCCGCCAGGCGAAATTCGCGCAGCGCGTGTTCCACGGTGCTGCGCTGTGCCGTGCCGGCGTTCTTCGGGAGGCGGTCATCGACCCGCGCATAGGCCTGTTGTAATCGGGCGTTCTGTGATAATTCGGTGCCGTATTCGGTCAATAGAGGCAGGGCTTCGTTATAGGCGTCGCGCCATTCGCGCGAATCCAGCACGCCCTGCAAATGGCTGACCGGCGACCAGACTCGCGACAGTTCATGTTCCATGTCCTCAAGCGGGGCGACGAGCGTGTCGAAATCGGGGTCGGGGGTGCTGGACAACAGTTCATCGAGCCTTTGCCGATGATCGGCAATAAGCTGGGTCAACGCGGGGATGACATGCTCGGGAGCGATGTCACCGAAGCGTGGCAACGATGAAATATCAAGTAACGGGTTTGTCATCGAGGGTGCTGATATCCTTCTCAGGTCCACAATATTATCACACGGCCGATGGGGTCGGATGTGTCGTAAACCAGCGACAAAGGAAGAATAAATTGACCAGAAACTTTGATCTGCTCGTGCTGGGCGGCGGTAGTGGTGGCCTCGCTCATGCGCAGCGTGCAGCTGAACATGGAATGCGCACGGGCGTTGTGGAATCCGGACCGCTGGGCGGTACCTGTGTCAATGTTGGCTGCGTCCCGAAGAAGGTTATGTGGTACACCGCGGACCACGCACATCATTTCGAACACGCGGCCGACTACGGTTTCGACATTGATGTGAAAGCGCACAGCTGGTCGGCGCTCAAGTCGCGACGTGACGCCTATGTCGGCCGCCTCAATGATATTTATGCAGCAAATCTGGACAAACGTGATGTCACGTTGATCATCGGGCACGCAAGCTTCAAGGATTCGCACACGGTTACAGTCGGTGATCAGGAGATCACGGCAGACCGGATCGTCATCGCGACCGGCGGCCGACCCATCGTTCCCGACATTGCGGGTGCGGAATTCGGTATTACCTCGGATGGCTTTTTTGAGCTCGAAGAACGACCCGAGCGAGTATTGATTGCGGGCAGCGGTTACGTCGCCGTTGAGCTCTCTGGAATTTTTCACGCGTTGGGTAGCGAGACGCAGGTCGTGGTACGTAACGATGGATTGGTGCGCGGCTTCGACAAAATGCTCGGCACCGAGATCATGGCGACGATGCGCTCCAATGGAATCCCCGTTGAGACTGGCGTCATACCGACAAGCGTCACGCGAGACGACGGCGGCCTGACATTGCACAGCAAAGACGGCCGCGCATTCGGCCCCGTCGATTGTGTGCTGTGGGCGATCGGGCGAGCGCCCAACACGAGCGACCTGAATCTTGAAGCCGTTGGCGTGACGATGGATGCGCGGGGCTTTGTGCCAACAGACGAGCTGCAACAAAGCAATGTCGAACATATCTCGGCGCTAGGTGATGTGACGGGGCGCGCCGCATTGACGCCCGTTGCCATCGCGGCGGGACGGCGTCTAGCGGACCGCTTGTACGGCGACATGGAAGGGCGGCACCTCGATTATCGACTGATACCGACCGTCATTTTCAGTCACCCGCCGATGGGCACCGTTGGCAGGACAGAGGAAGAAGCACGCGCGGAATACGGCAATAAAGTGAAAGTCTACACGTCGACATTCACGGCGATGTTCTACGCACTTGGCGATAAGAAACAAGGCTCAACGATGAAGTTAATAACGGCCGGCGACGAAGAGCGTGTTGTCGGTTGTCACGTTATCGGCGAGGGCGCCGACGAGATGATGCAGGGCTTCGCGGTTGCAATAAAGATGGGTGCGACCAAGGCCGACTTCGACGATACCGTGGCGATTCATCCAACGAGTTCGGAAGAACTCGTGACTATGCGGTAATCGACATCTGCTTGAGAACGGGCGTGGTGTCAGGACGAACGCCGCGCCAGAGGTGAAACGATTCGGCAGCCTGTTCGACCAGCATTCCCCAGCCCATGACCGAACGGGTGGCGCCGTGCTCGCGTGCCCAAGCGCTAAAGGGCGTCGGCTGCAGGCCGTAGGAAAGATCGTAGCAAACAGTGTTTTCCGTGATTGCGGCCTTGGGGTACGGCGGCGTATCGCCAAGCACGCCGGCGGACGTCGCATTAATCACAAGATCGTAGTCTTGCGTCGCAGGGACGCCGTTGAATTGGCACGCGGAGATCGGCCCGCTGGCCTCGAATTGATCCACCAGTTCCTGTGCTTTACCGAGCGATCGATTGGCAATAACGAGCGACCGCGGCAGCATTTCAAGCAACGGACCCGTAATGCCGCGAGTTGCGCCGCCAGCGCCGAGAATCAAGATGTTTGCGCCCTCAAGGTTGATGCCGAGATTGATGGCCAGATCTCGTAACAGACCGATACCGTCGGTGTTGTCACCGAAAATCTCGTTGTCCTGAAAAGCGAGCGTATTGACGGCCCCCGCCGTACTCGCACGTTCGCTGAGTTGATCGCAAAGGCGGCTGACCGAAAGTTTGTGCGGAACCGTAATATTCAAGCCCTTGCCGCCCGTGCGTTGAAACTGGCGGACGGCCTGTTCGAGCTTTTCGGGTGCTACCTGAAGTAGCTCGTACTGAATGTTTTGGCCGGTCTGCAGCGCGAAGAGTTTGTGGATGACGGGGGAACGGCTGTGAGAAACCGGGTATCCCATCACCCCATACCGCTCCAAGGTCACTGTTTCGTCAACCAAGCACCTACACTCCGATGGTTACTCTTATTGTTGTTTGGCGAAGAGTATACCTACTCCGCCAGCCAGCGTGCTGCGTCCAGCGAAAAATACGTCAGGATTGCATTTGCGCCAGCGCGCTTGATGCAAAGCAGGGATTCCAGCACGGCTTCTCGTTCATCGAGCCAGCCATTGTCGGCCGCTGCCTTGATCATGGCGTACTCGCCGCTCACCTGGTAGGCGAATGTTGGCACAGCGAAACGATCTTTCACGCGGCGAACGATATCAAGGTAAGGCATGGCCGGTTTCACCATGACGAAGTCGGCGCCCTCATCAATATCAAGCTGCACTTCGCGTAATGCCTCGTCGCTCATGCGCGGATCGATTTGGTAGGTCGATTTGTCGGCGTCACCCAGATTCGCGGACGAGCCAACGGCGTCACGAAAAGGGCCATAAAAGCCTGACGCATATTTGGCGGCGTAGGCGAGAATCAGCGTATTGCTGTGATCGTTGTCCTCAAGCGCCTTGCGAATGGCGCCGATACGGCCGTCCATCATGTCGGAAGGCGCGACGATGTCGACGCCGGCGTCGGCGTGAGAAACAGCTTGCCGTACCAGCATGGCAACGGTTTCGTCGTTCAGGACATAGCCTGCTTCGTCGATGATGCCGTCCTGTCCGTGCGTGGTGAACGGATACAGTGCAACGTCAGTAATGACGGCAAGCTCGGGGTAGCTTTCCTTGATGGCGCGAACAGCGCGTTGGGCAAGGCCGTCCGAATTCGCTGCCTCGGCTCCATCCAGGCTCTTGAGGCTGGCGTCGACGACCGGAAACAGCGCGACTGACGGGATACCGAGCTCAACAGCCTGGGCGAGTTCGGCCAGTAGATTGTCGATACTCTTGCGGCTTATCCCGGGCATTGAGGTAACCGCCTCCTCGCGGCCCTCACCGTCGAGAACAAAGACGGGATAGATTAAATCCGCGCTGGATAGCCCTGTTTCTGCGACCAGTCGGCGCAGGTTGGCAGTTCGGCGGCCACGCCGAAGGCGAATCTCGGGGAACTGTCCGGGCCCGACTTTACTCATAGCTATTCTGTATAAGTGGAATAATTTTCGATTTTCCCTGTATTTAGGTAGGGTTTCCATGCCTAAAGTGCCGTTTTACGCGGTTCACGTAATAAAAACATCAAGGGGCGGGTCATCTCGAATGAACAGTACTAGTGCCGGGCCTGATAGACGGCGGAGATTTGACGAACTCGTGGGCGTATTCCACCAGGATATGTACCGCTACGCAGCCTGGCTATGCCGGGACAAGGCGATAGCGGAGGACGTGGTTCAGGAGGCATTGCTAAGGGCGTGGAAATCGCTTGATGCGTTGCGTGACGACGGCGCGGCGAAACAATGGTTGCTGACGATCGTGCGGCGGGAGAATGCTCGCTATTTTGAACGCCGCCGTCTTGAAACCGTCGATGTAGACAATTTAACGCCGTCGCAGGAAGCGATAATCGCTGAAGCGCCGGACGAACAGCTCGATGAACTTCGAGAGGCGATTTACGGGCTGGATGACGATTATCGCGAGCCGCTCGTACTGCAGGTCCTGATGGGCTTCAGTACCAACGAAATCGCAGAACAGATGGGACTGAGGCAGGGCGCTGTATTAACGCGACTGCATCGGGCACGACTCAAGCTTAAAGAGTCAGTGCAGAGCGAAGGAGCTTTGCAATGACTGAAGACGACAGACCAATACGTGACGCTATGAATACATGCGAAGAATATCAAGAGGCAATTGCAGCGGAGTCGACCTTCGACGGTGGTGCCGGGCATTTGTCAACTTGTGCTTCATGCCAGAAGTTTCGCGACGAGATGCTGGCGCTCGACGAACAGATCGGGCGAGCGCTGGCTATCAGTGTGCCGGAATTCGATATGCCGGAACTCGGTGACATCGACACCGCGAATGTTACGGCGCTGCCGCAACGTCGCTTTGGCGCGCCAGCCTGGCTCGCTGCTGCCGCGAGCGTCACGCTGGCCGCCTTCATCGGCTTTCAGATGCTGAGTGGTGGCGTGTCGAATAGCGCGCTTGCCGAGCAGATCATCGCGCATATCGATCATGAACCTTTTTCGTTCCGAGAGACTGTAAATCCAGTATCAGAGCGACGTCTGGGGCGGGTCATACCGGCAAACGTCGCGGTACTGGATCACAGTGCCGGTCTGATTACCTACGCGCAGAGCTGCATCATCAATGGCCACGAAGTGCCGCACCTGGTCCTCCAGGGCGAGCGCGGCCCCATTACCATTTTGTTGATGCCCGAGGAAAAAGTATCGGCGGCGCAATCGATTATTGGTGAAAGCGTAAAAGGTGTCATTTTGCCGGTCGGCAATGGCAGCATCGCAATCATCGGTGAAAAAGGTGAAAGCCTGGAAAGAATCGAAGAAGAAATTACCAATTCGGTGACGTGGGATATTTGAATCCCGCATAGCTGAAACGCATGCCCACGCTAGGGCGTATATCCTGTAGGAGAGAAAACGATGTCAGAGAAAAGAGTAATCAAGCCGATCGCTTTGGCTGTTGGCGCTGCCCTCGCAAGCTCGTTCGCGATTGGTGGTGTTGCAAATGCCGATTCGATTGATAACCCGTTCGAGATGTCTACGCTGACTGCCGGCTATATGCTGGGTGAAGGCGAAGGTTCTTGTGGCGGCGATGCCGAGAAAGAGGGCGAAGGCTCTTGCGGCGAAGGTTCCTGTGGCGGTGACGGCGAAGAGAAGGAAGGTGAAGGCTCTTGCGGCGGCGACGGTGAAGAGAAAGAAGGCGAAGGCGACGACAAGGAAGGCGAAGGCTCTTGCGGCGGCGACGGCGAAGAGAAAGAAGGCGAAGGTAGCTGTGGTGAAGGATCTTGCGGTGGCCTAGTCTAATCGACTGAGCATCGTCTGAACCAGCACGACGCTAATAAGAGGCCCGCGCAATGCGCGGGCCTTTTTTGTACGAGCGTGCCCAGCCCGCGACAGTCGGGCTCTGGGGAGCCCTCGTACGAGCGGGCCGCAGCCCGCGATTCGGGCTGCCAATGTGAACGTTGGCCACAATTTCACCAGTTCCACCAGTAACGCAACGCTGCTACATTTAACGGTAGTTTCAGGTAAGGGTTCAAAAATGGCGAAAGCAGTGAAGCGTTGCAAATGGGCCGAGGGAGTCAACCTCGACTACATCGAATATCACGACAAGGAATGGGGCGTGCCGGTCTTCGATGATCGCGTGCAGTTCGAATTCCTGATATTGGAAGGCGCGCAGGCCGGGCTGAGCTGGTCGACGATTCTCAACAAGCGTGATGGCTATCGCAAAGCCTTTGCCGAATTCGATTTTGAAAAAGTCGCGCGCTTTACGAAAAAGCGGATTGAAAAATTACTGACAGATCCGTCAATCGTACGCAATCGCCTGAAGGTCGAGTCAACTGTGACAAACGCCAAAGCCTTTATCGAAGTGCAAAAGGAATTCGGCAGTTTTAGCGACTACATCTGGGGCTTCGTTGGCGGAAAGCCAATTCAGAACAAGATTCGGAGAGACAGCGACACGCCTGCGACATCGCCCGAGTCTGACGCGCTAAGCAAGGACCTCAAAAAGCGCGGCTTTCGCTTCGTGGGCAGCACGATTATTTACGCGCACATGCAGGCGACGGGCATGGTTAACGATCATGTGACAAGCTGTTTTCGCTATAAACATTGCGCGGCACTAAGGAAAAAGAAGCCTTAAGTTTCTTTGCGTATTTCATAAACGACGTGAGAGCTATCGCCGGTCATGTCTCTGCTATAAGTTCCGTCGCGTAGTACACCACCGATTTTTTCCATGGCCCGTCGAGATCGCATGTTGGTTTCGCCGACCCAGAACACGACCGCGTCAACAAACCGGAATGCGTGCTCCAGCATCAGCTTTTTGATCTCAGCGTTATAACTTCCACCCCAATAGTTACGCGCAAGAAACGTCCATCCAATTTCTACTTCGCTGTTGGCGAGATCAAAGCCGTGATAACGGCTCGAGCCGATCACATCTCCACTTTCGCGATCAACAAAAGCAAACGCCGAGCCAGAGTCGATCGCGCCGGCAAAATACTCCTTGAACGCCTTTTCAGTATAGCGATCGGTCGCCGGATGCAACTCCCAGATGGCAGGGTCTGCCGCCGCAGCAAACATGGAGTCCCAATCGCTCGTCGCCACGGGTCGAACGACAACGCGCGGGCCATTCAGAGTTGGCTGAAAATCAAAATCGGTATTCAAAGCGATCCTAATTAGCTATTACGCTCATCGTCGATGAACCGATAAAGACGAGAGTGGTCGCTATCCAGATGATCGGCAGAGCGAGGTGTACGACTCGATTTTCAGTGATCAAGCCTACGATGCATAAGCTGATATGACTGATGATAAAAACCAGGTAGTCGGGTGGCACCTCACGCAAGGCCGTCTGACCCTTCGACAGTGTTTCCGGAATGTCCAAAAGCCAGGCAACGATGAATATTGAAAAAAACCAGCGCCGCTGTTTAAAGAAATAGGCTTCAACATCGATATTCTTATCCATGTCGTAGGGGTACAGCAGGGCGGAGAGGAAAAACAGAGCTAAGGCGTAGAGCGTAATGAACAGGTATTGGTATGCCCGCCAGTCGACATGCTTGCTCCACCAGTACATTCCCCACCATATGATCAGTATGTAGAGCAGTACTGCAACTGACCACAGGCTGTGCGTCAGGTAGGGCTTGCACTGGTCGCGGTTCTGCACGAGCTTGCTGGCGCCAATGGCGAGGTGGGTAATCCCGAGGCCCATAATGACCGAGATCAATACCCCAAGGTATTCAAAGATGCCCATGGCTAATTCCCCCGCGGCCTTATAGCCGAACGCTATATGGCAAAAATAGTATGATTCCTCTCCTCCCGCAAACTAATTGATGCAAGAGGGAATGCCATGTCTGAGGAATCAAACACTGAAACACCGATGCTACACTGGCTGATCGCCGGCGCCGGGCTGATCTGGAACCTGTTTGGCTTTTCGGTCTATCTGATGACGGTTCGTGCGACGACCGAACAAATGGCACAGCAATACAGCGAAGCGGAGATCGCTTTTATGGACAGCGTTCCCATGTGGGCGACATCCGCTAACGCAATCGCCGTTACCTTAGGCGTGCTCGCCTGTGTCTTCCTGCTGTTACGAAAATCTATCGCGCTGCCACTATTCATTGCATCTTTCGTGGCATTGCTGGTGCAGGACCTGCATGCATTCGTTATCGCGGACGTTGTCAGTGTATTCGGCATGCTGCCGGCTTACATTCAGGGCACGGTATTAGTCGTCGCGATTGGCCTGATTTTCTATACACGCAGCGCGAAGAACCGCGGTTTGCTGAGCTAGTTACCGATCGTAATCAGGGTAACGCCGGCAAGACCCGTGGGCGTGTTGTGTGAGATCCCGCCCAGATAGATCGTATCCGAGTTCAGGTTGGTCCAATCGACTGTGACCGTCTCTGTCGTGCCCGCATTCACATTGCCGGGGCCGGTGACCGTCATGTTGAGCTGGTCGTCCTGTTCGCCGAAGGCCCATGACAGCATCGTGAAGACAGCGCCGGGCCCGCCCGTGACTTCGTCGGTTTCATAACCGTGAATCAATATGCCGTAGATGCCAGCGGGAGGGCGGAACAGATCAAAGCGTTCCTGCGACGTCGGACTTCCGCTCTCGCCGATTTTCGTGCAATTGGTGTTGGTGGTGCCGCAGTAGTAGACGTACATATCGAGATCGTCGTCGCCATCCGTTAGCGCATCGAATAACGCGAAGCGTAAATACAACTGGTCTGGCGGAACCGAAATCGCCACTTGCGTAACACCGTTGCCGTTGCGGAACGAAAAGCTTTTGGTCGGATCGTTGTCGACCGTCAGGTCTCTGTCAATGCGCGGCAGGCGAAGGCCATGCACCTGTGGGACGTAAGTGCCCGTGTAGCCAAACTCGATGTCGAAATCGACCGAGCCGGTGCCGCCAAACGACGTAATCTCGCCGGGCGCACTCAAAGACACGGGTTTGACCGCAATGGTGCTACGTACGGAGTGCTCGGCGCTGTTCCATGTGAGGGAACCGAAACGCCACAGATCAAGCGGGCCGCTGACGTAGCTTATCGTTACGTCAAAGCTGGCCGACTCGCCGGGGCCCAAACTCAAGCTCGACGGATTCACGCTTACCTGCATATCGATGGGGTTTGCAATCGAGGCTGTATAAGTGGCGGAAGCGTCACTAACGTTTGTAACGGTGCGGGTTACCGTTCGCTGACTGGCGAGGCGGGCAACCGCGATCGATGGCTGGTTCATTGCTGCCGGGTCAAACGAAACCCCCGCGTTTGTAAGCTCGTCACAACGTGCCGTGCTGACGGATTCCAACGCGAAGCCGCAGGCGAACGCATCGTAGTCATCGGCCGTCAGATCGTAAACCAGGCCAGGATCGATGGAGTCATTCGGCACAATATGGCCGGCGCCGAATTCGAAGGGGTTGGCCTGGCCCGCCCCGTCCGACTGTGTCAGCGTCTGGCGCGACGTTGTCATCAGCGCAGACTTAATGGCGGCGGGGCTCCAGGTCGGGTGCGCCTCCAACAATAAAGCCGCGACGCCGGCAACATGCGGCGTCGACATCGACGTGCCACTCAGAAACGCAAACGACTCGTTGGGCGTGGCATTGACGGCGTCTGGCGTAAAGCCCGCCAGGATATTGACGCCCGGAGCCGTGACATCGGGTTTCATAATGTCCGGCACGGGGCCCGGCCCGCGACCCGAGAAGGATGCCATGATGTTGCCGGTTTCCTGCTCGGTCAGCAGGAACCCCTTGTCGAGGATAACGTCGACGGCACTGCCGGCATCCATTTCGGCTATAAACAAATTGCCGTCGGCCTGACCAACCATCAAGGCCGGAATGTTCACCGAAGCGGCATTGCCGTTCATCACGATAGGGTCGCCCGCGATGTTGTAGACGAGTGCTGCGATGGCTCCGGCGTCTTCCGCGTTCGATATCTTGACGTCGAAGCCACATCCTCCACGCTGGATAAACGCAATCTTTTCGGAGACCTCGTCACCATTGATCAACGGCTGACAGGCATCCGACGTCGTTCCGCCGGTGGTGTCGTCGTCATCAACGAGTACCAGGGTGCTTTCAATTGGATCATTGTCGGCCAGCGCCGGCGTGAAATTAGCTTCCCGTACGGCGTATTTTCCCGCGATCGAAGAGGGCGACTGCACCTGCATTGCTTCGCGGGAAAACTCACCATCGCGAGTCGCCGCCGCCGCGGTGATGACCCACGGGCCGCCCGCTGGCGAGCCGATAGTGCCGAGGTTGGGTCCTTCGTTACCTGCCGCGACGACGCTCACTACGCCGGCCTTTGCCGCCGCCATGAGCGCCACGTCGTCAGGCGCTGAAATTCGTAGCATCGAGCTGCCAACCGAGTAATTAATGATGTCGACGCCGTCCGCGACGGCTGTATCGATGGCGCTCGCTAAATCGGAGGTATTGCAGCTCGCACGCTGATCACCCGGTCGTAACCAGCAGGCTTTGTATGCGGCGACGCGCGCGCCGGATGCCATACCTTCAACACGACCGACACGCGTGCCAAAGATAGACGCGTCGACGCGATTGCCGGCAGCGGTTGTCATCGTATGAGTGCCGTGACCGTCAACGTCACGGGCTGATCGAATCTCATTTTCGTCAAGCGCCCCGCTGGCGAGCGCACCGTCGATGAACCAGCGCGCACCGATCAGTTTGTTATTACAGTTCGATTCGGTGAAGCGATCGCCGGTTTCGCATAAGCCGTTCCAGTCTTCGGGCGCCTCAAACAGCACCTGATCGGCCGCGTGCCGGTAGCGCCGGCATAACCATCGACCGAGCAGGGACGTTTCGGCCCAGCTGCTGCGACAGGCGCGTGGCCGGTCGGCTTTCTTTGTGTCTTTCAGCGCCGGATGTTCTGGATAAACGCCGCTATCGATAACGCCGATCACGATGCCTTTACCGCTCAAGCCATTGGCGCCACGCAAGCCGCTCGTGCCGTCGAAGAGCTCAAGAAATGTTGGGCTGAAGTTGGTCGCGAGCGGCCGGATCTCGTCTTCCCAGACCGCCTTGACCCCAGGCAGGTGCTCCAGCTTGTGAGCCTGCGCCGGTGACATGCGCGCCGCAAATCCATTGAGGCCATAAACGTAGTGATAGATCTTGTCGACATTGCCGCCTGCACGGTCAAGAACCTTGTCCTGTTGCTCCTGCAGTTTGGCGGCGTAGCTTCGAACGGCAGGATTGTTCTTGTCAAAGCGACGGCGAGGCCGGTCGGGTGCCCTGGCCTTGAACGCCGAACGGCGCATCGACGCCATGTGTTCTGCGGCCGGCGGCGCTTCCAATTGAACGATGTAGGTCTTGCGAGCCTCGGGTTTCGCGGTGTCGGCGAGTTGCAAGCCCCCAACCGCTACGCCGCCCGCGAGTCGCGATTCAGCTTCGCTTAGGGCTGCAGATGGCGCCAGCAGGGTGGCGCAGAGCAAAAGATGCGGTAGAAACTTCAAAAGACACTTCAACTGGCGGTTTTTCAAGCAATTTAGCATATTGCCGACGGGCAGGCCTAGCCAAAGTGTTATTTAGGAATTGTTGCTGTAGCCGCTGACTTCCTCGTCGCTGAAAGCAACGCCAAGGCCCAGGGCGATTCGGTTCACGAAGTTGAAATACGCCGTGATCAAAGAGACATTGAGAATGTCCTGGTCGCTTAGCCCGACGGCGCGCAATTCGCCCAGATCCCTTTCCGTCATTGCGCCCGGTGCCGTCGTCAGTTTTTCGGCGTGCCGAACGATATTGCTCAGGCGAGGTTCGAGTGTTTCGAGACCATCCGCATTCGACAACAAGGCCAGCGTTTCCTTGTCCTTCACATAGCGACGCAGCGCTTCGACGTGGTGATTTACACAATACGCGCAGTCGTTGCTGGCTGATACGACGACCCCAATCGCCTCGCGCTCGGCACGACTGAGTCCGGACTTGCCGAACATGATCGTCATGTAGAGGTCGAGATGATCGCTCATCGCGGCCGGGTTCAGGCTATGAACTTTGAGTATGTTGGACACCTTGCCGCGCTTTTTGATCAACTCGGTATAAATCTCGGCGAGCTTGCCGTCGGCATCCTCGGATTCTATTTCTTCTATCCAGGACATGCTTGTTACTCAGGTTGCGAAAAGTGGTGAGGTGTCAGCGAAGCTTCAGCCACTGCCTTCTCCCAGCCAGTCCCGTGGCCGCAGGTAGTCCGCTCCCAATAGTGCTTCGGGAGAGTCAGGCTCCGGCCGCCAGTCATATTCCCAACGAACTTTGGGTGGTAGCGACATCAGTATGGATTCGGTGCGGCCGCCCGACTGCAATCCGAATATCGTACCGCGATCGTAAATCAGATTAAATTCGACGTAGCGACCGCGCCGATACAATTGAAAGTCTCGCTGGCGTTCGCCGAACGGATGTTCGCGTCTTCGTTTTACGATGGGCATATAGGCGGGAATGAAGCTGTCGCCGATTGATTGCAGAAACGCGAAACTGTCGTCGAAGCCCGGCTCGTTCAAGTCATCGAAAAACAAACCGCCCACGCCGCGCGTCTCATCGCGATGCCTGAGATAAAAGTATTCATCACACCACTTCTTGTAGCGCGGGTAGCAATCTTCGCCATATGGATCACACGCAGCCTTCGCCACTTTGTGCCAGTCGACAACATCTTCGGGAAATGGGTAATAAGGCGTAAGGTCGTAGCCGCCGCCAAACCACCAAACCGGCTTACTGTCGCCGGGCGCGGCAACAAAAAAGCGAAAGTTCGCGTGTGTCGTCGGGACATAGGGATTCTGGGGGTGGAGTACGAGCGAGACACCGACGGCCTGAAAACCCTGACCGGCGAGGTCGGGACGCTGCTTCGTGGCCGACGGGGGAAGTTCGGAACCGAACACATGTGAATAGTTCACGCCGGCCTGTTCGAACACGCCGCCGTTCTTGAGTACCCGACTGCGGCCGCCGCCACCGCCTTCATGCGTCCACACGTCTTCGTGAAACGTCGCTTTGCCGTCGAGATGCTCGAGTTCCGAAACGATTCGGCTCTGCAGCGACTGCAAATAATGACTAACGTCGTCGATCTGTTTCATTTATTTCCTGGCCGCAGCAGCGAGCCGTCGTCAAGCCTGCGGATTTCCGAGGGCCCATCGGCCGGTCCACAGTCTCCGGGTACGACGTAGTCTACTAGAGCGCCGAAGCTCTTAATAAGGGCAATGCGATTTCGGACCACCGGCATATGCGCAAGATTCGCGCTGGTTGAGGTGATGGGCGAGTCGACTTTGTCGCAAATCGCGGCTGCCACAGCGTTTGTGGTCAGGCGCACGGCGATTCCTTCATTGCCACCGCGCAGAAGAGGGCCGGCATTGCGTCCGGGCCTGGCAATCCAGGTGGTCGGACGACCTGGGTCGGGCGTCGGCAGACGCTCCAGATCTTCTTCGGCGACCCAATCCTTGAGTTGATCGAGCTTCGCCGCGATGAGAATGAGGCCCTTGGCAGGGTCTCGCTGTTTGATTTCGATCAGGCGCGTTATCGCTTGCAGGTCATCGGGCATGCAGCCCAGGCCAAAAACGCCTTCGGTTGGATAGGCGATGATCCCCCCGCCAAGCAATACGTCGGCGGCGCGATTAATTGACAAGCTCATGGCCCGGACTAGTCGCTTTTCTTCTTAGCTGCTTTCCTGGCCCCTTTCTTCGTAGCGGCTCTTTTCTTCGCCTTTTTCTTCGCGGGCTTCTTGGCGACCGCCTTTTGGGCCGCCGCCTTTTTCTTTGCGGTTTTTTTCTTGCCACGACGTCCGCGCTCAGGCGCGGCGGCGAGCAATTCGATGCATTCCTCGAGCGTCAGCGAAGCGGGGTCACGGTCCTTCGGCACGCGGGCATTCTTGGCCTTGTTCGTGATGTACGGTCCGTAGCGTCCTTTCAGAATCTGAATGCCTTCTTCTTCGAAGTTCTTGATCAGGCGTTCGGCATCCTCCTTCTTCTTGATCTCGATCAGCTCCAGTGCGCGCGCCAGCTCAACTGTGTACGGATCGTCTTCCTTCATCGAAACGTATTTGTCGCCGTAGCGTATGTACGGGCCAAAACGACCGACACTGGCAGATACCGGCAACCCATCGTCAGTCTCGCCCAGTTTGCGCGGCAGTTTGAATAGCTCGAAGGCCTCCTCGAGCGTGATGTCATTCATTTTCTGGCCCGGGCGCAGCCCCGCGAATTTTGGTTTCTCTTCGTCGTCTTTCGTGCCGATCTGCACAAAGGGGCCATAACGGCCCATGCGAACCGTTACGGGTTTGCCGCTTTTCGGATCCGTACCGAGTTCGCGCGCCTGAGCTACCTGCTCGCGCGTTACCGAGACTTCTTTGTCCTTGCATAACGCATGGAACGGCTTCCAGAATTTGTCGAGCAAGGGAACCCAGTCTTTCTCTCCGAGCGATACGGCGTCGAGATCGTCTTCGAGTCGCGCCGTGAAATCGTAGTCAACGTATTGCGTGAAGTGTTCGGTGAGAAAGCCGTTGACGATGCGCGCAATATCCGTCGGGAAGAAGCGCTTGGCGTCCATCTTGACGTACTCACGATTTTTGAGAGTCATGATGATGCTGGCGTAGGTCGACGGCCGGCCAATACCGTATTCCTCAAGCGTTTTTACAAGGCTTGCCTCTGTGAAACGTGGTGGCGGGTCCGTGAAATGCTGTTCCGGGCGCAATTCGTCGAGCTTGATCACGTCGCCCTCGGAAATATCCGGTAGCAGGCGATCGCCGTCGTCATCCTTGCTGTCGTCTTTACCTTCCTGGTAGACGGCCATGAAGCCCGGCACGACGAGAATGGATCCATTGGCGCGGAAACGATGTCCATCATCTTCGGGACCGGCCGCGAGATCGATCGCCACAGTGTCGAAAACAGCAGAAATCATCTGGCAGGCCATCGTGCGCTTCCAGATCAACGAGTAAAGTTTGTGCTGATCGGTATCCAGCGAATTATTTAATGAATCCGGATCGCGGGCAACAGACGTTGGACGAATGGCTTCATGCGCCTCCTGGGCGTTTTTCGACTTCGTTTTGAATTCGCGCGCTTCGTCGGGAACGTTATCCTTGCCGTAGCGCTCCGCAATGACCTCGCGAATCTCGTCGATCGCGACACTTGCGAGCGAGACCGAGTCGGTGCGCATATACGTAATGAGACCAACGGGCCCCTCGTCGCCCGGCAACTCAATACCTTCGTAAAGTTTCTGCGCGACGCGCATCGTGCGCTGGGTATTAAAGCCAAGTTTGCGCGAAGCTTCCTGTTGCAGTGTCGAGGTTGTGAAGGGCGCTGTCGGGTTGCGGCGGCGCTGGCGCTTTGTGACGGCAATGGTCTTAAGCTCGCCATCGGCGGCACCGAGGATGGTTTTCTCGACCTCGCGAGCGGCGTCCTCATTCTCGAAACTGAATTGTTCGACTTTGTCCCCTTTATAAGAGGTCAGCCGCGACAGGAATGGCTGTTCATTCTTGCTGACGTCCGCTTCGATCGTCCAGTATTCACGCGCCTTGAACGCCTCGATTTCGAGTTCTCGTTCGACGATCATCCTGAGCGCCGGGCTCTGCACACGTCCCGCCGACAGGCCGCGCTGCACCTTCTTCCACAGCAATGGCGAAAGATTGAAGCCCACGAGGTAGTCGAGTGCGCGCCGCGCCTGTTGTGCACCAACGAGGTCGCCCGATATTTCTCTTGGATTCGCGATCGCTTCGCGAACTGCGTTCTTAGTGATTTCGTGGAAGATGACGCGATGCACGCTCTTGCCATTCAGCGCCCCTTTCTCCTTAAGTAACTCAACCAAATGCCAGGAGATTGCCTCACCTTCGCGATCCGGATCAGTGGCGAGGTACAGCGCATCGGCTTTCTTGAGCGACTTCATTATGGCATTGACGTGCTTTTCATTGCGCTCGATGATCTGGTACTTCATTGCGAAGCCATTTTCCGTATCCACGGCGCCCTCTTTCGGCACCAGGTCACGGACATGCCCGTACGAGGCGAGGACTTCGAAGTCCTTGCCCAGATACTTCTCGATAGTTTTCGCCTTGGCAGGCGACTCAACGATTACCAGATTCTGTGTCATAGCTCTTAAATCAAAAAACCGCGGACAGTGCCGCGGTTCTATTACTTGCTTGGCCGCGGCGTGTCAAGAAATCGCGGTTTGCGCCTCGAGGCGGTCGTTCGTTTTCAGACCCTAATGAACGACTCCGGTGTTCTCCTCGAAGACGAGGTCTTCCATGCGAGCATAGGCAAGTTCCTGCCCCGGTTGACTGAACAGCACCATGAGCACAACCCACTTGATTTGCTCGACTTCAATGTCAGGCGTTTCGAGCGCAAGCAAGCGATCGATAAGGATTTCGCGCTGCGGTGGCGATAAAATACCGATCTGCTCAAGATAGGTGATGAAGCCGCGCCCGGCGGAGTCGAGGCGCACCAGTTCGAAATCGTTATAGATGCGCGTTCCGTGAACGGTTTGCGCATGGAACGTGAGGTTGTCCTGATGTTCTGTGAGACCGTCGAGCCAATCGAGGGCGCGATCAATTTCCGCGTCGCCAAAGCCCGCTCTCGACAGCTCAAGCCGCAACTCGTGCTGATCGGGTTCGGGGTCTTCTTCGGTGTCGACGTAAGTCTCAAACAGGTACATCAGTACGTCGAGTACGTTTTCTTTCATGCCTGGAGCGGCTCCCTTTTAATGTCGGCTGGCCCGCAAATATCGATTATTGGCTCAATGGAGCAGAGCGTAGCGTCCGCCGGACAACTTCTCGATCTTTCCGTCTAGCTCCAGGATCAGAAGCATGGAGGAAACCTGACCGATCGTCAATCCGGAGCGAAACACGAGCTCGTCAATGCCGATCGGGTCATGACCCATATTTTTCCGCAACTTTACATACTCCGCGTCGTCTCTCCGAACGGTCGTACGCTTGTGCGTTGATTCCACAGAGGTTTGTAGAACGTGCGTCACTAGCGGAGCGAGTTCAGTGATTATGTCGTCGGCCGATTCAACCAGTTTTGCGCCGTCTCGGAGCAAAGCGTGACAACCCCGTGCCAGTGGATTATGGATAGAACCGGGCAATGCGAAGACCTCTCTGCCCTGCTCCGACGACAGCCTTGCTGTAATGAGCGATCCGCTGCGACGCGCAGCCTCTACGACAAGCGTTCCGAGCGACAGGCCACTGATGAGGCGATTACGCTGTGGAAAGTATTGCCGCATGGGCGGTGTTCCGGGCGGGTATTCACTGACGATCGCTCCTTTCAGGATAATCGCGTCGGCAAGCTCGCGATTCGACGCCGGGTAAATGCTGTCGATGCCGTGGCCGAGAAAGGCGATGGTTGGCGCGTCTGCATCCAGCGCACCTCGATGCGCCGCCGCGTCGATGCCCTGCGCAAGCCCGCTGACAATGCAAAAGCCACATTCCGAGAGGTGGCGCGCGAACTCGAAGGCGTTGCGGGCGCCGCCGCCGGTCGGATTGCGGCTGCCAACAATCGCGAGCGCCGGCAAATGCAGGGCATCGCGGTTGCCCTTCACATACAGGAGTTCCGGCGGGTCGCGGAGCTGTGTCAGTAACTCCGGGTAGTCGTCATCTCCAATCGCGATAGTAAAGTGAGCGCTCACGATCGCATGATACCCGCGCAGGGCCGTGGCTG
>Ga0255056_10000103_pt1 | contig 20352 bp, 17 predicted proteins | sample Cases_109_1_MG_FD_183639 | JGI IMG/M metagenome (GOLD analysis project Ga0255056, IMG submission 183639) | Seawater microbial communities from Amundsen Gulf, Northwest Territories, Canada - Cases_109_1 | ecosystem: Environmental > Aquatic > Marine > Gulf | place: Canada: Northwest Territories... | reverse complement strand
TCCGAAACTGATCTTGCGAACGGTGAAGGTCTCGCGTACACCTCCGCCCCTTCGAGCGATCACGACACCCTCGAAGGCCTGGGTTCGTTCCCGCCCGCCTTCGGCGACGCGTACATGCACACGCACGGTATCCCCGGGGCCAAAATCCGGGATGTCGTCGCGCAGCTGCGCGGCCTCGATGTCATCGAGCGTGTTCACGGGATCCTCCACGAGGGGGAAGCGAACCGGGATGGTAGCGGAAGGAGCCGAGTAGTCGCGAGTCACGAGTCGCGAGTCGCGAGCCCGATTCCCGTTCACCTCGCGACTCGCGACTCGCGACTCGTGACTCATTCCAGTAGGTCCGGTCGGCGTTGTCTGGTTCGTTTCAGGCGCTGTTGTTGGCGCCACTGCTCCACCTTGCCGTGGTCGCCGGAGAGCAGCACCTCGGGCACCTGCCAGCCACGGAAATCTGCCGGACGGGTGTACTGCGGCTCCTCGAGCAGACCGTTGCGGAAGCTCTCCGACTCCAGCGAGTCGGGGTTGCCGACGACGCCGGGGAGGAGCCGGGTCACCCCCTCGATGATCGCCATCGCACCGATCTCCCCGCCGAGCAGCACATAGTCCCCGAGCGAAGCCTCCTCGTCGACGAGGTGCCCGGCGACCCGCTCGTCCACGCCTTCGTAGCGCCCACACACGAGGGTGAGCTCGTCGAGGGTGGCCCACCGGTCAAGGGTCTCCTGGGTCAGCGGGCGGCCCGCCGGCGTCAGCAACACGCGATGGCTCTCCCCGAGCGGCTCGAGCGCCGCGGCGAGGGGCTCAACCATCATCACCATGCCTGCACCGCCCCCGAATGGTGCGTCGTCGATCTGGCGGTGGACGCCTTTTCCGTGGTCGCGCAGATCGTGGAGCACGACCTCCACCGTCCCATCGTCGAGCGCCTTGCCGACCAGGCTGATCTCGAGTGGCGAACCAAAGAACTCAGGGAAAATCGTGACCACGTTGATGCGCATGGCTATGAGGGTGAGGACAGACCGTTGACGAGGAAAGAAGCCGTCGCCTCGGCAACCGAGTGCACCTGCTGCTTCGGGTCCTCGAAGCTCATCAGCACCCGGCCGCCGGTCATCATGGTCTCCTGCATGAGCCGTCCGACGAGCGCGGGCTCGAGCTCGGCGAAAACCCCTTCGCCGAGACCGGCTCGATAGATCGCGGTGAACTCGGTGGAGAGGCCGCGGTGGGTGGCGGCAATCGCCGCCTGGGCCCCAAGCGACAACCGCGGGGTTTCGGTGTGGAGGATGATTCCGAGCTGGTCGGTGCCGATGAACTCGACGAATCTCGTGGTGAGCTCGCGGAGCCGCACATCGGGCGGGAGCTCCGGATCGACCGAAGCCACGATCTCGTCGATCAACGCGGGAAGGTCGCGCTCGACGAGCTGGACGAGCAGGTCCTCCTTGGACGCGAAGTGCTCGTAAAAGGTGGTTCGCCCGATGTCGGCTTCGGCGGCGATGTCGGCATGGGAGGTCCTGGCGTATCCAATATCAGCGAAGATGGACTTGGCAGCGTCGAGGAGCGTGTTCCTCGTTTGGAGAGACCGTTCCGCTGAACCCATAAAGGGGAGATTAGGCGCGGGTCCTGGCTTCGATGGGCGCGTACAAGGTGGACCGCTGCTGCGGGACGCGACCGATGGATTTGATTGCCGTTTCGAAGTCCTCTGCAGTGACCTCGGTGCCATGGGAGGCACCGGCGGCAGCCGAGATGAGCTCACCCATCAGGGTTCCACCGAGGTCGTTGCAGCCCGCCTCGAGCAGCCTGGTGCCACCGTCGAGACCCAGCTTGACCCATGATCCCTGGATGTTCTCGATGAGACCATCGACGGCGATTCTGGACACGGCATGGATGAGCACGATCTCGTCCCAGGTGGGGCCGGGCCGAGATCGTCCGCGCAGGTAGATCGGTGCTCCCATATGGACGAACGGAAGCGGCACGATCTCGGTGAATCCACCGGTGCGCTCTTGGATGGTTCGCAAGACCTCGAGGTGGTTGGCCCACGCCGACGGGTCGTCGATGTGGCCGAACATGATCGTGGACGTCGATCGCAGCCCAAGCTCGTGCGCGGTCAGCATCACTTCGGCCCACTGCGACGTCCGGATCTTGTCCGGGCACAGATGGCTGCGCACCCGGTCATCCAGGATCTCGGCTGCGGTTCCCGGGAGCGTTCCCAGCCCGGCATCGCGAAGCATGACCAGAAAATCGCGCACCGGCATGCCGAGGGTCTCTGCGCCCTGCCACACCTCGAGCGGTGTGAACCCGTGGATGTGCATGTCGGGGAGGGCCGCCTTGATCGCCTCCACCACGGTGACATAGAACTCGCCGGTGAACTCCGGATGGATGCCGCCTTGAAGACAGACCTCGGTGGCGCCGCGCCCCCACGCCTCAACGGAGCGCTCGACCACCTGCGGGATGGTCAACAGGTACGGATCTTCCCGCAGGTTCAGCGAACGCGGGCCCTTGGAGAAGGCGCAGAACCCGCACTTGAAGTAGCACTGGTTGGTGTAGTTGATGTTGCGGTTGACGACATAGGTGACCGTGTCGCCGTTGGTTGCCTTGCGGAGCGTGTCGGCGACCGAAGCAACGGCATCGACCTCGGACCCTCGTGCCCGGAACAGCCGTTCCAGCTCGTCGCGGGTCGGGCGGCTCCCATCGAGCGAACGCTCGAGAATGGCCCGTACTTCGCCGGTGGCGCCCGCGATGCCGGGACTCGGAGCTTCAAGCCATCCGGCGTCGGGCCACTGGGCTGAGAACCGCTGTGGCGGGTGCGGGCTGGGAAGATCCTTGCCGGGCGCCCATTCGGTTCTGGGCCGCGCAGTTCCCGAGCCATCGATCTGGTCGAGCCAGGCCTTGAAGAGCGGCCCATCGAGCGCTTCCCGAGCCTCGTCGATGCCGACCGACGGGGGGAGCGCGGTGCGCTCCACCAGTGAGTGGGCGTCGAGGGCTTCGCGGAGCTCGGCGAGCAGCGGCGTGTCCCAGGCGCGGAGCAGCAGGTCGGTGGCTCCGGCAGCCACGGCGGCTCGAGCGTCCTCGACACTGTCGACGAACACCGAGACGCTGGTGTCGATGCCGGGAAGGGATGCCATGGCGGCGCCGGCGTCGATATGGCTCCTTCCCACCCTGAGGAAGGCGGCCTCGGAGCGGGCGAGTGCGTCCAGGGTCGGTTCGCGCGCGTCCGACGCCTTCACCGTGATCCGCCAGCCCGGCACTCCGGCGTCGGTGAGGGCGATGGCGGTCTCCGGTGTAGTGACATAGCCAACCGGCTGCGGGTCGGTCTGGCCGTCGCCGACCGGAAGCAGGCCGCCGGCAATCGCAGCGGCACGATCTTCCGCCGTCAGCGCGGCGACCTCGACCGCCGTCGAGCCCTCGCGGTAGCGCGCCACGGACCATTGCTCGGTGACGCGGTCGCCCGGTCGCATGCGGAGGAAGGTGATGGTGGTCATGTGGTTGTTCGGTCCAGCGTCGCAGCGTACCCATCACCGTCGGCGGATGAACGAACCTTGCCGAGAAGCCGCGGATCGATCCACTCCTCGCTGATGAACTCCGGGTAGACCGGCAATCGCTGCCGTAGCTCGAAACCGTGCTCACGGGTGATTGCCTCGAGCTTTTCCAGGTGGGGCCACGGCGCCTCGGGGTTGACCCAGTCGATGGTGAGCGGTGACACGCCACCCCAGTCGTTGATCCCGGCATCGAGGTAGATCCCGAAGTCGTCGGTGAGGTTGGGCGGCACCTGCAGGTTCATCTGAGCGCCAAAAATCCACCGTGCCACCGCCACCACCGCTGTGAAATAGGCCACCTCAGGCGCAGCATGGCGGCGCATCAATGTGTCGGCCTTTGGCTGGAAATTCTGGATGATGATCTCCTGAATGCTGCCCCACCGTTCGGCGAGGGCGGCGAGGACGAAGAGACTGTCGACGACCTCCGCGGGCGTTTCCCCGATCCCGACCAGGATCCCGGTGGTGAACGGGACCTTCGCCCTGCCCGCAGCCTCGATGGTGGCGATGCGAGCCGACGGTTCCTTGTCCGGGCAGTTGTGGTGCGGCATCCCCGGCTCCATCAAACGTGGCGAGGAATTCTCCAGCATGAGCCCCATCGATGGGTTGGAAGGTCGCAGCGCCCGCTGGGTCGCCTCATCCATCAAACCGGGATTGGCATGAGGAAAGACCGCGGTCTCGGCCACGACCTGTTCCGTCATCGCCTGGACATATTCCAGGGTGGTGTCGTGGCCGTGTTCGGCGAGAAATTCCCTTGCCGCCGCCCACCGCACCTCGGGCTGGTCGCCGAGGGTGAACAGGGCCTCGGTGCAGCCGTGGGATTCGCCGGCTCGCACGATCGCCATGACGTCTTCTGGGACGAGATATTCGCCGCCGGCACCGGGCGGTTTGGCGAACGTGCAGTACGTGCAGGTGTCCTGGCAGAGCGTGGTCAGCGGTACGAACACCTTCTTGCTGAAGGTGACCGTTCTTCCCCTGCCCTCGTCGCGGAGCCGACTCGCCTCGGTAAACAGAGGCGCAACCGGCTGGGCGCCGGTGAGGAGCGCAAGTGCGTGATCTGGCTCAGGTGCCGGGAACGACATCGAGCGAAGGTATCACACCACCGGTCGCTTGTTAACGGCGAGGCCATCAAGCTCCTCGACACTTTCTTTCTCGATGGCAATGCCTATTGCTGCCTCGGGCAAGCCCTTGGCAGTCGACACGTCTTCGTCAAGGTCGACCGAGATCACGGGATCCGTTTCCGCTTCGTTGTCCTCTGAGTCTTCTGATTCGTCAATCAGCTCGATCTCGACATCCGGGATATCGGATTCGACGTGGCGCAGCGGGGTATAGAACCAGGCAAGGATCGACATCACGGCCACGACGACCCCGAGCACCACGAAGAACAGGGCGTAGCCGCGGCCGTCGCCCGTCCCGATCAACTGGCCGACGCTGCCGGCGAGGGGACCGTTGTCGGCCATCAGCGGCTCAAAGACGTTGTCGGCGAGCGGCCCGACCAAGATGTAGGAGATGGGGACGACGGCCTGGGCGACCGTGCCCCGAACCGCAGAGATCCTCCCCTGCAGATCGGCTTCGACCTTGGCCAGCCAGAGCGCCTGGCTGCTGGCCGACATGATCGGGATCATGCTCATTCCAATGAAGATCCCGGCAGTGATCCAGATGATCGAGGCGCGGCCGCCGACGAAGACCATGGCAACTCCGAGCACCGCCCCGGTAAGCAGGATCCCAAACACCCGATGTTTGAAACCGCCCCAGACGCTGGCGATGACGCTGCCCGCCAGCATGCCGATCGAGGCAACGGCGAACGCAGTGCCGAGCTCGGCGGATCCTGTCACCGAGAGCCCCAGCGGGACGAACAGCGGCATGATGAAGCCGAAGGCGAGATTGATCGCAGCAAAGTAGATCATCAGGGCAAACAGGCCGTGGCGATGCCATAAGTAGGTGAAGCCGTACTTGGTCTCCTCCCACAGCGTGCCGGCCCCTGCTGCGCCCGCCTCGGTCTGCTTGGGATGAGGAAAACGGACCATCAACAACGTCGCGACGGCGAACAGGAAGGTCACCGTGTCGATGAAGAAGACGCCGCCGATGCCCACCGACGCAATAACGAACCCCGCGAGGACAACCCCGGCCATCTGACCGAGCCCCTGGGCCAGCTGGACCAGGCCAGACCCGCGGCTGAATTGCTCCTTTGGCAACAGCACCTGCATCGCCGCGTTGTACGCCGGCCATTGGAAGGCCACGAAGAACCCGCTGATCGCGACGGCGATCATGATGTTCCACAGCGCCAGGTTGCCGGTGAAGTAGAGCGCCACGAGAACGAGGGTTCCGATCCCCGCCCCGAGGTCGGCGAGGATCATCGCCATGCGGCGGTCCCACCGATCGACCAGCGCACCCGCAAACGGCGTGGCAATCAGTTGCGGAACCAGCCCGGCGAGCAGCACGAGAGCAAGCTGGGTGACGGAGCCGGTCTCCTGAAAGATGAAGATGCTCATGCCGAACCAGCTCAGGCTGGTCCCGACCAGAGAGACCAGCTGACCGAACCAAACGATGTAGAAGGTGCGGGTGCCGCTGCGCTCCTTGGTCGTGGTGTCGGTCATGGTCGGCTATTGTCGGGTTTTCTCGACCATAAGTCAACCTGCCGGGACCGGCGAACCAGTTACATCTGGTCACCCGCAGGGTGACACGTTGGAAGATGGCGTCGACGCCAGTCGGCGTCGAAAGCTATCTGACCGCCTTCGCTCACAAGCCCGGATAACGATGTTGCCAGCCCACGGGACGCCCAGAAAGGCGTTGCGGCGGTAGCCTCGCGCCGCATGAAACGCACGCTGGCCGTCCTCGCCCTGGTGTTGGCGGCATGTGCCCCGCAAGGAGCCGACCCCGCTCCGACGACGCTCGCACCCGTTGAGACCTCGACCACCACGACCGCGCCCGCCGAAGGCCCAGATTGCCTGGCCGGCGACCTTCCATTTGCGGAGCAAGGAATCGTCGCCGCCCTCGACAGCCCGCAACACGACGCAACCACGATCGGCGGAATTCGCTGGCGGGCGGAGGATGGTTGTGATCGCGTCGTGATCGAGTTCCTCGCCGAGGGAGGCTCCCCGGCGACGCGGCTCGGCCCGGTTGGGGTCACGCTGGCGCCGGATTCGGGTGTGGTCCGCGTCTCGCTGCCGGACGTCGTCGAGACCTCGGCGATCGGCGACAGCCTCATCGCGGGATCCCTGGTGGACCGGATCTACGTCGTCGAAGGAGTCGAAGATGGCCTGGTCATCGACGTGCATCTCCTGGCGAGAGCGGCGGCGAGGGCGTTCACGACGACGTCGCCCTCGCGGCTCGTCATCGATCTTCGGCAGACGACCGACGTCCCGATTGGCAGCGCGGCAGACACCAGCAGACAGGTCGTCGTCACGAGCCCACTCCCGGGCCCGACCCTGTATCCGCTCCAGGTGGCCGGCTACGCCGCCCCCGGCGTTGGAGGCGTGCGGGTCACCCTCCTCGCCGATGGCGAAGTAGCGCTCGAGCGATCAGTTTCCACGTTCACCGAGCAGCATCTTTGGCGCTCCTTCCTCATGACGATCTCGGACGGACCGTCGGGGCCCGTCGAACTGCGAGTATCTGCCGGTGGCGTCGAGGAGGCCGTTGTCATCGAAATAGACCTTCCGTAGGACGGTGTTGAACAATGACGAGTGCCCTGAGCCGCCGCTCGCTTGGGTGTTGCGGTGACTCGGTTTCTCTAGTCAGCGCCGGCACGCTGGAGGATTGCTCAACACCCTCCTAAGAGGGTGCTGAACCATGACGAGTGTTAAGGGCTGCCGCCTGCTCGAGTGGTGCGAGGACTCGAATTCTCCCGACCGCGATGTCCAGCTGGAGGATTGCTGAGCACGCTCTTAACCACCGTTACCGTCCTCTCATGCGCATCAACCGAGGATTCGTCGACGGTGCCCGGGGGGTGTCCCCGTTGCTGATCGGTGTCATCCCCTTTGGACTGGTGTTCGGCGTGATTGCCGCGGACTCGGTGATCGGGCCCGCCCTTGCGTGGTCAACCTCGTTCATCATTTTTGGCGGCGCCGCACAGCTGGCAACGATCCAGCTCTTCGACGAAGGAGTGGTAACGGTGGTGGTGATCGCGACCGCACTGGTCATCGGCTCCCGCCACGTCATGTACAGCGCAGCCCTCGTCCCGTACTTCCAGCACTTTCCGCGCTGGTCGCGCTTCGCACTCCCCTATGTCCTCACCGACCAGGCCTTCGCCGTTTCGATCGTGCGCTTCCAGGACGTCGATGACCCCGTGGAACAGCGGTGGTACTTCACCGGCTCCGCGATGACCCTGTGGATCTCCTGGCAGCTATCGACGCTGATCGGTGTGTTGGTCGGAGCGCAGTTACCGGAGGCCCTATCGCTCGAGTTCGCTATACCCCTGGTCTTTACTGCCTTGCTCGTTCTCACGGTTCGCACCAGGCCCGAACTGGTCGCGGCGCTCGTTGGGGGAGCAGTTGCCGTCATCGCCGCCCCGGCACCGCTCGGTCTCGGTTTGGTCATCGGCGCCCTCACCGGAGTTGCAGCCGGCGTCGTCGCTCACCGGGTCACGGAATGAGCGCCGCGATCGCCATCCTCATCATCGGGATCGGCACCTACCTGGAACGGCTGTCGTTCATCGGCATCATCGGCAACCGCGACCTGCCCGAGTGGGCGATGATGCCGCTCCGCTACGTCGCCCCAGCAGTCTTTGCCGCGCTGGTTGCCCCGGCGGTGCTGCTCGTCGACGGCGACCTTGCCGTTCTGCCGGCGACCAACCCTCGCGCCTTGGCCTTAGTGTTGGCGCTGCTCGTCGCCTGGCGGACGAAGAGCGTAGCGGCCACGATCGCGGTGGGGATGGGCGCGCTCTGGCTGCTGCAGGCGGTCTTTTAGGCCGGTGTCGAACAATGACGAGTGCCCTGAGCCGCCGCTCGCTTGAGTGTTGCGGTGACTCGGTCCCTCCCGACCGCGACGGCCCGCTGGAGGATTGCTCAACACCGTCCTAGAACGGGTCGGGGGCGGCGACGAGCGGCGGGACCTCGATGGCCCACAACTCCTTGGCGAGCGCGATCGCTTGGATCGCCTTCGGTGCCACTCGAGGCCCGATCGGGCTGCGCTCAGCATCGAGCCGCATGATGACGACCGAGCCGAACGCACTCGGGCCGATCTTCATGATGGCGTCGTGCTCACGGTCGAGGTCAACGGCTACGGCTCGCGATCCTGTGAACACCACCCCGGTCTCGGCCGCCTCGTGCTCGGCGGGTAGCGGGATCAGCATCCCGCCGCCGCGGCTCCGCTGTGTGGCGGTGACGATCTGCGCTTCGAGGCCGATCGCATCGATTTCGATGTCACCCTCGATGAGGAGCCGCTCGATACTGCTCAGCGGCACATCGGCGGCTTCGGCCTGCAAGCTGTGCCCCACGCTGAATCGGGGATTGAGCTCCGTTGGCAGAAACCCATTGCTGGTTGCGACACCGTCGATTCCGAAGGAACCCAGGTAGCCAACACGCTCGGCGAGGAGGCCTCCCATGCCGCGCGCCGCGTCACGCATCTCGTCAGCGATGCCCGGCGGCGGATCCCAGAAGTTTGCGGCTCGGCCGTAGAAGAACTGCGATCGCGCTTCGTTGCGGAAGATCATGAGCTCCACCGGCAGGAAGACCGCGGTTCCTTCCTGCGTGTTGAATCCGTGGATCGAGCACGGGAGGCCTTCGAGGAACGGCATTACCCGCACCGTTTCTGAGTGCTCAAGGAACCACGCGGTGGCCGGACCGACCTCTTCGGGGCCGCGCACCCATCGGACGTACTCGCCCCCACCGTGCCAACCCTCGGTGTTGTCGGCCACCCAGACCGTGCCAAGGTTCGTTGCGAGACGCCCGGCCGCATCGGCAGCGTCGGGGACCGCAACGATCACCGACGGGGCTCGCTTGATGCCGGCTGCATCACAGAGCTCGTCGATGAGCATCTTGTCTTCGAGTGCTCCCCATTCGGGCGGGCGGGCACCGTAGATCGGCCGACCGAAGAACTCCGCCTTTCTACTAAAGGCACTGAAGAGATTCATGGCCTCGTGGTCCGAGTCGAAGCTGTCGACCGCCGCCAGTAGATCCGCCCCGGGATTCTCGATCGACTCGAGGTAGGCCCGGATCCCTGCCATGACGGTGTCGCCGTGCGTGCGGGTGTAATAGATCCTTTCCACCTCGGGCACGTCGCCGACGCCTTCGATGGCAGCGACGATCATGATCGGTCCGGACTCCCACGCTCTGAGCTGCTCCACCATCGATGTCGCTCCCGCCGCGGCGTCGGCGGCGAGGATCCACTTCTTGTCCTTGTGTACCTCGGCGATGCGTGCATCGATGGCGTCGAGATCCATGGCCGGGAAGGTTACGTGACCGACCGGGTTCGCCTCGGACCGCACGCCGAGATGTTTTTCGCGCCGGGGAGATGCAAACCGAACCGGGACTCTCGTCGCGACGATCGGCTCTCAGACTACGCGACCTCGCCCCATCAACGCAGCTAAATCAAGTGCGATTTGCCAGACACAGATGCGCTAGTCGGGCCCATCCTCTTGGATGCGGCGGATGAAGTCGTCGACCGCCCGTTTCCCAACGGTCTCGCCATACCGTTTGTCGAGCAGCTCGCGCAGATGGGCGAACACCTGCTCGCGTTCCTCGTCCTCGGTGAGCGTCGACGCGGTCAGAACCTTCGTGCCGTCGATCCAGGGTTTCGAGTCCGAAGACCACGGAACGAGGACCAGCCAGGACCACACCGTGTTGCGCCCGCTCGTCGCCGTCTTGCGAACCAGCCCGACGCTCGAATACGGCAACGGGGCCCAACCCATCGTTCGGAGCAGGTCTCGCCCATCGGGCGTCTCGAGCGCATCGTTGTCTTTCATGGCTCCTCGTGGTCCGGGGCTACAGCCAAGGTAACCAATCGGGTGAGTGAATGATGCCGTCGAACGGTGACGTCACCTGGATCCGACCGAACGGAAGTGTGCACCAACCGACCCGTATCGAGCGAGATCTCGCCAACCTCGCTCGCGCCCTGCGAGGATCGGCCAGCGTAGACACGTCGTAGCGGCCCGGCACTAGCCACACTCTTAGCCCGAGCGGACTGCCACCTCGTAGCCGATCGTTGCGGCGTCGCCGCCGAACTTGGTCATCACCAAATGCAACTCGATGAGCGAACCGGCAACCATGCCAGCGTCGATACCGATCTGCCACTCCTGGGCGGACCCGCCCACCGCCGTATGCGGTCAGGTCGGCGAATACTCATCGAGTGTGGTGGCCAGACCACGACGCTCGGACAGGAAGTACTCCGTCGGACCAGCCGTAGACAGGACGCTGAGACGATTATCGAACACGCCGCCGCTCGGCACTCCTGGCCGGTCCTCGAAATCGGACCAGTCGACGGTGGTGCAGCCGGAGAGTGGGTGATCGCGATCACACGCCCGATCGGGCTTGCCGACATCGAAGAGCCTGACCACCAATTCGCCGGTCAGGCCCGCCGCAGATTCGGGAATCGTGCCGGTGAGTGTGAGCGGCTCATGGAACCCGGGATCCCCAAACGCACCCGCCGCCGGAACCTCGACCGATCCCGACAGCAGCACGACGTCGCCGCCATTCGGAGTCGTTGCCGGCCCTACCGAGGTTGGGGTCGGTGCGGAGGCTGCCGGCGAGTTCGTCGTGCCTCCGCTTCCGCACGCCGCAGCCAGGATCGCAAAAGCCGCAATCGATAGCAGGCTCCATCGCACCAAGTCGAGCGTACCGGTCCCGCGTGATGTGGAGTGCGCCGGTCCTCAGATGCCGGCGGACGATGCATCGGGCTGTTCCATGCGGAAACCGGCGTTCGGCTGGCGCCCTTCGAGGAAGTAGGTGAGCATCTCGCCCTTCCCCTTGATCTCCATCACTCCCCGCGGCTCGAGGTCAAATCGATCGCGGAGCTCCTGGTACACCGTATCGGTCACCTGGATCTGCCCGGGAACGCCATGGGACTCCATCCGGCTTGCGGTATTGATCGTGTCGCCCCACAGGTCATAACTGAACTTCCGCTTGCCGATGACGCCGGCCACCACCGGCCCGGTGTTGATGCCGATCCTGAGCCGCAGCCCATCGAAACCGGGAAAGGCGTGATCGCCGACCTCGGCCTGCATCGCCAACGCCAGGTCGGCAGCCGAAGCCACCTGATCCGAGTTGGAGCCGGGCAATCCACCGACGGCCTGATAGGCGTCGCCAATGGTCTTGAGCTTCGCCAGCCCGTGCCCTTCGGTGAGATCGTCGAACCGCGAGAACAGATCGTTGAGCACGTCGACCACATCGGCCGCCTCGACCTGCTCAGACATCGGGGTGAACCCGACGATGTCCGCCACAAGCACCGTCACCTGCGGGATACGGTCGGCGATCGGCTCCTCACCCGCCTTGAGGCGCCTGGCGATGTCGGCGGGAAGGATGTTGAGCAGCAACCGCTCGGATTCCCGTCGCTCCGCCTCGAGGGCCTCTTTCGACTGCTCCTGTTCGCTGATGAAGAAACGCAACGAAACGAAGGTGATAGAGGCAACGGCCAGGAAGTTGAGGACGAAGAACGCCGTGATGACGCCGTCGGGGATATCGGGAGCCGACACCGCCAGCGTGCTATCGATGAGCCCCGAGAAGACCGCCAACACCGCGAATCCTACGAGCCACGGGCGCGCCCGCCCCCCGAGGGTGTGGGCCAAGAGGGGAGCACCCATCGCCCACAGCGCTATGGCGCTCCCGTTGGCGAATCCTCCGAGGATCCACTGCAACAGGAACGGGAGCATGAGCCACATCCCGAGCTGGCTCATGCGGAGGAAACCAACGCGCTTCGTTCGTGCCAGGACGACAAGTCCAACGACGGAAGCGATGCCGTAGAAGATGGGAATCGCCGCCGAGATCGACTGGCCGAGCAAGAGATAGACCGAGCTCCACACCAGCACGAGAGGTGCCGTGATCACGGCGATCAAGGCGGCAGTCGCCTTGTGCGCCCGTTCTTCGTCGGTGTCGTGCGGGCTGGCGCCCAAGCTGGCGATCCGCTCGGTCAAGGTCATCGGGCGAGCTTACCGAGCGGCCCTGGCGGCTCGACCTAGGAGGGTGCTGAGCAATCCTCCAGCGTGCCGGCGCTGACTGGAGAAACCGAGTCACCGCAACACTCAAGCGAGCGGCGGCGCAGGGCACTCGTCATTGTTCAACACCGTCCTGGCCATCATCCGTCGGCGGTGAGGACCAGAGGGCAGTCGCGAAAGGGGTGATCGACGACGACCATCTTCTGTGCGTAGACATCTGAAAGAATTGTCTCCTGAAGGACCTCGCGTGGCCGGCCCCTGGCGACGACCGCTCCTTGGCTCATCAGGACGATCTGATCGGCATGGACGGCGGCCGCGTTGAGATCGTGGAGGACGACGATGACGGCTCGTTGCCGTCGAGAGAGTTGGACGCTTTCGCGCATGATTCGCTCTTCATGGGCAACGTCGAGCGCGGTGGTTGGCTCGTCGAGTAGCACGATGGGGGTGTCCTGAGCAAACACCCGGGCGAGTGAAACCCTGGTCCGTTCCCCCCCGGAGAGGGTGGCGTAGATTCGGGCCGCGAACTGGGTCGTGTCGGTGCGTTCCATGGCCTCGGCGACTGCGGCAGCGTCCCGCTCGCTGGTGTTGGTGTCGTCTCGCCGATAGGGAAACCGTCCCATCGCAACGACCTGGGCGGCGGTGAAGGGGATCTCGACCGGTGAACGCTGGGTGAGCATCGAACGCGCCAGGGCCAGATCACCCGGCAGGGCGGTCCCGGTGTCGATCCCATTGAGGAGCACCCTCCCCTCGCTGGGGCGAAGGTTTCCTGCCAGGAGGTCGAGCAGCGTGGACTTGCCCGCTCCGTTTGGCCCGATCACGGCGATCAGGGCGCCCGGTCCGGCATCGAAGTGGACGTTGGAAACCAGGACGGCGTCGCCGATCCGGTAGGTAAGGGATTCGGCCAGCACCGCGGTCTCAGGCATCGCGTCGTCTCGTCAGCAGCCACAGGAATACCGGGCCGCCCACGGCTGCGGTCACCAGCCCGACCGGAATCTCAACCGGTTGGATCAACAAGCGGGCAACGAGGTCGGCGGCGGCCACAAACAGCGCACCGGAGGCGAGGGCCCCGAACAGCAGGGAGCGGTGCGATGGGCCGGTCACGCGCCGCACCACAAATGGCACCAACAGGCCAACGAACGCGATCACCCCGACGGCGCCGACGGTCGCGCCGACCGCGGCCCCGGCGGCAATCAGCAGGACGGTGAGGACCAGGTCGACGTCGATGCCAAGGTGCCTGGCATCGGCCTCGCCGAGGCCCATGACATCGAGCAGGTGGGCCGAGGAGAGCATGATGATGGAGGTAATGAAGAGGAAGGCGAAGGCGGTGCCGAGCGCCCGCCAGGTCGATCCGGTCAGGCTCCCCAGCAGCCAGAACTCGATCGGTGGCACCGTCGAGCGGTCGGCGGCAAAGACGATGAACCCGACCCAGGCGCTGAGCACGGCAGCGAGGGCAACACCGGACAGGATGATCATGGTGGGGTCGATCGATGCTCGTTTACTCAGAAGTCTGACGGCGAACGCGGTGATCACCCCGGCGGCCACACCTCCGGCAATTGCTCCCTGCACGCCGCCGGCCGCCGACCCGATGGCGGCACCGATGGCGGCACCGGGCCCGATCCCGAGGAGGTGCGGATCGGCGAGGTTGTTGCGCAGCAAGCCCTGAAGGACACCGCCGACGAGCCCTAACGTGGCGCCGACGGCAAAGGCGAGCAGCAACCGCGGCATGCGAATGCCCCAGACGACTGCCTCGGCCTGTTGCGACGGATCCTCGAACGCGTCGACACCGACCTTGGCGGCAAGGACCCCGAGCACCTCTCCAGCAGGCACCGCTACCGCGCCGAGTGATAACGCCGCCCAGGCCGCGGCCAGCAGCCCGAGGGCGACGGCGGGAATGAACCATCGGCGCCGCGAGGCATACGGATCGGCGCTCGCGACGAGTTCCGAGGAGTCGGTCAACCGCCGATGCCCGGATACAGGTCGCGCACGAACTCGTCGAGGGCCTGGCCGGCGCGGGGCCCGAGGTTGAAGAAGTAGGCCTCGTCGTAAGCGATGAAGGCATCGTTCTGTCCTGCGGGTGTTTTCGCGACCCCGGGGATTTCGAGGAACGTTTCGATCCCGCCGAGGGCAGCGAGGCCCGCTTCGGGGAGCACGATCACCGCGGGAGCTGCGGCAAGCAGCGCTTCCGGGGTCATTGCCACGGGTCCAAACACACCCGTCTCGGCTCCTGCGTCGATAGCACCGGCACCTTCGATCATCCCCTGGGTCGGCATCCCGGCGCCGAAGAGCAGCAGCACCTGCGGGCCCCGTACGTATACGTAGGCGATTCTCGGGTCGGAGTCGTCGGCCGCAGCCAGCTCGCGGGCCGCGTCGATTTCGCCCATCACCCGTTCGGCCAGCTCGGCGCCCGCATCGGGCGCACCCAGGATCTCAGCCACCTGAAGGATCTTGGTCTCGACGCCATCCAGCGTCGTCTGCGTCTCCAGGATCACCACCGGGACACCCGCTCCGCGCAACTGCTCGATCACCTCCGGGGGCCCCACCTGTTGATCGCCGATCACCAGGGTCGGTTCGAAGCGGAGCACCGCTTCGGGAGCCAGCTGCTGGGCGAACCCGACCGTTGCTCCTTGATCATTGAGCGCTGCCGCCTCAGGCGGATAGGTTGTGGTGACATCCACTCCGACGACGTTGTCTCCCAACCCAAGCTCGAAGATGATCTCGGTCAGGTCCCCGTTGAGCGACACGATCCGCGACACGTCCCCAATGGTGGTCTCGACGCCGTCGGCGCCCACGAAGGTTTGTTCGTCGATGAGCGTTGTTGTCGGCGACGACGTGGTCGGAGACGACGTCGTGGTCTCTGCCGGCGTTGCCGATGACGTGGTCGTCGTGTCGGCGTCGCCGGTACACGCAGCCAGCACCACCGTCGTTGCAATACCCAGCGCGATGAGCGTGGTTCTTCGGTTCATTCGATTACCTCAAGTTGTTTCGGCTGCCGACTGTGCCGGTGTCTGCTGTTGTGCCCGGTGGATGGGGATCAGTCGATCCCCAACAATCACGCGATAGCCGGCCCAAATCAGCAGTAGCCCGATCAGTTCCATGACGTATAGGACCTCGACGGTGCCGGCGCGGGCGAAGCCCCCGCCGATACCCGGCAGGATGGCTCCCACCGCAATCAACACATTGCCGAGGACCCGCGACGATGCCCCATCACGACGCCAGTAGCGCCACGCCGACCAGATCGCGCCGCCGATCAAGAAGACAACGGCATAGAGATTGATGAGGGGCGAAAACAGCCGCACCCATTGCCACGCCATCACCTCACCGGACAACCGGTTCGGCTCGACCAGCTCAGCGATGATCGGGGTCGCCACCACGAACGCCGCGGCAATCGCCACGTAGGTGACGAGTGCCACGGCCAAGCGGTCGGCGGTCCGCCTCGGAAGCAGCAGATAGACGGTGCCCTGGGCCAACGGCGCCCCACCGAGCAGCGCACCCGAGATGTACCACGCACGGAAGATCGGTTCTTGCCAGCCAAACACCGTGGTCAACGCCTCGGTGAGCGTGCCCAATCCATAGAGGCCGACTCCGATCATCCACCACATGACATACCGGGCAGATGGTTTTCGTCGCCAGTGAAGCCACAGCACGCGAAAGAAGGCGGCGGCGACAACCGTGGTGATGATGGGCAGATAGTGGATCAGGTTGGTCGACATTGGTCTCCGGATGCTCCCCAGGAAGAGAGTGAAACCGGTTGATGGACCGACAGAAAGTCGGCCGCACGCCGACACGGTGTCGGAAACGAAGGCCGCGGCTACATGTTCCTGCGGTAGCGGCCCCCGACCTCGTACAGGGCGTGGGATAGCTGGCCCAGCGATACCACCTTGGTGGCCTCCATCAGCGCCTCGAACGTGTTGTCGCCCTCGAGCGCGGCCTTCTGCAGCTGGTCGAGTGCCACCTCACCCGCCTTGGCGTTGCGTTCCTGGAACGCCTGCACGGCGTCGATTTGCCGATGTTTGTCCTCGTCGGTGGAACGGATGATCGTCTCCGGGATCACGAACGGGGAGCCCTCCGGGGAAAGGAAGGTGTTCACCCCGACGATGGGGAGCTCGCCCGACATCTTCATTCGCTCGTAGAGCAGCGACTCCTCCTGGATCTTGGAGCGCTGGTACATCCGCTCCATGGCGCCGAGCACGCCACCCCGGTCGGTGAGCCGATCGAATTCGGCGAGCACCGCCTCCTCGACCAGGTCGGTGAGCTCTTCGATGATGAAGCTCCCCTGAAGCGGGTTCTCGTTTCTGGCAAGTCCGAGCTCGCGGTTGATGATCAGCTGGATCGCCATGGCGCGCCGCACCGACTCTTCGGTCGGGGTGGTGATCGCTTCGTCGTAGGCGTTGGTATGGAGCGAATTGGCGTTGTCGTACACCGCATACAGCGCCTGCAGCGTGGTCCTGATGTCGTTGAAGGAGATCTCCTGGGCGTGGAGGGATCGCCCGGAGGTCTGGATGTGATATTTGAGCTTCCGGGAGCGTTCGTCGGCGCCGTAGCGGTCCCGCATCGCCTTGGCCCAGATCTTCCTCGCGACCCTCCCGATGACCGCATATTCGGCATCGACGCCGTTGGAGAAGAAAAACGACAGGTTCGGCGCAAACGAGTCGATCGGCATGCCGCGAGAGAGGAAGTACTCGACGAACGTGAACCCGTTTGCCAGCGTGAATGCCAGCTGGCTGATCGGGTTGGCACCGGCTTCTGCCATGTGATAGCCCGAGATCGACATCGAGTAGAAGTTCCGAACCCGGTTCTCGATGAAGTACTCCTGGATGTCGCCCTGCATCCGAAGCCCGAACTCGGTCGAGAAGATGCTGGTGTTCTGCGCCTGGTCCTCCTTGAGGATGTCGGCCTGCACCGTGCCCCGGACCCGGGACAGCACGTCCGCTTTGATCCGCTCGTACACCTCGAGGGCCACCACCTCGTCGCCGGTGAGGCCGAGCAGCATCAGACCGAGGCCGTCGCTGCCATCCGGCAGGTCGTCCAGGTAGCTAGGCCGCTCCAGCCCGCGGTCGTCGAACTTGGCCCGAAGCGCCGCCTCGACATCGTCATCAAGACCGTGCTCGACGACATAGCGCTCGACCTGCTGATCGACGGCGGCGTTGAGGAAGAAGGCAAGGATCATCGGTGCCGGCCCGTTGATCGTCATCGATACCGAGGTCGCAGAGTCGACGAGGTCAAACCCGCTGTAGAGCTTCTTGGCGTCGTCGAGGGTGGCCACCGACACGCCCGAGTTCCCCACCTTGCCGTAGATGTCCGGCCGCACGGCCGGGTCCTGTCCGTACAAGGTCACCGAGTCGAAGGCGGTCGAGAGCCGCTTCGCCGGCATGTCCGCAGAGAGATAATGGAAGCGCTGATTGGTCTGCTCGGGCCGGCCCTCGCCTGCGAACATGCGCGTCGGATCTTCCTCGGTGCGTTTGAACGGGAAGACCCCGGCGGTGTAGGGAAAGCGGCCGGGGTAGTTCTCCTGCATGCCCCACCGAACCCGGTCGCCCCAACCCGAGAAGCGGGGAGGGACGACCCTTTGGATGGCGGTACCCGACAGGGTGGTCGATGTGGCGTCGACCTCAATGGTCTCGCCGCGCACTTCATATGAGGCCCCGGCGGCCCGGTAGGCCTCGACGTCGGCGTCCCATCGCTCCAATAGCTCTGCGGCGTCCGTGTCGAGCCCGGCTATCGCCCGATCCCGGCGCTCCACCAAAGCCGGCTCGTCGACCGCTGCTGCTGCGATCGACAGGCCCTGTGCCTCGAGCGCAAGTGCGGCTTGCTGTGCGACGCGCTCGTTGTAGTCCCGAATCGATTGGGAGATCTCAGACAGGTAGCGGACCCGGTCCTTTGGCACGATCGAGCGCTCCCCGCCGTGGTCGATGAGCAGCTCGTGGGACAGGGTGAGGTCATCACGGGACAGTTCGGAGACGGCGTGCACCAGCACCTGATAGAAGCGGTTGGTACCTGCGTCGTTGAAGTGCGAGGCGATCGTCGTATAGACGGGAACCTGTTCGTCCGTCAGGTCGAACGCCTGATGATTCCGCTTGTACTGCTTGCGGACGTCGCGCCGGGCGTCGTCGGCGCCTCGGCGGTCTGCCTTGTTGATGACGATCAGGTCGGCGAAATCGAGCATGTCGATCTTCTCGAGCTGGCTGGCCGCGCCGTATTCGGGGGTCATCACATACACCGACAGATCGGACTGGTCGACGATCTCGGTGTCGGCCTGCCCGATCCCGGAGGTCTCGAGGATGATGAGGTCGTAGCCGGCGGCTTTCACCAGGTCGACGGCGGCGGCAACATGCGGTGACAGCGCAAGATTCGCCTGCCTGGTGGCCAGCGACCGCATGAAGACGCGATTGCTGCCGAGGGAATTCATCCGAATCCGATCTCCCAGGAGCGCCCCACCGGACCGGCGCTGGGATGGATCTACCGAGACGATCCCGACCGTGCGGTCCGGGAAGTCGGCAAGGAAGCGGACGATCATCTCGTCGACGAGCGAGCTCTTCCCCGCTCCCCCCGTGCCGGTGATGCCGATGATCGGCGTCGTGCGTTTCTCCGCGGCATCACGGGCTTGTATCACCAGCGGGCCGGCAGGGTCGTGCTCGACCTCGGAGATCATTCGACCGAGCAGCGCCGGAGTGGCGGTGCTCAGGCCGGAGACGTCGTAGTCCGCCTGGTCGTCGACCACCGGATAATCCGCCTGTTCGGCGAGATCGTCGATCATCCCCTGCAGGCCGAGACTGCGGCCATCGTCGGGCGAGTAGATGCGGGTGATGCCCGCTCGTTCCAGCTCCTCGCCCTCGGCGGGGAGAATCGTGCCTCCCCCGCCTCCGAAGATCTTCACATGCCGGGCCCCCGCATCGTCGAGCAGCTCACGCACGTACCCGAAGAATTCCATGTGCCCGCCCTGGTACGAGGTGATCGCAATGGCCTGGGCGTCTTCCTCGACGGCGGCCTTGACGATGTCGGCCGCAGAGCGGTCGTGGCCGAGGTGGATCACCTCGACGCCGGTCGCCTGGAGGATGCGGCGCATGATGTTGATCGTTGCATCGTGACCGTCAAACAGTGACGTTGCGGTCACGATCCGCACGTGGTTGGTCGGTTGATACGCCATGTGCCCACAGGATACGACGGCTGCGGTGCTTCACCCGGATGAACGGGTGGAGGGCAGCTCGCCGAACCTCTGGCTGGACTGCTCATCGACCTTGCGGTTCAAAATGGCAGGTCCTCGCGGCGAGTGATCTCTGCCGACGCCGGGCATCATCGAACGACCGAACGCCATACTTCCTTCGTATCGCGCAGGCCCGAGGGGGCGGTGATGACCAAGTCGCAGTTCGATCTGATCGCTTCGGGTCGCCAAGCAATGGAACGCAACGATTGGGGCGAAGCGTACGAGCTTCTCAACGAGGCCGCCGCGAGCGGCGGACTCGACCCGGATGCGTTCGAGGACCTGGCACGATCTGCATGGTGGTCGGGTCGCCCGGACGAGTGCATCGACGCCCGTGAGCGGGCCTATGCCGGCTTTATCAAGTCTGATGAACCGAAAAGGGCCGCCCTGATGGCGCTCGACCTGGCAGAAGGCCAATTTCACAAGAAGGCGACGGCTATCGGGGACGGGTGGGTGAGGCGGGCAGAACGTCTTCTCGCATCCGAGCCGGCCTTCGACGACGCTCAGAACGCGGTTGACTGTGCGGTCGAGATACAGCGCACGTTCGCTCG
>Ga0255056_10000102_pt1 | contig 20465 bp, 17 predicted proteins | sample Cases_109_1_MG_FD_183639 | JGI IMG/M metagenome (GOLD analysis project Ga0255056, IMG submission 183639) | Seawater microbial communities from Amundsen Gulf, Northwest Territories, Canada - Cases_109_1 | ecosystem: Environmental > Aquatic > Marine > Gulf | place: Canada: Northwest Territories... | reverse complement strand
AAAGTCAAAAACCATATTGGTACTGTGCACGCGATTGCCATCTGCAATCTCGCGGAGATCGGGGCTGGCACAATGACGGACGCGACCGTTCCTTCTCACTTTCGCTGGATTCCAAAGGGCATGACCGTGGAATACGTGGCAAAAGCACAGACCGATCTCGAGGCCGTGGTCAAAATCGATCCGCTACCCTCGTTCGAAGACGCGGCAGATGTACCGGTAAAGGCCGAGGTGACCGATAGCAACGATCAAGTGGTATTTCGCGCTATTATCACGATGTGGGTAACGCCCAAACGTTAACGGAGACGAGCATGAATTGGTATTTGGGGGCGCTAAAGAAATACGCGGTATTCGAAGGCAGGGCGCGGCGGAGCGAGTACTGGTTTTTTGTACTGTTCAACTTCCTCATCACGATTGTCCTGATTTTTATCGATGCCTTCATGGCAACAATGAATCCGCAAACGGGTATCGGGCTTCTGAGTGCCCTCTATACGCTGGGAGTACTCATTCCGTCCATTTCAGTATTGGTGAGACGCCTCCACGATACGAATCGCAGCGGATGGTGGTTCTGGATTGGCCTCATTCCGCTAATTGGCGGGATTATTCTGCTGGTGTTCATGTTCCTGGACGGCACGGCCGGCGACAATGACTATGGCCCGGATCCCAAGGGATCGCAGTACTAGTCGAAGTTAATCAGTGCGACGACTTTACTGCGAGTCGTCGAGCATCTTCGTCAGGAAGGTTCGGATCGCCGGGATGGCTTCTTTCTTGGTCATGAGGCCTTGTTTGTGCAGCACTGTGGCCATCTCGTTGATCGTACGCTTGCCATCAATTAGCGACATCATGAACGAGTAGATTTGCGTCGTCATTGCCTGCGTTCGAAATGATTGCGTCAAGGGCACGGACTCTTTTCCGGTAACAATCCAGTCGGGCAAGGCGCGATGTCGTTTCGGCTTGTGGGCATCGCGTTCCTTCCATGCAGAAAATGTGAACACTCTTTCCTGGCGCCCATGACGGCTTGCGGGTGAACACATGTATGGAATCGTCGCCTCGGAAACGTAGGGGTCCGAGAACCCGCACTCGGCGACGATCGCTTTCGTTTCCTCCGGGCTGTAGCAGCGTGACCGTTCCAGCGCGGCAAACGCCAGCGAACCGAAGTTGATCCAGCGACCGTTTTTCTTCAATAGCGTATTGATGCGTGCGCCAAACTCGGACAAGTCTTCTGTAATGATGTCGATCAGCCAAGGCGTCATTATCGTATCAAAAGATTCGGCCGCGAACGGTGGACGCAACGCGTCGCCAAGAACAAGTTCGAATCCGTCGCGCACGACTTCGGGCGCACTAAGCGTTCGCAAAACCGAATCGTCGTCGAAGGACTTCGGCGCGATCGGAAACTCGTGCATTTTGAGGGGGTGGCCCCAACAGACTTTCTTGGCTATGAGTAACAACATGGGATTGAAGTCGAGTGCCGTCGTCATCGAACAATTGAATTTCATGTGGATGTCATAGGCGAGGCGCCCGGCGCCGGCGCCAAGAATGAGCGTGTTGCCAAGATCGGCGTTATCCTGCGCGACCGCCTGAATCTGCCGAATCGATGCCGCATTTTCCTCATCGCCCCAAGACCAGTCGCGATGAACATTGGCATAGTAAGTATTGAGTCCCTGATCGGCCGGCAGGCGCGTCCTGAGCGCGAGATAGGATTCGTAATTACCCGTCAAGGATTGCACATCGAGCGGCTGAAGCAGGGTCTGCAATTTACGCCGATGCTGCTCAAGCGCTTTCTTGTAACGTTCGACGCGGCGCTTCGTTAGCTGCCGCGCGTCTTTGTTCTTGAGTTCCTTCTCAAGCCCGGCGATATCGTGGCTGAGCTTTTGCAGCGACATCTGCAGACGGTTACGCCATTCACCGAGACTGGCCTCAGGCTCGGCAAACATCCAGGGGATGCCATCGACGGACGGAAAGTCCACCTCGCAGGCCGGGCAGCGCAGGGCAATGTCGGTCTGCACGAGCGGCGCCTGGTCACAGCGTGGACACGCCAAAATGTCGATCAGCTCGGAACTCATATGCGACATTCTAAGCCATGAACAGGGCTCATGATGTGATCTGTGTTGGCTCCGACAAGGCAAAAAAGAGGCCGATCTTTCGATCGGCCGATTTCTTAGTCCTTAGCTTAAGGGGAGTCGCTAAGGAACAGGGAACGACGTAGTGCCATTTACGATTGGCGTGAACGCCGTCAGCCTGTCTTGCAGAGTTGCGTTGCCCAAACCGTGATTAGGGAACAAGCCGTCGAACTGTCCTTGCTCGCCGTGCAGCGCCATGTAGTTCAGCAGAACCGTATTCACGAGCAGGTTGACGTTATTCGCAGCTGGCGTTCCGGCGCGGTTGACTGCTCCGTCCGAACTCATGTAACCGAGCTGCTGGTGAGCGGCCACTTCCGCTGGCGTTGCGCCGATAATTGTCGGCCGTCGGCCCGGGTTGTAGACCAGGAAGAACGCCCCGGCTGTCGAGGAGTTGTCGCTGACCCACATGCCCTTGTCGCGACCTTCGATGCTGGTGTCTATCGCGCCATTTGACGAAACGGACCCGTCAGAAAAAACATAAATCATTACGGGTGTCTGCAATCGGGCTGCGTATTCGAGTACTGCACCCATGCAACGGCCGGCGCGGAAGTCCTTGGGCTCACCTTCCCGGCGTTGACCGCCATGGTAGTCGTAGCCGCCCATTTCGATACAGCCAGCGCCGGCATAACCGTTAAGCACCAATTTCATGACCGACGCGGTTTTGCGGAACTCTCTACCGTCGGTGCCAGTGTCGTTGAACTCGGCCTGGGTAAAAATGGGAGGCAGCGTCGAAGTCGGCAGATCGACAATCATGTCGTCTTCGCCCGGGTCGATCGCAACGCCGCCGAAGCGATCGGCAATGTCGGCGGCCTTGACGTAGCCGCAACGCACCATCTCCTTGAGCACCGCGTCGCTCGTAATCTGCGTATCAACCTGGTCCATCGTGTTGTCCGTCAGTCGATAGATAGATTCCATAACGGCGGTCGCGTCGTCCTTGGAAAGGATGCCGACGAGGTCGCCCGTATCGATCAGGTTCACAACGTCTGATGGACGGTCGACCTTGGTCGGACGAAGTGCCGGATCGTACAAGGACAGCGGCAACATCGAATTGCCGCCTGAGTCAGTATTCTCCGTACCACACAACTGCAGGATCGAACCGTTCGCGCCGGCACGCGCAATACCGTACATCGGATTATGCGGGTTGTTGCCGGTGTCGTTGTCCGAGCGAGCCGGAATGACGGCGCCGTTGATGAACGTCTCAGTACCCGGTGACAGGCTCTGCATGATTCCACGACGAAATGCGGAATCAAGATGGAAGCCCAGTCCCAGGTCGAAGTTCGCGTACGGCAACTGCAGAATGGGATCGGTTAGACCCGGAACCATGTCACCAGGCAGTCCTTGCCGACGGTAACCATCAGTCGAGAGGAAATCGTTTTGCCCGCCTTGCTGGCCAATCAAAACGTTTGAGCCGGCAATGTTCGCACCGCCCGCGAGATCGAAGCAGATAAAGGGGATCTTGCCCGCGCCAAATGCGGAAATTCCGCATGCGGTCCGCTTGTCGAAAAGGTCGGTCGAAAGAGCGGCCTGAGCCTCGCGTGGGTTCGCGAACAGACTCATGACGCCACTGCCTAATGTATAAGCAGCGCCTGACATAAATCCTTGTGCTACAAACTGGCGACGCGTGACAGGTCGCGGATGATCTCCGTGAAGCTGCGGCGCATCCCAGTGCCGTGCATTTCGTCTTTTGGCCATTGCTTTATTCCCTGTCTGTCCTTTCTGTACTACTGAACCAGTGTGACGGCGCTGCCGAGAACGGCCGCGCACACGCCTTTCGCGATCGACCTTGTGTCGCTCGGAATCGCTGGCACTCCGGGACTGATATCCGGCGGATTGAGCAAGCGATCGATCAGGTTGTCCGGGCGAGTGCCGGCGGCTGCAAACGATGCCACTTCGCTGTGCACCGTTGCGTATGTCGGCTGGCTGGCCAGTTGCGTACCCGTCGGCGGGTTACCCACGATGTTCGTGATAAGCGGCGTGACAAGCAGATCGCGGTTCGCACCGTTAAACGCTGTCGTATTGCTTTCGTTGAAATCGAAGCCCGCGAAGTAGGTAGCGGCCGTCGGCCCGTCGATCAATGCATCGCAATACTGAATTGCGAGTTGAGCGATAGCGACTTGGTGAGAGGCCAGGAACGTGCTCACGTCTTCTATAGCCGGCAGCGATTGCCTGAGTTCCTGGAAGGTCATATCAACAGCGAGAGTTTTCGGATCGACGCCGGTGACGCTGGCGTAGGTTGCATTGATCTCGTCGAATGTGCGCATACCGATGTGTGACGCCGGAACCAGATCGGTCTCGGTAATCACGAGCGTTGGCGCTGGCGCCCGGCTGAAGCTGAAGCTCGCCAGTTGATCAAAGGTCAGGAAAAATTCATCGATGTCCGGGCCCTTTGCGAGCGGCAGCACCGCGCCAAGTGTCGACAGCGGCTGCCCCAGTTCTACCATTAAGGCGGCGCTGAGCGTGTTGTCCATGTTCGCGTAGCTCTGACCTACCGCGGCCTCCTGTCCGTTCATACCGACACGCACGCCTTGAATCGGAATGCCTTCCGGCGTCGATCCATCAAGCGTGATGAAGTGCGGCCTGTCGAACAGATACGAGTGGGTGTCGAACTGGGCAGCCTCAAACAGGATGTATGAAGATTGTGGGGCGGCCAGCAATTTATCCGATATGTCGAATAGCAGGAAGAATTTCTCGCCGACACCAACGTCGAAGTTCTGCTGAATCTGAGTCTGCGTAAGCGAACGGCGATGCACCGCCGCGAGACGGATCGTGCCTTGCCACAGACCGTCATTGGACGCCTCATTGCCGAGAACGAACGCGAACGTATCCTGCCAGTCAACCAACGTGCCTCCCGGAATCGGATCGGTCTGTGTGACGAGCTGACCGTTGACATAAATACGACGGCCATCGATCGGGTTGTAGGTTGCCACGACATGTTGGAGTGTTGCCTGCAGAACTTCATTCGCGGCAGGTGTCGACAACGCCGGATCGCCGTTCAGGCTGGTCTGGTTGGTACGCAGCTGGAAGTTGTAGTCATACAAAGTCTGTTGCAGCGTGAAGTTACGCGCCTGGGTGCCCGCCGAGTAGCTGATGATACGTGCTTCCTCTTGCGCGACATTGGCTGGAATTACCCATGCTTCTATTGAGAACTCACCCGCTGCCTGCAGGATATCGTAGAGTTTCTTCGAAGCTGTGGTTGAGCCCTGAGCCTTACCGTCGTTGATGGTAAGGCCCCAGCCGCCGAACCACTCGACGTCACCTGACATGTTCAGATCAATCGCCGGATCTACACCACTCGTATCGTAGGCGATCAGGCCTGAGCCGGTCTTGAACTCCCAGAGTGCAACCTGCGCATCTTCATAGCGGTTACCGCCTGAGGCGAGCGTGCCATCAACAAGGCGAATCGCCCCGGACGTCACAAGGGCGGGATCAACCACGGTTGCACTGATAAGGCCCGCGTAAGTCGCAATCGCCGTCTCCATGGTCTGCGCATTGCTTACACAGTCACTCCAGCAGTTGTGGGACTCATCGCGCAGGCGAATCACGAAGCGCGAGCTTGCCGCGACATCGAGGTCAATCTTCGACTTGGCCGCTTCATACGCGGCGTCAACGTCCGTGTCCGCAAAATACGGCTGTATCGGGTTCGCAGCGTCAGAGCTGTGGCAGTTCGAGCAATACAGCGACAGGATCGGATTATAGATAATGTTCGTAAATGACGGCGGGCCGTCTGCAGTGGCCGGAAAGTTCTTGCTTGCACCCGGCGATTGATAAACGGGTGGCGTTAGAACAATCTCGCGTCCACCACCAGCCGTGACGCCGACCCAGTTTTCGATCCAGGTCGTCATAATCGAGCCGCAAACGTTTGGATCCGCCACCCAACAGTTGTGACCCAGTTGACCCTCGCTGACCTTTTCAACAACTCGCGATAATGCAGGATCCGTGGTGTCGACTACCGTGATCGCGGCGTCGTACGCCATGTTGACGTCATCGCTGCGGACAAACTGCGGGTTCTGGCCAATGCCTTCGTTATGGCAGTTACCGCAACGGTCGGTGGTGCGCGTCTTGCTCCAGAATTCCTGCTGGAATTTAAGGACATCGGCATCACGTGCCGCGGGTCCGGTGTACGGAGTGTTGCCGGTGTTCGGACCGCCAGGCTGGGTCTGATTTTCTGTCGTTGATGCGCCGCCGCCGCATGCCGACAGTAAGAAACTCGCGGCGAGGGCTAGCAATACACTGTTTGCGTTATTCATGGTCCTGTCTCCCTACTGGCCCATGCAGTGAACGGCCGTGTCGGCGAATACCTGCTTCATGCGGTAACCCGAGCTACGGAACGTTGCAACGATCGCGTCGACTGCGTCGCGATCGGTCTGGTTCTCTGCATCACGCAGGCAAACCGTGCGAAATACTTTCTTCACCTGGCAGGCAGCGAACGCATAGCTGGTGCCAAGTTCGACACCAAGAGATTTGGCGCCGTTGCCCATCCCCGGGCCGCTAAAGCCAAGATAGGCGTTTTGACCGACCAGCCAATAGTTCATCCAGCTGTCATCCGTTGTGCGAAAACCCTGCGGAAAGTTTAGGTCGTTGTTGAAATATTTCAGCTGAACCGTACCCGGCGTATAGTCAAGCCTCTGCGATGATTCATCGAAGTCGTAATAAGCAAACGCACCTGCCATTGGATCCATGCCGGAGTGGCAGCCAATACAACTGTTCAGAAATAGCCGGCTATCACCACCCGGGCTGCGGCTAACGTCCTGCCGGACGCGATCCGGCGCCAAGCTGGTATCGTGCATCTGCTCCATGTCATTACACATGTGATTCAGCAGCGTGAAACGAAACATTGCCCGGTTCGTACCGGCGACAAAGAATGCCTCCGATGCGGCGCGTGAAGTCATGATGCCTGCTGTCGCCGTCGACGGAATTTGCTGAACCGAAGACTGCGTGGTCGAATCAAAATTTGCCGTCAAGCTCAGGTCGACATTGTTGGCCTCAAGCTGCGCGTAGTGATCATTGTTTCTCGATGAGGGGGTTGCACTCACGACACCGCCGACGCCAACATAGGTCAAGTCCGAAGAGAGCAGGGTGCTGAAATCCACGTCGTCCCGGACCATGCCGATCACCGTTGCGATGTAATCGTTCATGGGAACGAACACCGACTGGTCACGATTGGTCCAGGGTGCCGCAAAGTTCTTCAACGTTACGTTGTAGAAGTTCTTGTTGTTCATCGCGATGTCGGCCGCAGCCTGCGGATTCGTCGCAATCAGCGCTTCCATTTGCCCCAGTACGACATCGGTAGGCGGTACGCCTGCGAGTCGATCGTGAATGCGCTTCGCTTGTTCACGGGAGCCCGCTTGCGCCGGCAACGAAATTACAGCCGCCAAAAGAGTAGCCAGAAAAATTCGAATAAGCCCCGTTAAACCGGTTTTCGTCCTTGTCCTGTTTTTCATAACGATTCTGCTCACGAACTAGTACGATCCAAATGCCGATAACGCTACCGTCCAGGTAGCGACGCGATAGACCGAGGGAGTATTCAAGCGTGCCAGAATGTGAACTCAATCGCCGTGAAGGTATTCACACTACCGACATTGCTGCAACCAGGCGAAGCTCGCAAACAACGGTCTGTAGTAGATAAAGCAATTGCTGTGCCAGTCCTTGATATCGGGTGGAAAGTCGTCAATTAATGCTTTAAAAACAATTGCTTAATAGGCGTGCAATGCGGGGGTTCGATTTCGCACTATGTCAAGCAATTGTCTGTACCTGCACACAGGAATCGTGGCGGGAAGAGCTAAGCTACTGATTCCTTACGGCTATGCACCTGTCTCTGAACGGCGACATTTGCGGCAACTGCCGACACGTCTAAACAACAAATACTTTCGCGCCAGTGTTCACGTGGCTTCCAGTTGTTGTTCATAAAACACGCAGCCCAGCCGCGTACCCGCAGAAGACATTTTCGTGAGCGATGCGGAACCCTTTGCGCCCGTTTTACGTCACCTCAGTAATTGCCGCGGATTTTTTTTCAGAACAGCAGTACCCGCTGTGCAAGATTTAACAATGTGTACTGTCGCGATTTTTCGACATTACATCGACTTCGCATCCTCTCTTATACTGCGGCGAAATCGCCTGGCGCAGCGGCAGTATGGGCAATAGACCGGACGCGAAATCAGGCGGCAATGACCGCGGTTTGTGATGGCGTTAACGGTACGGCTGGCGCTCCGGGTTCACTATTAGCTGTTGATAAACTGTGGAGTGGTATGCATTGAAATCGAGGCTGGCGACCCGCCGTTTAGATTCGAGGTAAGCATTATGATCAGGCACACGAGACAGAATAAGGATGGATCTTTGGCCGGTGTGGTGAGGTTCGCCGTACTGCTGTCTTTGACAGTTATGATTGGCGCGTGTGACGGCGCGAATCAGGGCGTACAGATAGGCAACGGTCAAAACCCCGATCCTGTCGCCATCGATTTTCCGATCGCCTTCGTAAAATCTCCGATCCCCATCGATGCCAATGGCGTTTTCACGCAGACGGATCTGCGTGAACAAATTACCTTCGATTTTGGCGCGGACCTTTTCATCAAGGACCGCGCGTCGCCGAGTTCGCTCGCTTTCAATGTCACTGAGGCCGTAACACAGGGGCTGGGAGCAGTTCGCAATGTCGAGATGGCCTTTGACGGTAGCTCGGTATTGTTCGCCATGCGCGTACCGTTCGACCCGAATCTTCAGGATGAAGACCAGGTTACCTGGAATCTTTGGGAATACTCCCTGGACACCGATTCGCTGCGCAGGATTATTGCGTCGGATCTGACCGCGGAAATCGGCCACGATATCATGCCGAAGTACCTGCCGGATGGGCGCATCATATTCTCATCAACACGCCAGGTTCGTTCGCAAGCCGTATTGCTTGACGAGGGCAAGGCCGGCTTCTCGGCGCTCGATGAAGACGACAACGAATTCACATTCAACCTGCATATCATGAACTCGGACGGCTCCGGCATCGAGCAGGTGACCTTCAACCAAAGCCACGATCTGGACCCGGCGGTCATGGCCGACGGTACTGTTGTTTTTAGTCGTTGGGACCACAATGGTCCGGTGAACAATCAGGTCAACTTTTACCGCATGAACCCGGACGGGGCGAACCTCGAACTGCTGTACGGCAATGAAAGCCACGACACCGGAGCGAACGGCGAAATAATTCAGTTCATGCAACCGCGCCAGGCAGAGGACGGCCGAGTTTTTTCGATCGTGCGCCCGTTCACAGACACCGAAGGCGGTGGCGAGATTATTGCGATCGATACGCCCCAATACGTCGAGAACACGCAACCTCTGGCAGTGAATATCGGGGTGCTGAACGGTCCGGCTCAGGAAGATGCAACGATTAACGATGTTGTTACCGTACCCGGCGTGCCTTCACCCGGTGGCCGTTATTTCTCCGTTTACCCGATTCAGGATGGCACCGGACGAATGCTCGTCAGTTGGAGTCAGTGCCGCCTGGTTGAGGCTAATGTCGATGCCGATCTGTCGACACCGCTGATTATCGAACCATCGATCGTGCCTTGTACGCCTGACCGGCTCGCCAACGTGTTTATCATCGACCCCGATAACATCGTGCCGATTCCCGATGGCATGTTCACTATCGCACCGCCGTTATATGGCATTTGGATCTATGATCCTCGGGACCAGACTCAGCAGCCGGTCGTTCCTGGTGAAGATGGCTTCATGTTTACCGAAGTCGTTGCGGCCGATCCGCGACCCGTTCCGCCGGTGGTTTTTGATGGCGCCAACAATACCGCGCTCGACAACACGCTCGTCGCAAACAGTGAAGCAATGCTGAACATTCGCAGCGTTTACGATTTTGATGGCACGGCTGTCGTCGATATTCCGACGCTGGCCGACCCCGCGCAAACTCTCGCTGCTGCTCGACCGGCCCGGTTCCTGCGCGTCGTCAAAGCGGTATCGCAACCCGAAGATGATATTCGTGATATAGACGATACGGCGTTCGGCGTGACAACCGCCTTCGGTATGCGAGAAATTGTCGCGAACGTGATGGTTGAGCCAGACGGCTCGGTCATGACCAAGGTGCCGGCCAATACAGCATTAATGATCAGCGTGCTCGACGAAAACGGCAAACGCATTACGCCGCGTCACAATAGCTGGATATCTCTGCGACCTGGCCAATTGTTGAATTGCACTGGCTGTCACGTCGCCAACAGTGGTTTGTCGCACGGCCGCCGCGATGCGTTTGATTCGGGCTATGCAGGCGCAGCCACCGCTGGCGTTGCCTGGCCAAACGCTGACGCAAGCTGGTTCGTGGGTGATGTTGGTGAAACGATGGCCGAGACCCGGGCGAACATTAGCTGTGCAACTGACGGCTGTTCGTCGATTGAGCCGTCGATGGATATGGTCTATCGCGATATCTGGACGGACCCGAACGTGAGAACGCCGGATCCCGACATCGATTATTTGTACTCGGACCTGACGACCCAGACCCCGGTTTCGACCGCCTGCCTGTTGAACTGGAGCTCAATCTGCCGCGCTGAGATTCACTACGAAACACATCTGCACCCGCTTTGGAGTCTGTCGCGACCCGTCACAATAGACGACGACGGCGACCCGGCGACACCGGAAATTCCAGTACTGGATTCCAATGGCGTTCCGTTGGACAACGTTTGCACCGGCTGCCATACGCAGATCGATCCTGTCGATGGTATGACGGTCATTTTGCCGGCCGGCCAGCTCGAATTGACGGACGGCCCATCGCCGGACGAGGCGGATCACTTCCATGCCTATCGTGAACTGTTAGTTACTGATAATCTTCAGGAAGTGGTCAATAACGCGTTGGTGGACGCGACTCAGGTTATCGGAATAGATCCAATCTCTGGACTCCCGATTCTGGACGTCATCCCGATACCGCCGCCGGCCACGATCGCTGGGGCAACGGCGTCCGGAGATTTCTTCGGTAGATTCGAAGACCCTGTTGATTTGCACTTTGACACCCTGTCCCCATCGGAGAGACGCTTAATTGCGGAATGGTTGGATATTGGCGCTCAATACTATAACGACCCATTCGACGCTCCAGAAAACTAGACTCCTGTGGACAGGTTTTCTGGCGGCGCTTGCCTTCCAGCTGATTCCAACAGGACCGGTACTGGCCGCTGATGAACTACGCGAAGTCGCGGTGGCCGATCCGTATCTCGAGATGCATACGGGGCCGGGCCGCGGCTACCCTATTTTTCACGTTGTTGATCGCGGCGAAAGCGTCTCTATCATTATGCAGCGTACCGACTGGTACCTGGTGCGTGACGTGCAGGGCGACGAGGGCTGGGTAGATCGCGAGCAAATGGAGCTCACGCTGAATCCGGACGGCTCCGAGGTCAACTTCAAGCGCGCCACCCTTGCGGACTTCACAAACGCCAAGTGGGAAGTCGGCATTCTGGCCGGGGATTTCGGCGGCGCGAATATCGTTTCGCTCTACGGTGCGTACTCGCTCAACCCATATGTCTCAGTGGAGGTATGGGGTTCACAGATTTTAGGAAATTTTTCGAACGGCTGGATGGGCAGTGTTAACGTCGTTCATGAGGCTTTTCCGGAATGGCGAGTATCGCCCTTCTTCACCCTGGGAACCGGGGTTATCCACACGAAGCCGAAAAGCACGATTATCCAGGGAATGGATCGCACCGATCAGATCGGGCATGTAGGCGCAGGATTTCGCATGTATGCGACCCGACGCTTCGTTTTGAGGGCCGAGTACAAGAGTTACGTTGTATTCACAAGCCGTGATGACAATGAGGAAGTTGAGGAATGGAAAGTCGGTTTCGCGTACTTTTTCTGATCGCTATGATGGCCGCCCTGAGCGGCTGCGCAGCGACAAAAAACCTGTTCGGATTTGGTGATGAAGAAGCGCCGCCGCCGACGACTGAGCCGCCGGGCCAGGTGATTGATCCCGAAGTTGAACGGCGCGAAGTCAAAGAGCCGGCGATCGACAGGGAAGATTTCGAACTTGGCGTCTTCGCAGGCATCATGAGTATCGAGGATTTCGGCACCAACCTCGTCTACGGCGCTCGCATCGCCTACCACCTGACCGAAGGTTTCTTTGTTGAAGGTACCGTCGGCCGCAGTGAAGGTGGTCTGACCAGTTTCGAAATACTGTCAGGCGGTGCTCGTCTGATCTCAGACGACGAACGCATTCTTACTTATTACAATCTGAATCTCGGCTACAACATCCTGCCCGGAGGGGTGTTTCGCGGTGAAGGCCGTGCGTACAACACGCAGTTGTACCTGATCGCCGGGCTCGGATCGACACGCTTCGCGGGCGACGACCGCTTCACGGTCAATTTTGGTGCCGGCTACCGCTTTCTGCTCAATGATTCTGTGGCGATTCACGCGGATTTTCGCGACCACCTCTTCGATATCGACTTGTTCGGCGAGGAAAAGACGGCGCACAACCTTGAAGCTCACGTTGGCGTCACGATGTTCTTCTGACGGAGTTCACGGTTGAGACAGTCGACGAGGGATACAGTAGTGGATATGAGAATGGCGAATCGAATGAGCGGTCGAATTGGGCTTTTGGTCATCGCGATGACATGGATGGCGGGCTGCACGAGTATCGAGCCATGGGTAAAGCCGTATGAGAGGGATCGTCTGGCCGATCCGATCATGGCGCTCGACGGTGATCCGGTTTCGACGGCATACATCCAGCACGTGTTTGAAGCGCGTGAAGGCGCCCGCGGCGGCGAAGGCTCGGCCGGCGGCGGCTGTGGTTGTAACTAGGTCAGAATTTGATGAATCTTAGACGCGGAATTGTGCTCCTGTTGTTCGGTTTCATGGCTGGGCCTGCGGGTGCCGGCGTGCTGGCCGAGGACCGTAGCGACGCCATGTACCACCTGTACGTCGGCGGCGGCGTGGAGATTGACGGGCCGTCCATACTGGTGCGGAAACAAGTTGGCAAAAACGTCTCGCTGGTCGGCAACTACTACGTGGACTATGTGAGTTCGGCGTCGATTGATGTCGTCACTCAAGCGAGCCCGTACACCGAGGAGCGGGAACAATACGCCTTCGGCATTGACTACTTGCGCGGCAACACAACAATGCGCGCAAACTTCGTGACCTCGGAGGAGTCGGATTTCGATTCAAAGACGTACTCGTTTTCGGTGAGCCAGGACATGTTCGGCGACCTGACGACGCTTACTCTTGGCTACGCGTATGGCGAAGACGTTGTAGGTCGCTCAGATGACCCGACCTTCAGCCGCGACAATCGACGCCAGCTCTACAGCATCGGCGTAACGCAGATTCTGACGCGCAACCTGATTGCGGCGCTGAATGTGGAAACTGCAACCGACGAGGGCTTCTTAAACAACCCGTATCGCTCGGTACGCTACCTCGATACCAATGTCCCGCGAGGATACAGCTACGAGCCTGAGCTCTACCCGAATACGAGGACGAGCAACGCCGTGGGTCTGCGAGCACGTTACTTTCTGTCCTATCGGGCCGCTATCGAGGCCGAGTATCGCTTTTACACGGATACCTGGGATATTCGGGGTCATACGGCATCGCTGAGCTACATTCACCCCTGGGGTCCGTTCACGTTTACCGTGAAAGGCCGTCTTCACGACCAGACCGGCGCGCACTTTTACCGCGATCTGTTCGCCGGCCCGCAAGCGACCAACTTTCGTGGGCGAGACAAAGAGCTCAGCGAATTGACGAGCTATGCGCTAAAGCTCAAAGCCAGTTACCAGCTCTTCGATGAGACCCGGGGCTGGTCAATCTTCACCAGGGGCACGATCAGTGCGTCCATCGATATGCTGACGATCGATTATCACGAGTTCTCGGATCTAAGGGCGCAGGCCCCCATTGGCAACGAACCACTGTATTCGCTCGACGCCAACGTATTTCAGATCTTCGTATCGCTCTGGTACTGATCGCCCCGGTACAAGGGGATGACCACCCCCGGCCCGCGAGCCCGCCTGCTAAGCTACGCCCAAGGCAACAACAAGAGGCACGACAAGGTCAAAAATCTTTTTGAGATTTCCTCTCACGAAATCAACGAAGCTCAAGTAACATTGACCGTCTTCGATGGTCGTACCGTCTACCAGAACTAAAAACCGTACAAACGAAACAGGATGTCCGCTTGAACGATAATGTTTACCGCTATCAGCGCCCCGGCAGCACGATTCCAAATGTCGTATTCGCGCTTCTCATCGCCAACGGCATAGGCTTTGCCCTGCAAAATTTTTATCCGGTTTTCACTGAAAAGTGGTTCGCACTTTTTTCTCTGAATGCCGGACAGTACGTGAGCGGCGCTCAGTTTTATCCCTGGCAGCTGCTGACCTATGGCTTCATGCACTCCACGAATGGCATCTACCACATTCTGTTCAACATGCTGGCGCTATGGATGTTTGGGCGCGAGATGGAACACGTGATGGGGGCGCGGCGATTTCTTATTTTTTGGTTCGTAAGCGTGGTCGGCGCGGGCCTCACACAGCTTATCGTCAGTGTGATTACGGGACAGCCGAGTATCACGGTTGGCGCGTCGGGTGGCGTCTTCGGACTATTACTCGCGTTCGCCATGACATTTCCCAATCGCGTTATCGTCTTGTTGATACCGCCCATTCCGATGAAGGCGAAGTATTTCGTACTGATTTACGGACTGATCACGCTGTACCTTGGTTTTAGCGGGGGCGTAGCGAGGGTGGCGCACTTCGCGCACCTGGGCGGCATGCTGTTCGGTTTCCTGTTGATGCAGTACTGGTCTCGCGTTCGACATCGGTGATGGAGAATGTCATTGCACTGATTGCTGCAACGATGGTTCTGGTTTCAATTCCGGGACCGAATGTCGCGCTTATTGTCGCCAACAGCTTGCGAGATGGTCTTCGCGCCGGATTTGTCACAGTGTTCGGAACGACACTGGGCGTCGCGATTCAACTTGCGCTCGTTGTGCTTGGAATGTCGGCGCTTATCGAGATTGCGGCAGACCTGTTGCAATGGATCAAATGGGGTGGCGTGGCCTATCTGGTTTACCTCGGCGTTCAAACCTGGCGGACGCCGGCAGACGATCTCGCCGCGGTGCAGGCGAAGCCCGCGATTTTTTGGCGTGCCTGCTTGATCGCGGCCGCCAATCCGAAGACCTTGCTCTTCAATGCCGCATTCCTTCCGCAGTTTGTCGGTTCGGGTGCGACTGGCAATCAACTCATGCTCGTCGCGACGATATTCCTGATCGTGTTGTTGCTCGGCGATCTGCTATGGGCGATTTTTTCGCAGGCGGCGCGGCCCTTATTGCAAAAGGCAGCTGGATTAAGGAACCGGGTGACCGGCGCGTTTTTAGTATTCGCCGGTATCGCGCTGGCGCTGTCGCGGCGCAACCTGTAGGAGCGGGGGGCCTCCCCTTTGGGGACCCCAGCCCGCGACCGTCGCCTGCTGGGGCCGGCTCGTACCTGCAACTTACGCTGACGCGCCGCCGTCAACCGGAATTACCACACCATTGATATGGCGTGCGGACTCGCTGGCCAGGAACAGGGTTATGGCGGCGATGTCTTCCGACTCCGCAAGTCGCCCGTTCGGACTTTCATCGGCGAGTTTGGCCAGGTACTCATCGAGATCCTCGTCAAGGTCATTTGCCTCTTTCGCCAACATAGGCGTGTCGACGTCACCCGGACAAACGGCATTTATGCGCAGGCCGTCGCGCGCGTGATCTTGTGCCATGGCCCTGGTCAGCAAAACGATGCCGCCCTTGCTCGCACAATAGGCCGCGGCACGCTTTCCGCCGTGCAGGCCCCAGTCGGATGCGATGTTAACAATACTGCCCTCGGCTCTAATCAGGTGCGGAAGTGCGGCGCGCGACAGGAAAAAGGGTACGTCGAGATTCACCGACATTGTGTCGCGCCAGTTGTCGTCGCTGGTTTCGCTGACATTGCCGCGCAGGATAATGCCCGCGCAATTGATTAACGAATCAATTGCACCGAACTCTTCAATCGTGTCGGCGACCAGCTCGGCGCAATCCTCCGACTCCTCGAGTTCGCCGGCCCAGGTTGAGATATTCTCGGAGGCGTCGGCGACTTCGGCGAGGCGGTTTTCATCCCGTCCGGCGGCCATAACCTCCCAGCCGGCATCGGCGAAAGCGATGGCGATTGCGGCGCCGATACCGGAACTGGCGCCTGTTACGAGCGCGACACCCATGATGTTTCCCCCGTGAGCCCGAACGTGCTATCCAGTGTATCCCATGACAAGCATCGACCTAAACGCGGATCTGGGCGAAGGTGACCCGTATGACGAAGCGCTCTTGCAGGTCGTCTCCAGCTGTAATATCGCTTGCGGCGGTCATGCAGGCGATGCCGCGTCAATGGCGACGACAGTCAGCACCGCGATCGCTAATGGCGTCGTCGTCGGCGCTCACCCGGCTTACCCCGACGAAACCGGATTCGGTCGTGTGAGCGATTTTCTTGCAGGTGATGCGCTGTACCGGTCGCTGTCGGAGCAGGTGAACGCACTGGCCGATATCGCGGCACAGCTCGGCGTCACCCTGAGCCACGTCAAGGCGCACGGAGCACTTTACAACGACGCGGTCGCAAACGCCGACCTCGCTGAGATAATAGCGAGAGTGACGGCGGAGGCGCCAGGCTCCGCAGCGCTTGTTGGCATGGCGAACAGCGAATTACAACGCACCGCTGAACGCCATGGCCTGTCATTCGTCGCCGAAGCCTTTATTGACCGTGCCTACGAAACCGATGGCACGCTCGTGCCGCGTTCGGAGCCCGGTGCCGTGCACAGCGAGATGTCGGTGGTAACGAATCAGGCGGTCACATTGGCAAAAGAGGGGCGGGTTACCGCAAGGAATGGCGACGTTATCGACGTTCGCGCCGATACGCTGTGTATTCACGGCGACACACCCGGCGCCGCCGAATCCGCGCGGGCTGTTCGCGATGTCCTGTTGAATCGCGGGGTAGAGATTCGTGCCGTCCGACGATAGCGCGAAGATCGTCGAAGCTTGCGGGGATGACCTGATATCGATCGAGGTCGCTGGCCCGGCAGAGGCGCAGGCGCTGGCTGCGGCGTTGCGCGAAAGCGACCCCTGGCGCGAAGTTGTAGCGGGAATAGCGTCGGTCGTCGTTCAGTTTGATGTGGCGACGATAGATATTGATGATGCACGACGCCGCGTCGAGGACTTGCTTGCGAAAGGAATATTGCCGCTGGAATTGTCGGACGTCCTGCTTGAGATTCCGGTCGTGTATGGGGGCGAGTTCGGTACCGACTTTGACGAAGTCTGCGAACAAACGGGGCTGACGGCAGACGAACTCATCGCGCTGCATACGGGTAAGGAATACCAAGTTGATCTCGTGGGCTTCACACCAGGATTCGCTTACGTGGGTGGGCTCGATGACAAACTGAATATTGCGCGGCGCGACTCGCCTCGACAACGAGTCGAGGCCGGCTCAGTAGGCATTGCCGACGGCCGAACCGGCTTATATGCATTGCCGGGTCCGGGCGGATGGCCGCTGATTGGACGCACGAATTTCAGGCTTTTCGACCCGGACGCGGACGATCCGTTTCCGATCCGTGCGGGCATGCGCATTCAGTTCGTATCAGTCAGTAAGGTTGAGTCAGGACTGTGACGATCAGCGTTCTGGAAGCCGGGTTGCAAACGACGGTGCAGGCCGGTGCCCGCACCGGCTTGCGCCATCTCGGTGTCCCGGCTAGCGGCGCTGCGGACACATTGTCGCTTGCGCTTGCGAATCGACTCGTTGGCAACGATCTGCTGGCGCCGGCGCTCGAGGCGACACTGGTCGGGCCGACGCTGCGGTTTACCGCGCCATGTGCAGTCGCGCTGACAGGCGGCAGTGCAAAGGCAATGCTCAATGGCGAAGACGTAGTGTTTCACCAGACCGTTTTCGCGAACCCCGATGACGAACTCACGATCGGCTCCGTCGAAGTCGGCATGCGGGTGTATATCGCGTTCGGCGGCGGTTTGCAGGCGTCGGAAATGCTGGGGTCTTCATCGACCTATATGCCGGCGGCATTCGGCGGACATGAGGGCAGGGCGCTGATCAAAGGTGACATTCTGAAAATGGCTGGAGACGGTCGGAATTCCGAAACGCTGGAAACGCCCGAGGAGTTTCGACCGCCTGTTAGCTCGCGCTGGGCCGTGCGTGCCTGCCGATCCGTCGAAACACACCTGGTCTCGGATTCGCATCGAACGGTTCTGTTCGACACGAACTGGACCATCGGTCGCCGTGCCGATCGTATGGGCATGCAATTGGATGGCACAACAATTGGCGTTTCGTCCGCAGGACGAATGCCGAGTTCACCGGTGTTTCCAGGAACCATTCAGTGTCCTGAGGACGGAGCGCCGTTCATACTCTCGGTCGACTCTGGAACCACGGGCGGGTATCCCCGAATTGCCCAAATCGCACGGGCAGATCGCCATCTGCTGGGGCAAATGCGGCCAGGCGATCACGTTCGCTTTCTACCGCGCCAACCGCAGGAGGCTGTTGATGAGCTGCACGCAAAACACGACTATTGGCGGCAGTGGCTGCCGGGCATAGAGCAGGCTATTTGAAGGCAGAGCTTGCGTCGCATTGCCCAAGCCATATGCAGTACTTAATCCCGCAAAAGTCCCACAGTGTCATCCGGGCCTCGATCGTCCACTCCCTCGGATATTCCTAGCTCACGCTGTGCGCGGTCGAGCCAGGAAGGCAAAATCGCCACGTATCTATAGGTTGGCGTGTCATCCAAAAACATTGCCGAGGCTTCGCCGTGACGTCCTGCAGCCAACTCGAAATCCGCCAGCGCTTCGACAGGATACCCTGCCGCCAGATATGCGCGACCAGTATGAAACCGAATCAACCAAAGGTCTGCAATTTCAATCGCGGCTCTCAGCTTGTCTATGGCCTCCATTTCTCGCCCGCTTTCCAGATCGACTAACGCCTCGATCATGAGACCATAAGCGCGATGTTGTGGTTGTAGCGTCTGCGATAAAGAGTCCGCTTCAAGCGGAGTTTGGCAGCACCCTGCCTCCCGAATCCAGATCTTGGGTGTTAACAGATTGTTTTTATTGTTTGATCACGAAGTGTCCAATAGGGTCGTACATTCCTACACTTTGCCTCAATCCGGTGGCATTCTTTAATTGCTGCTGCCCCGGGGATTTTCCATCTTCTTCATGGCCTCCTCTAGCGCTTTCTTCAAATTGAGGGTGTCCGCTGTCTGGCGCGGCGGATACGCGGCTATGCTCTGCAGATGTTCCGCGATGAAAGGAGCGGCCGCGGTCGGCGCCCACATATTGACCGCGAAGAATTCACGCCCGGCGTAGCCCCACTCGTGCGACTCGGGGTCCATCTTTTCCAGCGGGTCCATCAGCAGGTTGAAGAGATACGGAACGTTCGGGTAATACTTCTCATTCCACCAGCTTCCTTCCGGCTTGACGCCAATGTGCATCTTCCAACCGTCCACGCGGATGGCCATCATGTCGGTCTCGTCGTAGAAGAAGAACTCGCGGCGGGCGGTCTTCTCGGATTTTCCGGTCCAGTAGTCAAGCTGGTTGTAGCCGTCGAGATGGACTTTGTAGGTCATGTCGCCCATCTTCTTGCCGGTGAGCAGCTCGGTCTTGAGATTCGGCATTCCCGCTGCGGCGGCGAGAGTGGTGTACAGGTCTTCATGACTCTGCACGCCGTTTAATTCCGATCCGGGCGCGATATGGCCGGGCCATTTGACCAGCATCGGCACGCGGAAGCCGCCTTCCCAGGTAGTGCCCTTCTCACCGCGGAAGGGCGCATAACCGGCATCCGGCCACATCATCAACTCGTTCCCGTTGTCGGTGGAATAGATGACGATTGTGTTGTCGTCGACGCCCAACTCCTTGAGCTTGTTCAAGATCGCACCGACCTGCTCGTCATGCTCGAGCATCTTCGCGCGGGCCAAGTCGGATTCGGGGCGGCCTTCGTCCACGGCCATTTGGATATACTTCTGCGGCGAATGCGACCAGATGTGGATGGCGGTGGTGTTGAACCAGATGAAGAATGGTTTGTCGTCTTTGCCCACCTTGTCCATGTATTTCAGCGTCTCGCCGAGCACTTCACCATCGAAGGTCTCCATGCGCTTGCGGGTCAGCGGGCCGGTGTTTTCGATTTTCTGCTTGCCGACGCGGCCGAACACCGGGTCCACCGTTGAGTCATCCGCACTGGTCGCCCAGGTGTGCATCACTCCGCGCGGAGCATACTTTGCCTTGTATTCCGGGTGCTTCTGGCCGGGGTAAGCAAGCTGCTCCGGCTCTTCCTCAGCGTTGAGGTGGTAGAGATTGCCAAACCACTCATCGAAGCCGTGGACGGTCGGCAAAAACTCATTGCGGTCTCCCAGGTGGTTCTTACCGAACTG
>Ga0255056_10000101_pt1 | contig 20594 bp, 16 predicted proteins | sample Cases_109_1_MG_FD_183639 | JGI IMG/M metagenome (GOLD analysis project Ga0255056, IMG submission 183639) | Seawater microbial communities from Amundsen Gulf, Northwest Territories, Canada - Cases_109_1 | ecosystem: Environmental > Aquatic > Marine > Gulf | place: Canada: Northwest Territories... | reverse complement strand
CGCTTCAGGACGCGCTACCCGCGGCCTTGCGCGGTGGCCACGCCGCCGATTCGAACGCGCTGGTGCCGATTGCCACCGCGACCGTGGCCGCCGGTGACGTGGTCCTGATTAAGGGCTCGCTGGGCAGCCGCATGAAACTGCTAGTCGAAGCCCTTTCGAACATGGCGCAGGACCTGCCGCGCGCCGCCAACGGCGCCTAGGAGGGAGGAGGTTCGCCATGCTCTATAATCTGCTCGTTCCGCTCGCCGACGACTACACGATCTTCAACGTCTTCCGCTACATCACCTTCCGCAGCGGTGCTGCGGTGATGACCGCGTTGGTGGTCTCCTTCCTGCTCGGCCCGCGGGTGATCTCCTGGCTCAAATCCAAGCAGGGCGCGGGCCAACCGATTCGCGAGGACGGCCCGGCCAGCCACCTGATTTCCAAGCAGGGCACCCCGACCATGGGCGGCTTCCTGATCCTGCTGGCGATTCTCATTTCGACCCTGCTGTGGGCCGACCTGACCAACGGCTACGTCTGGGCGTTGCTTCTGGTGACTTGCGGCTTCGGACTGGTCGGTTTCTCCGATGACTACCTGAAGCTGACCAAGCGCAACTCCAAGGGCTTGCCCGGCCGGATCAAGCTGACCGCGCAGATCGCGATCGCCGCGGTCGCGACCTACTGGATTGGCGCGCTGACGCCCGACGGCATGGCAACCCACCTGGCGGTGCCGTTTTTCAAGGACCTGTTGCTCAATCTGAGCTGGTTCTTCATGCCGTTCGCGATTTTCGTCATGGTCGGCGCCTCGAACGCGGTCAACCTGACCGACGGCCTGGACGGCCTGGCGATCGTTCCGGTGATGATCGCGGCCGGCTGTTTCGCGCTGATTGCCTACCTGGTCGGCAACACGGTATTCGCCAACTACCTGCAGCTTCACCAGGTTCCGGGCAGCGGCGAGCTCGCGGTGTTCTGCAGCGCGCTAGTTGGGGCGAGCCTCGGATTTCTGTGGTTCAACGCGCCGCCGGCGATGGTGTTCATGGGCGATACCGGCTCGCTCAGTTGCGGCGGCGCGCTGGGCGGCATCGCGGTCGTGACCAAGCACGAGTTGGTGCTGGCCATCATCGGCGGGCTGTTCGTGCTCGAGACGGTTTCGGTCATCGTCCAGGTCGCCTCGTTCCGCATGACCGGCCGCCGGGTGTTCCGCATGGCGCCGCTGCACCACCACTTCGAGCAGAAAGGCTGGGCCGAACCGACCATCGTGATTCGCTTCTGGATCATCGCCTCGATCCTGGCGCTGGCGGGTCTGTCGACCCTGAAGCTGAGATGAGGGAGCGGGACTGGTGATCGATCTCAGCTTCTTCGGCGGCCTCCCGGTCGCGGTCCTCGGGCTCGGCAAGTCCGGGCTTTCGGCCGCGCGCACGCTTCGGGACGGCGGCGCCGAGGTCTGGGCCTGGGACGACAACGAGGACCGACGCGCCGCGGCCCGCGAGCAGGACATCCCGCTCGTCGACCTCCACACTTGCAACTGGCGCGAACTGACCAGCCTGGTTATCTCGCCCGGCATTCCCCACAGCCATCCCGAGCCCCATCCGGTAGCGCGGTTGGCCAAGGAGCACGGCTGCGAAATCATCGGCGATATCGAGCTGCTGGCGCGCGCCCAGCGCGACGCCAGCTACCTGGGCATCACCGGCACCAACGGCAAGTCGACCACCACCGCCCTGATCGGCCACATCCTCGAGCTGTCGGGCCGGCGGGTCGCGACCGGCGGCAACCTGGGCATCCCGGCGCTCGACCTCGAACCCCTGGACCTCGAAGGCATATACGTCCTGGAGATGTCGTCCTACCAGATCGAGATCACAGTCTCGATCACCTTCGACGTCGGGGTGCTGCTCAACGTTTCCGCCGACCACATCGATCGTCATGGTGGCCTCGATGGCTACGTCGCGGCCAAGCGCATGATTTTCCACCGTCAGACCAAACCGCGCACCGCGGTCATTGGCGTCGACGACGACATCTGCCGCAAGATCTTCGAGGATCTCAAGGCCGCGAGTGAACAGATCGTGTTCCCGATTTCGGGCGAGAACCATACTCCGGGCGGCGTCTATGTCCGCACCGGCATACTCCACGACGATATCGACGGACAGGCGGTACCCGCCATCGACCTGCGCGAGGTCCCGACCCTGCCCGGCGTCCACAATTGGCAGAACGCCGCCGCCGCCTATGCCGCTTGCCGGGCGATCGGCGTCGACGCGCCGGTCATCGCCGCCTGCTTGCGTAGCTTTCCGGGCCTGCCGCACCGCCAGGAGTTGATCGAGATCATCGACGGCATCGCTTGGATCAACGATTCCAAGGCGACCAACGCCGACGCCGCTGCCAAGGCGCTGGCCTGCTACGACAACATCTATTGGATCGCCGGCGGCCAGGCCAAGGAGGGCGGTCTGGGCGGGCTGGAATCCAATTTCGACCGCATCGGTCACGCCTTCCTGATCGGCGAGGCCGCGGAGGCCTTCGCCGCGTTTCTCGGCGGCAAGGTGCCCGCGACCCGCAGCGATGATCTGGCCACGGCAGTCAAGCAAGCCCGGGAGCTCGCGCGCGGAGAGGGCCGCGAGGGCGCGGTGGTTCTGCTCTCTCCGGCCTGCGCGTCGTTCGATCAATTCGCCAATTTCGAGGCCCGCGGCGACGTGTTCCGCGACCTGGTCGAGGCGCTGCCCGGCACGCGCAGCGATCCCGACATCGACACGACCCTGCCAAGCGGGGCCCTGCCAAGCGGGACCCTGGCGGACGGGAGCGCATCGCAATGATGGGTTTCGCACGCAACGACACTTCCGTACTGGGCCGCTGGTGGTGGACCGTCGACCGCTGGACGCTGGCGGCCCTGATCTGCCTGATGGGCCTGGGCGCGGTGCTGATCATGGCGGTCGCGCCGGCCGCCGCCGAGCGGATCGGTGGGCTTGGCACTTTCCAACTCGCCGAGCGGCAGCTGGTCTTTCTCGCGTTGGCCGTTTTGGTGGTCGTCGGCGTCTCGCTGCTCGAGCCGCGCCATCTGCGCCGCCTGTCGGTAGCCGGCCTGGGCGCCGCGATCGTGCTGCTCGCACTCACGCTGCTGGTCGGGCCCGAAATCAAGGGCGCGACCCGATGGCTCAGCGTCGCCGGCGTGTCGATTCAGCCCTCTGAGTTCGTCAAACCCTTTTTCGCCGTCGCGGCGGCTTGGTTGCTGGCCGCCGAGAAGGACGGGCACGCCATTCCCGGCACCCGCGCCGCGCTCGCGCTTTGGGCCGTCGTGGTCGCGCTCCTGCTGTTGCAGCCCGACGTCGGGCAGAGCTTCGTCATCAGCGCGATCCTGGGCATCGAGATGTTTGTCGCCGGGTTGCCGCTGATCTGGGTCGGTCTGATGGCCGCGGGCGGCGCGCTCGGCCTGGCCGGCGCCTACATCGCCCTGCCCCACGTCGCCTTGCGCATCGACGGTTTCCTCGACCCCGCCGCAGGCGACCGCTACCAGATCGAACGCTCCATGGCGGCTTTCGCCAACGGCGGCCTGTTCGGGACCGGCCCCGGCGAGGGCACGATCAAGACCCAGTTGCCCGACGCCCATTCGGATTTCATCTTCGCGGTCGCCGGCGAGGAATTCGGCCTGCTGGCCTGCCTGGCCATGGTCGCCCTGTTCGCCTTCGTGGTGCTGCGCGGCTTCTCCCGGGTGCTGCAGGAACGCAGCCTCTTCGTCCTGCTGGCCTGCGCCGGTCTGTTGGCCCAGTTCGGTCTGCAGGCGTTGATCAACATGGCCTCGGCACTGCATCTCATGCCGACCAAGGGCATGACACTGCCGTTCATCAGCTACGGCGGCTCATCCTCGATCGGTCTGGCGCTGGCCATGGGCATGGTGCTGGCGCTGACCCGGCGCCGGGTCGGCGGCGGGAGCGTATCATGAGCCGCGCCGAGAGGGGCCGCGCCACGCCGGGTGGCATCGTTCTGGCCGCGGGCGGCACTGGCGGGCATATGTTCCCGGCTCAGGCGTTGGCCCGGGAACTGCTCGACCGCGGCCTGAGCGTGGCGCTGGTAACCGACCGGCGCGGCGGCGGTTTCGGCCCCGACTTGCCCCAGGTCGAAACCCACCGGATCAGCGCCGCCGGCCTCACCGGTCGCGGTTTGCTGGGCAAGCTGCGCGGGGTGCTGGCGCTCGGCCTGGGCCTGGTGCAAGCGCGCCGCCTGCTCAAGGCGTTCGGCGGCGAGGTGGTGGTCGGCTTCGGCGGCTATCCTTCCGTGCCCACGGTGCTGGCCGGCGCCTCGTTGGGCCTGCGCGTCGTATTGCACGAGCAAAACGCGGTGCTCGGCCGCGCCAACCGGCTGCTCGCGGCCCGCGCCGACGCTATCGCGACCTCCTTCGACACGGTCGCCGCCATCGCCGAGTCCGACCGCGCGAAAGTGCATCTGACCGGCAACCCGGTGCGCCCGGCGATCGCCGCACTCGGCCGCCGGCCGTACGCGGTGCCGGACGCGAACGACGTTCTGCGGCTCTTGGTGACAGGCGGCAGCCAGGGCGCCGCGGTATTCAACGAGGTCGTGCCGGCGGCCCTGTGTCGCCTGCCCGAGCCGCTGCGCCGGCGCCTGAAAGTCAGCCAGCAGGTTCCCGGCGGCGCCATCGAGGATGTCGCGGCGGCCTATCGCGACTGCGGCATCGCCTGCGAGCCGAAGGGTTTCTTCGACGACCTGCCCGAACGCCTCGGCGCCGCGCACTTGGTGATCGGCCGCGCCGGTGCCTCGACCGTGACCGAGTTGACCGCGGCCGGCCGCCCGGGGTTGCTGGTCCCCCTCCCCACCGCCACCGACGACCACCAGACCGCCAACGCCCAGTGCCTGGCCGCGGCCGGTGGCGGCTGGGTCATGCCGCAGTCCGGGTTCACGCCGGAGCACTTGGCCGAACGCCTGAGTTCCTTGTTCGCGAACCCGGCGCTGCTCGCGCGCGCCTCGCGCTGCGCCCAGGCCTACGGCCGCGAACGGGCCGCCGCCGCGCTCGCCGACGTGGTCTGCGCGCGCGGCAATCACAACGGACACACGGAATCGAACCGGGGGGAGGCCGCCGCATGAGACGCCTGCCCCTCGACCTCGGCACCATCCACTTCGTCGGCATCGGCGGCATCGGCATGAGCGGCATCGCCGAGATTCTGCACAATCTCGATTACCAGGTGCAGGGCAGCGACGCCGCCGAAAACGCCAACGTCCGGCGCCTGCGCGACCTCGGCGTCCCGGTGACCGTGGGCCACGCCGCCGAAAACGTCGAAAACGCCCAGGTCGTCGTCGTGTCTTCGGCAGTCAAGGAGACCAATCCGGAGGTCCAGTCCGCACGGGCGCGTTTCGTGCCGGTGGTTCGGCGCGCCGAAATGCTGGGTGAGCTGATGCGCCTCAAGTGGGCGATCGCGGTCGGCGGCACCCACGGCAAGACCACCACCACGTCGCTGATCGCGGCACTTCTGGACGGCGCCGGTCTCGACCCCACGGTGATCAACGGCGGCATCATCAACGCCTACGGTACCAACGCGCGGCTCGGCCAGGGCGACTGGATGGTGGTCGAGGCCGACGAGAGCGACGGCACCTTCACCAAACTGCCCTCGACGATCGCCGTGGTCACCAACATGGACCCCGAGCACATGGACTTCTATGGCTCGGTCGAGGCGTTGCACGGCGCCTTCGAGCGTTTCGTCGAGAACATCCCGTTCTACGGCGTCGCGATCCTGTGCATCGACCACCCGGTGGTGCAGTCCCTGATCGGGCGCATCGAGGACCGGCGGGTGATCACCTACGGCTTCTCGCCCCAGGCCGACGTGCGCGCCGTCAACCTGAGCGCCTCGGGCAGCGAGATGCGCTTTGACGTCGAGATCACCGGCCGCACCGAGGATCGCGGCCAACGCATCGAGGGCTTCACCCTGCCGATGCTCGGCGAGCACAATGTTCTGAACGCGTTGGCGGCGATTGCGGTCGCCCACGAAATGGGCATCCCCGACGACAAGTCGCGCGCCGGCCTCGCCCGGTTCGGCGGCGTCAAGCGGCGCTTCACCAAGACCGGCGAGGCGCGAGGCGTCACGGTGTTCGACGACTACGGCCATCATCCGGTCGAGATCGCCGCCGTGCTCAAGGCCGCGCGCCAGGCCACCGGGGGCAAGGTAATCGCGATCGTGCAGCCGCATCGCTACACCCGCTTGGCTGCTTTGTTCGAAGAATTCTGCACCTGCTTCAACGACGCCGACCACGTCATCGTGTCCGAGGTCTTCGCCGCCGGCGAGGAACCGATCGAGAGCGCCGACCGCGACGCCCTGGTCGGAGGCATGCGCGCACGCGGCCACCGCGACGTGACCGCGCTGACCGATGTCGGGCTGCTGGCGCCGCTGGTGTCCGAGCTGGCCCAACCCGGCGACCTGGTGGTCTGCATGGGCGCCGGCAACATCACCGCCTGGGCCAACGCCCTGCCCGAGGAACTCGAAGAGGTCTACGCGGCCAAGGACGCGCAAACCGCGCAGGCCACGGGGGCGGGGTGATGCTGGTGATGACCAAATCCGACACGACATCGCTGATCGACCGGCTGCCGGCCGTGCGCGGCCGCTACCGGGAGAACGCGCCGCTCGATTCGGTGACCTGGTTCCGCGTCGGCGGACCGGCCGAGGTCAGCTTCCGCCCCGCGGACCGGGCCGACCTCGCCGAGTTCCTGGCCGGCAAGCCCGGCGATGTCCCGGTCACGGTGATCGGCGTCGGCTCCAACCTGCTGGTGCGCGATGGCGGCGTGCGTGGCGTGGTAGTGCGCCTGGGACGCGGCTTCGCGGAGATCGCGGCGGACGGCCACGACTTGGTCTGTGGCGCCGGCGCCCTCGACCTCAACGCCGCGAAGGTGGCCCAGGCCGCGGGCATCGGCGGGCTCGAATTCCTGTGCGGCGTGCCCGGCACCATCGGCGGCGCGCTGCGCATGAACGCCGGCGCCTACGGCCGCGAGTTGGAGGCCGTCCTGGTCGAAGCCGAGGCCGTCGATCCCGCCGGCAAACCGCACCGCTTGGGCCGCGAGGACTTCGGCTTTTCCTATCGCCATTCCGCGGTGCCGGCCGGATGGATCTTCCTCGGCGCCCGCCTGCGCGGTCACGCCGAGACGCCCGGGGCGATCGCCCAGCGTATGGCCGAGATCCAGACCGCGCGCGGCGACAGCCAACCGATCCGCAGCCGCACCGGCGGCTCGACATTCAAGAACCCGGACCCCGGCGTCTCGGGCGGCGCCAAAGCTTGGCAGCTGATCGACCGGGCCGGTTGCCGGGGGCTACGCCGCGGCGGCGCCATGGTCTCCGAGCAGCACTGCAACTTCATGATCAATACCGGCACCGCGACCGCCGCCGACCTCGAGGACCTGGGCGAGGCGGTCCGCGCCCGGGTACGCGAGGCCTGCGGCGTCGAACTGGAGTGGGAGATCCGCCGCATCGGCGAGCCGAAGGGGTCGCAAGGCCCGGGAGGCGTGGCATGAGCAAGCACGTCGCGGTACTCATGGGCGGCGTCTCCGCCGAGCGCGAGGTCTCTTTGGTCAGCGGCAAGGCCTGCGCCAAGGCACTGGGCGAGGCCGGCTACCAGGTGACCGAGATCGATGTCGGGCGCGACGTCGGCGCCCTGGTCGCGGCGTTGACCCCAGCGCCGGACGCGGTATTCAACGCGCTCCACGGCCGTTGGGGCGAGGACGGTTGCGTCCAGGGCCTGCTCGAGCTCATGCACATTCCCTACACCCACTCCGGGGTGATGGCTTCGGCCATGGCGATGGACAAGGTCGCGGCCAAGCGCGTGGTCGCCGCCGCCGGCGTCACCTCGCCCCGGGGCCTGGTGGTCCACCGCGCGGAGTTACGGGAACGCGAGCCGATCGCGCGGCCCTACGTGATCAAGCCGATCAACGAGGGCTCGAGTGTCGGCGTGCGCATCGTGCGGGAGGGCGACAACCGGCCGGCGGTCGACGACGCGGCCTGGGGGTTCGGCGAAGAGGTTCTGATCGAGCCGTTCATTCCCGGGCGCGAGCTCACTGTCTCGGTGATGGGCGACCGGGCGCTGGCGGTCACCGACATCCAGGCCAAGTCCGGCTTCTACGACTACGAAGCCAAGTACACCGATGGCCGGGCGATCCATGTCATCCCCGCCGAGATCGGCCCCAAAGCGACCCAGGCGGCGCTCGACGCCGCGCTGGCCGCGCACCAGGCGCTGGGCTGTCGCGGCGTGTCGCGCTCGGATTTCCGCTACGACGACACCCAAATCGAAAACGGCGGCATGGGCGAGCTGTACTGGCTCGAGGTCAATACCCAACCGGGCATGACCCCACTCAGCCTGGTTCCCGAACAAGCGGCGCATCTCGGCATCTCGTTTCCCGAGATCTGCGCCTGGATGGTGGAGAACGCGGCATGCGACTCCTGACCCCCCTCGCCTGGTGGCAAGGCGACAAACCGCGGACCAAGGCGCGGCGCGCGCCGACCCGCCGGCCCGGCGCCCGGAAGCCCAAACGCGGCATGCGAAACATCGACACCCGGTGGCTCTGGCAGCGCGGCGGAATCGTCCTCGCCGCGGTCCTGGTGTTCGGCGGCACGGGCTGGCTGTGGTCCAGCGGCTGGATCCACCGCAGCCTGGAGCAAACCGAGCTGGCCCTGCTCGCGGCCACCGCGGATGCCGGCCTCGAACTCGACGACGTCCTGGTCGAAGGCCGGAAACGTACCGAGCGCAGCGTGGTCCTGGAAACGCTTGGCGTGGTCCGGGGGCAGCCCATTTTGGCCTTCGACCCCCACGCGGCCAAGGCGCGGCTGGAGCGCCTGCCTTGGATTCGCGGCGCGGCCGTGGAGCGGCGCCTGCCCGACGTTATTCATGTGCGCCTGGTCGAACGACAGCCGCTCGCCCGGTGGCAAAACCAAGGACGGATCGCGGTGATCGATCGGCGCGGTGAGGTGATTCCCGTCGCCGATCCAAAATCCTTTGCGCGCCTGCTGGTGGTGGTCGGCGAGGGCGCCGCCGATCGCACCCCGGACTTGCTGGCCATGTTGAGCGGCGAACCCGAGCTCCGATCCAGGGTCTCGGCGGCGGTCTGGGTGCGCGGCCGGCGCTGGAACCTGCGCTTGGACGACAGCATCGACGTCCGCCTGCCGGAGCAGAATCCCGGCGCCGCCTGGGCCGAGCTGGCCCGCGCGCAGCGCGAGCATGGCGTGCTCCGCCGCGACGTGGCGGTCGTCGATCTGCGCCTGCCGGACCGGCTGGTGGTGCGCACCACTTCCGAAGCCGCGCCCAGGCGAGCGCCCGGGCGCAGCGGCGAAGAAACTTGAACGAATGCGATCGATAGGACCGCGGAGAACCTTGGAAAAACATGCGCAATAACATGAGCCGCAGCAAGAACGGCATCGTCGCCAGCCTCGACGTCGGCAGCAGCAAAGTCTGCTGCTTCATCGCGCGTGTCGACCAGGGCCCGCTGCCCCGGGTGATCGGTATCGGCCAGCAGGCCAGCCGCGGCGTCAAGGGCGGTGTGATCGTCGACATGGCCGCAGTCGAGGGCGCAATCCTCAACGCCGTCCACGCCGCCGAGCAGATGGCCGGTCAGACGGTCGACCGGGTCATGGTCAACCTTTCGGGCGGCCACCCGGCCTCCAGCGCCATCGGCGTCGAGCTCGCCATCGGCGGTCACGAAATCGGCGACGGCGACCTGCGCCGTGCCTTCGACCGCGGCCTTGAGAGTCAGGACATGAACGGCGGCGCGGAGAACGGCCGCAAGCTGATCCACTCCATTCCCATCGCGTACGACATCGACGGCAATCGCGGCGTCCGCGATCCGCGCGGCATGTACGGCCACCGCCTGGGCGTCAACATGCACATCGTCACCGCCGCCTCGGGCGCGGTTCGCAACCTCACCACTTGCATCGAGCGCTGCCATCTCGACGTTTCCGGTTACGTGGTCTCGCCCTACGCCTCCGGCCTCGCGGCCTTGGTCGAGGACGAGATGGAGCTCGGCGTCACGGTCATCGACATGGGCGGCGGCACCACCACGATCGCGGTGTTCTACGAAGGCAACGTGATTTTCACCGATTTGGTGCCGGTCGGCGGCAACCACGTCACCAGCGACATCGCACGCGGGCTCTCGACCGCGCTCGGCCACGCCGAGCGCATGAAGACGCTCTATGGTCACGCGCTCGCGACCGGCACCGACGAGCGCGAGACGATCGACGTGCCCCGGGTCGGCGAGGAGAACGAAGCCGGCAACCACCAGGTGCCGCGCTCGCTATTGGTCGGCATCATCCAACCGCGCCTCGAGGAGACCTTGGAGCTGGTGCGCTCGCACTTGGAGGCGAGCGGCTTCGACAAAGTCGCCGGCCGGCGCGCGGTCCTCACCGGCGGCGCCTGCCAGCTTCCGGGCATGACCGAACTCGCGTGTCTCATTCTCGACAAGCAGGTGCGCATCGGGCGCCCGGGCCGCATCGCCGGCATGGCCGAGGCGACCGCTGGCCCGGCCTTCGCGACCTGCGCTGGGCTTTTGAACTACGCCGTTACGACCGACCGGACCGCGCCAATCGTGGCACCGGCCGAAATTGGGGACCCGGGTGGCCTGATCGGCCGCTTCGGTCATTGGTTTCGTGAGCACTTTTAGGAGAACTCGATCGAGCGTTCCGGGCGGGTCCGGGGCGGTCAGCCAAATCGGCAGCCAGCTTGGCAGCTTCAATCACTCGGAGGGGAAGTGGAGGGCAGCATGACCTTAAATTTGAACGTTCCTACGTTACAGCCGAATCTCACACCGCGAATCACCGTGATCGGGGTTGGCGGAGCCGGCGGCAATGCCGTTAACAACATGATCCAGTCGAACCTCGAGGGCGTCGACTTCCTGATCGCCAATACCGATGCGCAGGCGATTCAGCAGTCGCTCTGCGAGCATAACATCCAGCTCGGCCGCGGCGTCACCCAGGGACTGGGTTCCGGCTCCAAGCCGGACGTCGGACGGGCGGCGGCCGAGGAGGCGCTCGACGACATCCTGACCGAATTGGAAGGCGCCAACATGGTGTTTATTACCGCCGGCATGGGCGGTGGCACCGGCACCGGCGGCGCGCCGGTGATCGCCCGGGCCGCGCGCGAAGCAGGCATGCTCACCGTTGGCGTGGTGACCAAGCCGTTCCACTTCGAGGGCGTGCACCGCATGCGCATCGCCGAGGCCGGAATCAACGACCTCACCCAGTTCGTCGACACCCTGATCGTGATCCCGAACCAAAACCTGTTCCGGATCGCCAACGAGAAGACCACCTTCGCCGACGCCTTCAAGATGGCCGATGACGTGCTTCATGCTGGCGTTCGCGGGGTCACCGACCTTATGGTCATGCCGGGCCTCATCAACCTGGATTTCGCCGATATCCGCTCGGTCATGACCGAGATGGGCAAAGCCATGATGGGCACCGGCGAGGCCGAAGGCGCGAGCCGTGCACTGGAGGCCGCGGAGGCCGCGATCTCGAATCCGCTATTGGACGACGTCTCCATGAAGGGCGCGCGCGGGGTGCTGATCAACATCTCCGGCGGCCCCGACATGACCCTTTTCGAGGTCGACGAGACCGCCAACCGAATCCGCGACGAGGTCGACCCGGAGGCAAACATCATCTTCGGCTCGACCTTCGACCAGACTCTCGAGGGTCGGATCCGGGTCTCCGTGGTCGCGACCGGCATCGACGCCGAGGTGATTTCCCAGCCACGCCCGGCGGGGCTCAGTCTGGTGTCCGCCATGGCGAACCAGGGCACCTCCCAGTCCGAGGCTGCCGGCGAAGCTCCAGCGGTTGCGGCTGCCGAGCCAGTGGCCGGGGCAACCATGACGGCATCCGCGGCTGGGATCGCCGAAGCGCCGGCCATGCCGGCCCAGGCCCAGGCCCAGGCACACAACAGCCTCTACGCCTACTCCCGGGTAGCCGCGCTGGGCACGGCGCAGGAATCGGCGCCCAAGACCTCGACCGCGGTTGCCGAATCCATGGCCGCGGAAACCGTGGCCGTCGGCACTTCCCAGGTCGCGCTCGCCCCGGAGGCCCCCGAGGCCAGTCCGGCCGAGCCGGCGCCTCAATACGAGACCCTGGTCGAGGTCATGGAACCGCCGGTCGCGGACAGCTTTATCGCGCCGCTACCCGCGGAGCCGGTCCCGGAACCCGAAACGCCGGCGCCTGTGCCAGCCCAGGCGGACTCCTTCGCCACGGCGGCGCTGGAGAACGGCTCACGGGCACCGCGGGACGCCGAGCCAGCCGTGGTCAAGGCACCGGAACCGCGGAAAATCCCCGGCTTCTTCGCCAAAATGACTGGCGGCGCCTCGCGCGTCATCCAGGCCGCGACTCAGGCCGGCGAGCAACGCAGCCCCAGGGCGGCCGACTTCGCGCAACGTCTGCCCCAACCGGCGGTCAGGCCGCGGGCCAACGCCGAACCGAAGCTGAGCATCCCGGCCGGGCCCGCGGCCCGCGGCGCCGAGCCGCCGCTGTCGGGAATCGATTCGGCCCATCCGGATTCGGCCAGCCAGGTCGACGAGGACCTACTCGACATTCCGGCCTTTTTGCGCCGCCAGGCAAACTAGGAAAGCTGCCGCAAAACCGCTTCCCGAGGTCCGGGAAAATGGCGTAACAGATTGTAACAAAGAGTGATTTGAGACCTTCAGGGGAACTTGCTTATAAGTTCCCCTGAAGCGTTATATCGCGACTTGTTTTTTTTGGGGCTATCCGGATCGATTACAACGTTGGCCAGGGCGCGAGCCCTGAATCAGCGTGGCCGAATCGGATAACGATCCCGCCGCAGTGATCGGCAGGAAGAGTACAGACGGATGGGAATGAAAAACGGGGTCACGCACGGGCTCCTGCGTCAGCGAACACTCAAAAACTCGATCCACTGCTCCGGAATCGGTTTACACAGCGGCATCAAGGTCAACATGACTTTGCACCCGGCTGAAGCCGGCACCGGCATCCGGTTTCGCCGCAACGGCACGGTGCGACGCACCGAAGTCTTGGCGACTTGGGACAACGCCATCGAGACCCCTTTGAGCACCACGCTGCAGGGCGACGCCGACATCAAGATCGGCACTGTCGAGCATCTTCTGTCGGCCCTGTCCGGCTGTGCTATCGACAACGTGGTTATCGAGCTGAACGGACCCGAAGTGCCGGTGATGGACGGTAGCAGCGCCCCTTTCGTGTTCCTGATCGAATGCGCAGGAACCGTGATTCAGGACGCGCCGCGCCGGGCACTGGAAATCCGTCGCGACATCACAGTGTCGGATAGCCGGAGATGGGCCACCGCGATGCCGGGTCGGGGCCTATCCATCGACTTCGAGATCGACTTCGAGAACCCGGCGGTCGCGCGCCAGGAGTGGTCGTTACAAGTCACGCCGGCGAACTACAAGCGCGAAGTCTCCCGCGCGCGCACCTTCGGATTCCTCGAAGATGTCGAAAAATTGCGTGAGATGGGCTTGGCGCTCGGCGGCTCGCTCGACAACGCCATCGTGATTTCCGGCGACCAGATACTCAACGACGGCGGCCTGCGCTACGACAACGAGTTCGTGCGCCACAAGGTTCTCGATTTGATCGGCGACCTGACATTGATCGGCGGACCGGTGATCGGCAGGGTCCGTTGCGCCCGGGCGGGTCACGCCATGACCCTGCGCTTGATCCGGACCTTGTTCGCGAACGACTCGGCCTGGCGCTGGCGGGAGCTCACTGAAGCGGACCTGGAGGTCGAGCCAGAGCTGATCCCAGAGATGGGCATGGGGGCCTCGGTCCCGCCGGCCCGCGCGGTTGCCGCCCGGGCCTAATACAAGGTTCTTATCCGTCGCCCCGATACTAGCGCCCCTCCCGAGGGACACTGTATCGATTCTGGCGGCTTGAGGCGCCCCTGCCCTACACTTATAATTCGCTCGGATCACGTCTAGGGGTCCGGGAAGCCGCTGAGAGGCGCCGAAGGTTGCGGAAACTGGAACGAACGGAGGAAGCCAGAAGTGGCTTCCGGCACGCCGGGAGAGCCCTAGCGGTAGCCGGGCTGTGCCTGTCGTTGTGGTCCTGCGGAACGTTCGACGAGGAACCGCCGGTTTACGTCGAGCAGCCGGTTGAGGTCCTCTACAACGACGCCATGAACGCCATGCAGGCCGGCAACCTGGGCGAGGCCGCGCGCCTGTTCGACGAAGTCGAACGCCAGCACCCCTACTCCTCTTGGGCCGCCAAGGCTCAGATCATGGCGGCCTACGCCTACTACCAAGGCAACCGCTACGACGAGGCGATCAACGCCCTCGATCGATTCATCCAGTTGCACCCTGGCAACAAAGACGCCGCCTACGCGTATTATTTGAAAGCGGTCTCCTACTACGAGCAGATTTCCGATGTCGGGCGCGACCAACGGGCGACCAAGCAGTCGCTGGCGGCCCTGAAAGAGGTGGTCGGCCGGTACCCCGAATCCAGCTACGCGCGCGATGCCGTACTCAAAATCGACCTGGCGCTCGACCATCTGGCGGGCAAGCACATGGATATCGGCCGCTACTATCTGGGCCAGAGCGAATACCTGGCCGCGATCAATCGCTTTCGTCTGGTGATCCGGGACTTTCAGACCACCACCCACGTGCCCGAGGCGCTGCACCGGCTGGTCGAGTGCTATCTCGCCCTCGGGGTTACCGACGAGGCCCAGGCGACGGCCGCCGTGCTCGGCCACAACTATCCGGGCAGCATCTGGTACGCGGACAGTTACGTGCTCTTGACGGGAAACGACCTGCGGCCGCAAGAACAAAACGATTCTTGGATATCCCGGATGTGGAATTCGATAATTTAGTGGATTATACCGAAGGTCCACTAGGTTTGGTTTCGCCCAGTATTCTCAAGAGGTCCGCATGCTGGTTAGCCTGTCGGTCCGCGACGTCGTTCTGATCGACCGCCTCGATCTGTCTTTCGACAGCGGGCTTTGCGTGTTGACCGGCGAGACCGGCGCCGGCAAGTCGATCCTGCTCGATGCACTCGGCTTGGCGCTCGGCAACCGCGCGGATGCGGGCCTGTTGCGTCACGGCGCCAAGCAGGCCTCGGTCGCCGCCGCCTTCGAGATCGAGACCGGACACCCGGCGCGGGCGCTCCTGGAAGAGCAGGAGATCGCGACCGAGGATGACTTGCTGGTGCTGCGCCGTCTGCTCGGCGCCGACGGGCGCAGCCGGGCTTTCGTCAACGACCAGCCGGTGTCGGCCGGCTTGCTGCGTCGGCTCGGCGACACCTTGGTCGAGATCCAGGGACAGTTCGAGCAACGCGGCTTGCTCGACCCGGCCAGCCACCGCGCCCTGCTCGACGCCTATGGCGACTGCGCCGAGGCGGCACGCCGCGTGGCGGCCCTGTGGTCCGCCTGGCGCGCGGCCGGCACGGCGCGCGACCGGGCGGCGCAGCAACTCGAGACCGCGCGCCGGGACGAGACTTTCCTGCGCCATGCGGTCGACGAACTGGACGCCTTCGACCCGGCTCCCGGCGAGGAGTCGCGCCTCGCCGAGCAGCGCGGCCTGCTGATGAACACCGAGAAGCTGAGCGATGCCATGACCGCCGCGGTTACCGCCTTGGAGGGCGGCGGCGGCGCAACCGGGGCGGATTCGTGCCTGTCGGACGCGCGCCGCGCACTCGGGCGGGTCGCCGAGCAGGCCGCCGGACGCCTGGCGCCGGCATTGGCCGCGGTCGAACGCGCGGTGTTGGAGACCGACGAGGCGCTGGCCGCGCTACGCACCGCGGCCTCCGAGCTGGAGCTCGACGCCGGCCGGCTCGGCGAGGTCGAGGACCGTCTGTTCGCGCTGCGCGACTTGGCCCGCAAACACGGCGTCAAGACCGAGGCCCTGTCCGACCTGCGTACCGAGTTAGCTGGGCGCCTGGCCGGCATCGAGGGAGACGGCGCGCAACTGGCTGAACTCGAGCGCGCGGTCGCAACCGCCCAAGCCGCCTACCAGACGGCCGCCGAAAAGTTGAGCCGGACGCGCACCAAGGCCGCCAAGCCGCTGGACCAGGCGGTGAACCGGGAACTCGCGCCACTCAAGCTCGACAAGGCCGTGTTCCAGACCCAGATCCTGCGGCTCGAGCCGGACGCCTGGAGTGGCCAGGGTCTGGACCGCATCGCCTTCGAGGTCGCGACCAATCCGGGCAGCCCGCCCGGCCCGCTCGCCAAGATCGCCTCCGGCGGCGAGCTGTCGCGCTTCCTGCTGGCGCTCAAGGTGGTGCTGGCCGGAGTCAGCCCGGTCGGCACCCTGGTATTCGACGAGGTCGACAGCAACGTGGGCGGCGCCACCGCCCATGCGGTCGGCGAACGCCTGGCCCGGCTGACCGGTAACGCGACCGGCGGGGCGATTCAGGTGCTGGTGGTGACCCATTCCCCGCAGGTCGGCGCGCGCGGCGCCCACCACTGGCGAGTTCACAAAGAGACCGATGGCGCGCGCGTGGCAACCCGGGTCAGCCCGCTCGACCCCGGCGAACGCGAGGAGGAGATCGCCCGCATGCTGTCCGGCGCCGAGGTCACCGAAGAGGCGCGCGCCGCGGCCAAGCGTCTGATCGACGCGGAGGCGGGATGACCGGGCCAGGCGCCGAAGTCCGGGCCGCCGAGGTCCGGGGCGCCGAGGTCCCGGTCGCTAAGCTTACCGAGAAACAGGCGGCGGCGGAGTTGGCCCATCTGGCCACCGAGATCGGGCGTCACGACCGGCTCTATCACCAAGACGATGCGCCCGAGGTATCGGACGCGGAATACGACGCCCTGCGCCGCCGCAACGAAGCCATCGAGGCGCGCTTTTCCGCACTGGTCCGCCCCGACAGCCCCTCGGCCCGGGTCGGCGCGGCACCCGCCGGCGGCTTCGCCAAAGTGCGCCACAAGGTGCCCATGCTGTCCCTCGGCAACGCCTTCGACGGAGATGAGGTCGCGGAGTTTCTGGCCCGCATCCGGCGCTTCCTGGGGTTGGGCGCGGAGGCCGAGGTGGCGATCCTGGCCGAACCCAAGATCGACGGCGTCTCGGCTTCGTTGCGTTACGAGGTGGGCCGCTTCGTCCAGGGTGCGACCCGCGGCGACGGCACCACCGGCGAGGACATTACCGTCAACCTGCGCACCATCGCCGATCTGCCCCCGGGCCTGGCCGGCGCGGCACCGGAGGCGATCGAGTTGCGCGGCGAGGTCTATATGCGGCGCGCCGAGTTCCAGGCGCTCAACGCGCGCCAGGCGGCGGCCGGGGAGAAGGTCTTCGCCAACCCGCGCAACGCCGCCGCCGGCTCGCTGCGCCAGCTCGACCCCGAGATCACGGCGGCGCGGCCGCTGCACTTCTTCGCCTACACCTGGGGCGAGATCGTGGCGCCGCCGGGCGCAAAGCCCCTGGGCGATACCATGGAGGCGGCGCGGGCGTGCCTGGCCGCCTGGGGTTTCCAGCTCAACGAGCCGGCCCGGCTGTGCCGTAGCCTGGAACAGGTGCTGGCCTACCACGAGGAGATCATGGCCGCGCGCCCGGACCTGCCCTACGACATCGATGGCGTGGTCTACAAGGTCGACCGCCTCGATTGGCAAGAGCGCCTGGGCTTCGTTAGCCGCGCGCCCCGCTGGGCCATCGCCCACAAGTTCCCGGCCGAGCAGGCCCGAACCCGGCTGATCGATATCGACATCCAGGTCGGGCGCACCGGCGCGCTGACCCCGGTGGCGCGGCTCGAGCCGATCACCGTGGGCGGCGTCGTGGTGTCCAACGCGACATTGCACAACGAAGACGAGATCGCCCGCAAAGACGTGCGTATCGGCGACACCGTGGTGGTCCAGCGCGCCGGCGACGTGATCCCACAAGTGGTCGAAGTGGTCTTGGATAAACGGCCGGCCGACGCGGTTCCCTACCAGATGCCCGCGCACTGTCCCAAATGCCAAAGCCACGCCGTCCGGGAGGAAGGCGAAGTGGTACGGCGCTGCACCGGCGGCCTAATCTGCCCGGCCCAGGCGGTCGGACGGCTCAAGCATTTCGTCAGCCGCGACACCTTCGACATCGAGGGACTTGGCGCCAAACAGATCGAGGCCTTCTGGCAAGACAAACTGATCTCGCGCCCGGGCGATATCTTTCGTCTGAAGGCGCGCGCGGAGGAAATCGCCGCGCGCGAGGGTTGGGGCGCGCAGTCGGTGGCAAATCTGGTCGCCGCCGTCGAGGCGCGCCGGCGCATCGGGCTCGACCGCTTCATCTACGCCCTCGGTATCCGCCAGGTCGGTCAAACGACCGCGCAGTTGCTCGCCAAGACCTATGTCTCGTTCCGCGACTTCACCCGCGACATGCAGCGGGCGGAAGACGTGGACAGCGAGGCGCGCCAGGCGCTCGAGAATATCGACGGCATTGGGCCGAAGGTCGCGGCGACAATCGTCGATTTCTTCGCTGAGCCACATAACACCGATGTCGTCACCGACCTCGCGAACGAAGTCCAGCCCCAGGATTTCGAAGCCCCGGCCGGCGAATCCCCGATCTCCGGCAAGACCGTGGTGTTCACCGGCACGCTCGCGACCGTGACCCGCGGCGAGGCCAAGGCACGGGCCGAGGCGTTGGGCGCCAAGGTCGCCGGCTCGGTCTCGAAAAAGACCGACTATGTGGTGATCGGCGCGGATGCCGGCTCCAAGGCGCGCAAGGCGGCCGAGCTTGGGGTGACGGCCCTCAGCGAGCAGGACTGGCTGGAGCTCATCGGCAGCGGCTGATCGGGTTGTCACGCGGTGGGCGCGATACCGGGATCGGGCCGCGCCCGCGCGCGCAAGGCCACAGTAATAAAATCGATGAAAGCCCGCAGCTTGGGCGGCTCGAACGGCGTCGCCGGGCGCACCAGGCTCAAGACTCCAGGGGTGACTTCATAGCCCGGCAGCACCGCAACCAGGCGCCCGGCATCGAGATCGTCGCGCAGATTGAGCCGGGGCAGGATCGCCAAGCCGAGACCCCGGCGGGCGGCCTCCTGCTCGGCCGCGAAGTTGTCGATCAACAGACGCCCGGCTATCGGCACCGAGACCCGCGCGCCTGCCCGGACAAAGTCCCAAGCGCGGCCGCCGGCCGCGCCGCGCCAATGGATGCAATCGTGTTCGCGGATGTCTTCGGGCCGCGCCGGCGCGCCCCGGCGTTCCAGATAGGCGGGGCTCGCGCAGAGCAGGTAATGCATTTCGATGATCCGGTGCGCGATCATCGAGGAACTCGCCAGCGGGCCAGAGCGGATCGCCGCGTCGAATCCCTCCGCGACCAAATCGACCAGGCGTTCGGTAAATTCGAGCTCGAGCTCGATCTCCGGGTAGGCCTCGGCGAAGTCCACCGCGAGCGGCGCGATCCAGTCGTTGCCGACCGAAGGCGGCGCGGTGATCTTGAGCTTGCCGCGCGGCGCCGCCGCGATCGCGCCGGTCTCGGCGTCGAGCCGCGCAATCTCCTCGAGGATCGCCGCGGCGCGCGGCAGGTAGCGCGCGCCCGCCTCGGTCGGGCTGACATGGCGCGTGGTCCGGCGCAGCAGCGCGACCCCCAGCGAGCGCTCCAATTCGGCGACGTGGCGGCTGACCGCCGTGGTCGACATGGCGAGCCGGCGTGCCGCGGCGGAAAAGCCGCCAACCCGCGCGACCTCGACAAAGGCGGTCATGGCGAGATGGGGGTTCATGACGATTATCCCGATTTATGGGATTAATAATTCCTATATTACCATATTATCCTGATTAACGGGAACCCCTAAATTCCCTCCATGTTCGGTTCCAACGATGGAGGAAGACATGGCGTTGATTGAACGGCTCCCCGGGACCGCAAGTCCGGCCGGTGTGCTTCGCCGCATCGCCGAAGCCGTCCTCCCGCTCGACGGCGGCACCCTGCGCGACATCGGCGCGTGCCGCGAATATCAGGATTACGCGTCTTCGGCCGCCGTGACCGCCGGCTCGAATCGGCGCCTGCACCACATCGCCGAGGCAACCCGCTGGCCATCGCGGCACTAGACCGGGCCGGCGGGCCTGTTCGCCCGCCAGGACCTGGCAGTGGCTGGGCGCTACATCAACGAGACCCAACACGCCGATATGAAGGCCCCGTTCGCCGAGCAGCCGGTGTCTTGAGGCGAGGCCCCAGGTCGCGGCCACGGCCCGGCACCAATTTGAATATCGCCAGCCTGCAACTTCGCCCTATCGCAATCCTCATTCGGCGAATCGGATGGTGCTGCCGTCCAAATAGCATTCCATCGCGAGGTCCTTATCGTTGGACCAACCCTCACCCGTGCTCAGCATCTCTCCCTCGTGCCAGTCGCCCTCGCACCTGTCACCGTTCGCGGCCGAAAAAACGCCGTGTCCGTGCCGTGCGCTATACTTCCATTCGCCTTCGTAATTGGCGCCGTTCGCAAGCATTGCAATGCCGCGTCCGTGCCGCTCGCCGTCCTTAAACTCACCCTCGTATCTGTCGCCGTTCGCAAATGCATAAACACCGCGCCCGTGCGCCTTGTCGTCCTCAAACTCGTCTTCATATCTGTCGCCGTTCGCGAACATCAAGGCACCGCGCCCGTGCAAATTGCCATCCACAGACTCGCCCTCGTATCTGTTGCCGCTCGCCCACATCCAAACACCGCGACCATGCCGTTTACCATCCCTATACTCACCATCGTATCTGTCACCGTTCGCTAACAAAAAAACATCCT
>Ga0255056_10000100_pt1 | contig 20763 bp, 17 predicted proteins | sample Cases_109_1_MG_FD_183639 | JGI IMG/M metagenome (GOLD analysis project Ga0255056, IMG submission 183639) | Seawater microbial communities from Amundsen Gulf, Northwest Territories, Canada - Cases_109_1 | ecosystem: Environmental > Aquatic > Marine > Gulf | place: Canada: Northwest Territories... | reverse complement strand
ATGCCGACAACTCTCAGGCTTTCGAGAAACTCTACGAAGTAATCGAGTCCGGCAATTGCATGGGAATATTTCCGGAAGGCATAAGCCACGCCGAGTCACAGCTTATTAGACTAAAGACAGGCGCCGCAAGAATCGCGCTGGCCGTCGCCGAGCGCGGCAACACCGTCGTTACAATTGTGCCCGTCGGGCTGAACTACATTCATCGGCACCGTTTTCGCAGCCAGGTGATGATCGAATTCGGCGAAGCGATCGTGATAGACCGGCATTGGGCAACGCAGTATCGCAATGACAACCCCGGCACGGTTCGAAAACTGACCGACCACCTGGCCAATGCATTACTGAATGTCACGCTGAATGCGCCGGACTGGAACACGCTACGTTTCGTGCAGACGGCGCGTCGTTTATACAAACCCAAGACTGCAGACCTGACGCCGGGCCAATACGTCGAATTGAACAGACGCTTCGTTGAGCGCTACGTCGAACTGCAGGACGACCCCGAATTGCAGGCGTTCCGAAAACGAACGGAGGACTACCAGGCGCGGCTGGATATGCTCGGCCTCAAAGACTATCAATTGCGACAGTCGGTATCCCTGAGCGAGGCGATGCGAAAAATAATGGCTCGCTCGCTGATGATGCTTCTTTTGTTGCCCCTCGCAATTCCAGGCGCGTTGCTGCATTTGCCTGTGGGCTGGGTCGCCGCAGTTGTCGGCGAGCGCTTTAGCTACGAACTGGACGACATCGCAACGCTTAAGGTGTTCGCGACGATGTTGTTGTTGCCGATTTTGTATGTCGCGGTCGGCGTTTATGTTGGCATGAATTTCGGCGCGTGGTGGGCGCTCGCCAGTATTTTTGTGTTGTCGTTTAGCTTTGCAGCGTCCCTGCAATTGCTGGAGGCAGAAACATCCCTGCTCATGTCGATGTTATCGATACTGCGCGTTACTCGATTGTCGCATGAGGTCGAGGAGCTGCGCAGTCTTCGTGCGGGTCTCGTTGAACAAGTGCGGGAGCTGACCGAACGCATGGCGGACCCGAACGCGCCGCGAATGTTTACTCAAGAAGACTTCAATAATCCGGACGTCTAGTGCAACGGCCTCGCGTGTGCAGCGCCCCGGAAGATCGCATTCGCGAAGATTAAATTCAGGCCGTCCAGGTAAGCGCGCTTGTTCGGATTTTGCGTAAATGCAATGACAAAACCACGATCAACTGGCTGTGCGACCGCGAACGGCTTGTACGCGAGTTGTTTTCGATTCTCTTCCCACATGTAACCGCTCGCCAGTAGATCGTCCGCCGCTTGAAAACGAGCGACATTCACACCGGAGTCCAAACGAATTGGCGTATAGATGTCCGTACCTTCCACAAGCACATTGAGCGTTGTGGCGACGCCAGCGCCCATCCAGTGGTCTTCATCAACGTCCGCGCGGGCCAGTATGCCGCCCATCGTATCGGGGTCCTTTTTCTCGGGCGTGATTGACGCTTCGTACTCTTCTGCGCTGGTCAGATTCGTTCCATCTACTGTTGCCTCTTGTTCTTCATCGTCACTTTTGCCCGACGGTTTTTGTTCGCCGTTGTCCTCCGCATCTTCAACCACGGCGTTTTCGCGGCGGATTGACGCGATGTCGATGTTTGCATCAGCAAGATATCGATTGGCGTTGCCTATACCGATCAGGACACCGCCCTTGCTGACCCAATCTTTTAGATTCGCGGTTCCTGCCTCGCCAAGAAACTTGGCATAGCCGCCACCACCGAACTGCGAGACCTCGGGCAGAATGAGTACGTCGTAGTCGGACAAGTCAACAAACTCAATATGCTGCGTCCTGATCGCGGTCACCGGGAAATCAAACTGTCGCTCGATAACGAAACGCATGTTGCCGGCACTGTAGGAACTTGTTGGCGAGTCCCAGGCCATCGCAACTTTGGGCAAATTGTGACGTACAACATTGCCGCTACCGAAGTTTGGCCCGTCCGTCACCCAGCCGTCATTGACGGCCACCACGCGGGCGCCACTGTCATGAGATAAGGCCTGAATCGCGTCATGGAGAGTTGAATCGTTATCAGCAACGTCAATGATCAGGGTGCCGGCCGGATAGCGATTTTGCTGGTGGGTAAAAGCCTTGTCGGTGCTTTTCACGGCGATACCTTGCCGCATCGCACCTGCCAGGAAACGAACGGCCGTTGCCTCACGCCAGGGAACAAGGTACGCAAGGCTCGCTTCGCCGCCTGACACTGATCCTGGCAATTGAAAATCGGCACCAGCAGGGCTCGTGTCGACGCGAACGGCGCGATTACACGCGACGGATTGAATGTTCATCATGAGGGGCAACGACCAGGCAGTGACGTCATACATCTGATGAGGCAGTCCCTTGTCTCGACGGCGCTCCTGCTCAACAATGAAATCAGCTTCCATTTCCACATTCTGATCCAGCAAAGTTCGAATAAAGCGCTTCGCCGGCTGCGCCAGATTAACAACATAGCTACCTTCGTCGAAGGAATGGCCGCACGCATTGAACGATTCGGTCGCAACACCTACCTCAACACCCTGGCGAACGAGGAGGCCCGCAAGTTTGTTTGCGCCAGCCTGATCCGTTTGCGTCGGCAGCACATAGGCGCGAATGTCCTCGCTGCCGCCTTCGTTTATCGCTGATACCTGATAATCGTAAATCTCCTGCAATAATCTTCGCCGATGGGTTGCTACCGTTTCGGCGGTGCCGAGCGACGTTATGAAATGATTGCGCACGGTGTAGGCATAGCTCATATCATTGCCGTCGTATTGCCGGATGACCAGGCCGCCAGCCGACGCCTGCTCGTAGGTCATTGCAATGCTACCGAAATAGGACGGCCAGCTTGAGCCGTAGCCCGGGTAAAACGCGTCATATTCCTCGCGGGTAAAGTAATCGATGCCGAAGTGGTCGAGCCAGCGAGCATTGGTCTTACCGAACAATTCCACGCTGGTGCGTTGATCTGCCGCGAGGTGCGGGTTAAACGGAACGGCGTCGGGCGCAAAGAAGTAGGTATCGTCCTCATTCATCTCGTGTGCATCAACAAACGCCACGGGATACCACTCCTGGATGGCGTCGACCCGACCGCGCGTTTCCGGTTGCGAGAGGATGAACCAGTCGCGATTCATGTCGAACAGATAGTGGTTCGTGCGACCTCCAGGCCAGGGTTGGTTGTGCTCTGCGGAAATACGATCGGCATCGGGCTCGAGCCCCTTCGCCGCCTCAAAACTGTGAATAAAGCGATCCCGGCCATCGGGGTTCTGCATCGGGTCGATAACGACGACGGTATTGCGAAGAATGTCGGCGATGCGATCATCGCCGCGAGAAGCGAGCAGGTGATAGGCCGTCAATATGGCGGCATCACTTGACGAAATCTCATCGCCGTGTACGCCATATGACAACCATGTAACCGCGGGCTGCGACATGATGATGTCCGCGGCAGTCGCGGCGTTGGTACTGCCGGCGTTTCGCAGGCTTTGCATTCCGGCTTTGATGTCGTCGATTCGCGCCATGTTTTGCCTTGAGGAGATGACGACGTAAATCAGTTCGCGGCCTTCCCAGGATTCTGCGTAGCGGTGAACGGACACACGATCTGGCTGCGCTGCAGCCAACGCATCAAAATAACGCATGACATCGGCGTGCCACGTGACCCGTTCGCCAGGCGCATGGCCGATGACTTGCTCGATCGTAGGTATTGCGGGGTCGTAATCGGCACCCGGCCAATATTCCAATTTATCCTGCGCGAAGGCGCTGCTCGCGAGCAATGCCGCGGCAATGCAAGTCATTAATCTCATTGTTAATCTCCGGTCCGTTATTCTTGGTTATGGCGCTACATTACTTGCTTGAACGGAAAGTTTCGACCCGGACACCTATAATGGACGCCATGAATGTCGAAACCATGCGCGAAAAATTGTTATCGCTGCGCGCCGAGCTCGAAGCGATCGCCGCGACCGGCGCTTCGTCCGCCGAAGTCGTCGAACTGGACCAGTCCAAAGTAGGGCGATTGTCTCGAATGGATGCCATGCAGGCTCAGGCGATGGCGCAGGCATCATCGCAACGCCGCGAACAAATATTGCGACAGATCACGGAGGCGCTCGGCCGCATTGATCGCGACGAGTACGGCGATTGCCAGTCCTGCGATGCGCCGATTAACGAGAAACGCCTGGACTTTGATCCGACGGCAACCCTCTGCATTGACTGCGCCAGCGAATCCGAACAGAAATGATTGACCTGGTCGAGCTCGCGCGCGACCCGTATCCGATCTACGCGACGATGCGTGAAAACGAACCGGTTTGTTACGTGCCGGAACTCAAGATGTATTTCGTGACACGCTACGTCGATGTAACAGCTGTTCTCCAGGATACCGAGCACTATATTGTTGGCACCGAGCGTTCGACCGCGTTCGATACCTTTGGTGAACACATGATGACGCTCGAAGGCGAACGGCACGACGCCTACAAACGTGCCCATCAGCCATTTTTTTTGCCCGCCACGATTCGTGACAATCTCGAAGCTGAGATTCGCGATCATGCGAATCATCTAATCGATGGTTTCGCGGATGAACGTGAAGTTGAACTCAGGGCTACGTTTGCAAGTCGCTTGCCGGTATTGACGATGTTGAGCATGTTTGGTCTTGCGCTCGAAGAAGAACCGCGCTTGCGGGAGTGGTACGACTCGTTCGAAAAGGCGCTGAGCAATTTCACCTGGGATAAAACGATTCGCGCACAAGGCCGCGAAAATGCAGCGCGGTTTATGGCACTGATTCAGCGTTACCTGGACGCTCTTCGATCAACCACGCCGTCACCGGACGATTCGAGTTTGCTTGCGACGCTCCTGAATGCACCGGATGAGGAACGCCTGAGCGATGAAACGATCTGCCGCAATGCGCTGATCATATTTTTCGGCGGTATCTCCACCGTGGAGGCGTTGATACTGAATTCGCTCTACGCGCTGTCATTGAAGCCAGCGACGCTGGCGCGCCTACGAGAGAATACGACGCTGATTACGCAAGCCATGAACGAGACGATTCGCTGGCTCGGGCCGGTGCAGTCCGCGACGCGCCACGTCGCGAAGCAAACGGAGCTGCATGGCGTGACCTTGCGCAAAGGGCATACCGTGAACTGCATGTTGGCGGCCGCCAATCATGATCCCGCCGTGTTTGCGGACCCGAACACATTTGATATCGATCGCGAAAACCTGCAGCAGCAGATCGGTTTCGCGGTCGGCCCGCACCATTGCCTTGGGTCACGTCTGGCTCGCGCCGAGGCGCGCATCGCTCTGGAGCAGCTTTTTGAACGATTACCCGGCCTGAGGCTGGATATTGGCCGGGTAGAGGGACCCTGCGGCTACGAATTCCGCCAGCCGACATCGGCTGTCGCCGTTTGGGCCGGTGATTAAGCAAAAAACCGGGGTCGAACCGCGATTATCAAATTTCGGTTCGACCCCGATTAATAAAAACTGCGGTTCGACCCCAATTTTGATAATGTGCGCCCCACGACGTCGATGGGGACGAGTAGGCGGGCCATTCAGGCTTTAGCGACCGGGGGCAGGTGAGAGCTCCGGGCCGGAATCCGCTGAAGATCACCCCGGAGTTGCTGCCCGAAGAATCGCTTTGGTAGGCGCAGCCGATTGGCCCACGAGAAGGGTGACGAGTCAGGATGACTCATAAGGTGGTCGACTTACACACTGTGTAAGGAGAGCGCGAAGCCGGGTGGTACCGCGAATTTTTCGCCCCGGGTGCACAGTGTGCACCCGGGGCGTTTGTGTTTTGGAGCTTAGGTTTTGGGATTTAAGGAAGTAGCGAGTCGTTACAACGGACCGGCCCTCGAGAACGAGGTGCTGGAGTTTTGGCGTGAGCACGACACGTTTGAGAAGTCGCTGGAACAGACAAAAGACGGTCCGATGTTTACCTTCAATGAAGGTCCGCCGACGGCGAACGGCAAGCCCGGCATCCACCACGTGCTGGCTCGCAGCTTTAAAGATGTCTTCCCGCGCTACAAAACCATGCAGGGCTATCACGTGCCGCGCAAAGCAGGTTGGGACACGCACGGACTGCCTGTCGAACACGAGGTCGAGAAAGAACTCGGTATCTTCGACAAAAAAGAGATCGAGGAAAAAGTCGGCATCGCAGAGTTCAATAAGCGCTGTCGCGATTCGGTCATGCGCTACATCGGTGACTGGGAGACGATGACGGAGCGCATGGGCTTCTGGGTAAATCTTAACGAGGCCTACTACACGCTCAACAACAGTTACATCGAGTCGGTGTGGAACCTGTTGAAGAAGATCTGGGACAAGGACCTTATCTATCGCGGCTACAAGGTCGTGCCTTACGATCCGCGCATCGGTGCGACGCTGTCATCGCACGAACTTGCGCTGGGTTACAAAGAGGTTGAAGACCCGTCGATCACGGCGCGTTTCAAAATCGTTGGCGAAGATGACACCTATTTCCTCGTCTGGACGACGACGCCCTGGACCTTGCCGGCGAATCTCGCCCTCGCGGTCGGCACAGACATCGATTACAGCTTTTGCGAGCAGGATGGGCAGACACTCATCGTTGCCGAAGCGCTCCGCGAAGCCGTGTTTCGCGATGACGTACACAAGGTCGTCAAAACCGTCAAAGGCGTTGACCTTGTAGGCACCCGTTACGAGCAACTGTTCGACTATCTCGACGTTGATGCGCCCAATGCGTTTCAGGTATTCGCCGCCGACTTCGTCACGACCGAGAGCGGCACGGGAATTGTGCACACTGCGCCAGCCTATGGCGTGGACGACCTCGCGCTTGGCCAGGCGAACCACTTGCCGGTTTTGCATGGGGTCGGTCTGGACGGCAATTTCATCGAAGCGGTAACGCCGGTCGCGGGAGTGTTCTTTAAAGATGCCGATAAACCGCTTATTCGCCTGCTCAAAGAGCGCGGCATGATGTTCCGTTCCGAGCGCATCAAACACAGTTACCCGTTTGGCTGGCGCACAGGCGACCCCATCATCTACTACGCGAAGAATGCCTGGTACATCCGCACCTCCAAATTCCGCGAGCGCATGACGGAGCTGAATCAGACGATCAACTGGGTGCCAGAGCACATCAAGGATGGTCGATTCGGCAACTGGCTTGAGAACAACGTCGATTGGGCGTTGTCCCGCGAGCGCTTCTGGGGAACCCCGTTACCGGTTTGGACGGACGGCGAAGGCGAGTACCACTGCATTGGATCGCTCGCCGAACTCGAGGAACTGACCGGTCGCGAATTGTCCGACCTTGATCTGCATCGACCGGCCATTGACGAGGTCACATTCGAGAAGGACGGCAAAATCTGGAATCGCGTACCTGAAGTCATCGACTGTTGGTTCGATTCGGGCGCGATGTCGTACGCACAATGGCATTACCCGTTTGAGAACGAAGAAATATTCGAGAATCATTTTCCGGCGGATTACATCTGCGAGGCGATTGACCAGACGCGCGGCTGGTTTTACACGCTGCACGCGATTGCGACACTCGTGTCCGACAGCGTCGCTTACAAAAACTGCATCTGCCTGAATCTCATCGTCGATAAAGACGGCAAGAAGATGTCGAAGTCAATTGGCAACATCATCGATCCCTATGACGTGTTTGACACTGTCGGCGCTGATGCCTTGCGCTGGTATTTTCTTGCACGGCTTTCGCCCGATGTGCCTAAACGCATCTCTGTCGAGATCGTCGCGGACGTAGCCAGTTCGTTCATTAACACATTCTGGAATACCTACGGCTTCTTCGTGCTGTACGCGCGGCTCGACAATGTTGACCTGACGAAAGATGTAGCGGCGAAAGATCGGCCCGAGATCGATCGCTGGGCGCTCGCTCTCACGCACAAGACGATCACGACGGTCACCGAGGCGATGGACGATTTCGATGCGAAGACGGCTGGTGACGCCATCGAGTCCTTCGTAGATCAACTCAGTAACTGGTATGTGCGTCGCAATCGCCGTCGTTTCTGGAAGTCGACCGACGCTGAGGACAAGCATGCGGCCTACCTGACCTTGTACCAGTGTCTTGATGCAGTCACGAGGCTAATGGCGCCGTTCGTGCCGTTCCTCGCGGAAAATGTGTACCAGAATCTCGTCAAAGGCATCGACCCGAAGGCACCCGACAGCGTGCACATGGCTGAATGGCCTGTGGCGGATTCGTCCTGGCAAAACGACGCGCTTTTGCGCGACATCGATGTCGTTCAAAAAGTTGTTGGTCTCGCGCGGCAAGCTCGAGAGCAAACTGGCGTGCGTACCCGTCAACCATTGTCACTTCTTCGAGTACGCGCACCAAATGACACAGCAGCTAAGGCGCTGGAGTCGCATCAAGACCAAATCTTGGAAGAACTAAACGTCAAAGGAATAGAGTTCATTGCTAGAGATGCCGCACACGTAACCTACTTGATAAAACCGAATTTGCCTGTACTGGGCAAGAAATATGGGAAAGACATTCCCAAGATACGTAAAGCATTACTTGATTTTCCTGGCGCTGAGATTGCCAGAAACGTTGCACGAGGCGAATCGACAGTGATCTCAATTGGTTCTGCGTCAATAAGTTTGGAGGCAGACGATGTACTCATTGAAACAGCTTCGGCGGAGGGTTATGCCTGCGCGGAGGACGGCGGCTACCTGACAGAGCTTGATGCTCATCTCACCGATGAACTCATCAACGAGGGCCTGGCGCGAGAGGTCGTACGCTCGATCCAGGATGCGCGCAAACAGGCGGGCCTCGAGGTATCGGACCGCATCGTTCTTGGTGTATCAGGCTCGGAAGGCATTGAAAAAGCCTTGGCCGCACATCGCGACTACATCATGACCGAAACCCTGGCCACCGACTGGCAAACTTCACAAGAGTCCCCTCTATTCAGTGAGTCGCGCGAACTCGGTGAACTAAGTTGGACGATCGAATTTAGGAAAAAGCCGAAGAAAGCCTGATTTGCGTGTGCTCGGGTGCGAAGCATAAAGCTCGCGTAGCGAGCAGCGAGCTGACGAGTACCCCTGAGTGGGCCGACACTCGATGCCTAGAAAAGCGATTGTTTTTTTATGCTACCCTCGCCGCACGATCCGCGGGGCACATCGCGGACGAAAGAAAAATAAAAACAGCAAAGGGGATTCACTAGGTGCTCTTTAATTCACTGACGTTTGTCGTGTTCTTCGCGCTTGTGCTCGCCTTGCACAATGCGCCGCTCAGCTGAACAACGAAAAAAACCAACCTTTTAATCGCCAGCTATCTGTTTTACGCGGCCTGGAATCCGCCGTTTGTCATTCTGTTGTGGATTTCAACGATCGTTGACTGGCACGTTGCGAAAAAACTCTTTGTTGAGGAGGTACAGAGTCGACGCAAGATGCTGCTGACTATCAGCGTCCTCGTTAATCTGGGCTTGCTTGGCTATTTCAAATACGGCGGATTCCTGATGAAGAATTTCGTCGCGATGGCCGCTGCCGCTGGCATCGAGTATCAGGCGCCAGAGTGGAACATCATTTTGCCGGTTGGCATTTCGTTTTATACCTTCCAGACGATGGCGTACTCGCTCGACATTTACCTGCGCCGCGCCGAACCCTCGAAGTCGTTTCAGGACTTCGCATTGTTCGTTACCTTCTTCCCACAGCTTGTCGCCGGTCCGATTGTCCGGCCGACGCATTTGTTGCCGCAATTTGCAGTGCCGAGGGTCGCAACGCCGAAGCAGTTGTATTGGGGCCTGGGCCTGATGACCATCGGCCTGTTCCAGAAAATCGTCGTAGCGGACGGCTAGCTGGCGCCTGTCGCCGATGCCGCGTTCGGAGCACAGGGAATGTTGCACCCGCTCGACGCCTGGCTTGGAACATTGGCGTTTTCCGGGCAGATTTTTTCAGACTTCGCGGGTTATTCGACGACGGCCATCGGCATTGCATTGACGCTTGGGTTCGGCCTGCCCGATAACTTTCGCTTCCCCTATGCGGCAATCGGATTTTCCGACTTTTGGCGACGCTGGCACATTTCGCTGTCATCCTGGTTGCGCGACTACCTGTATGTCCCGTTGGGTGGCAACCGCAAAGGCAACCTTCGAACCTATGCCAACCTGATGACGACCATGCTGCTGGGTGGTCTCTGGCACGGGGCGAGCTGGACCTTTGTCGTCTGGGGTGGACTGCACGGCCTGTACCTCGCGGCCGAGCGCTGGCTAAAGGCCCGATTTGGCGAGCGTGAGGTCTGGAACAAGATCGGCGCACGAGTTTTCCTTGCCGTCCTGACCTATTTTCTCGTCAACATTACCTGGGTGTTTTTCCGCGCCGAAGATTTTGCAATGGCCTGGCGGATGATTGTCACGATGTTGACGTTCCAGACCGATGGCGACAAGGTTCTGCCGACCATCTTCGTACTGCAGACCGTCATCACGATCAGCATCATGCTCATGGTTCACTGGTTTATGCGCGAACGGCAACTAGCGGATGTGATCGGGCGACAGAGTCGCGCGCTAATCGGCGTCGTCTGGGGAATTATGTTGATGTTAATCATTATCACGCAGGGAGGAAGCGATGCCTTCATCTACTTCCAGTTCTGAGGCGCAAGTCGACATGAGCAAATACGATCGTCCGTTGCCCGGAAAGTCTCTGGGCGTGGAGGCGATGATTGCCGTGATAGTGGCCGTCATCCTGATGAGTGGCTGGGAAATGTTCTGGCGCGCTAACGACGCGGTTCCGTCCTATCGAAACAGCGAGGGTCTTTGGGCAATTCAGCGTCGCCGTATCAATCGCGGCGAAGGCGACAAAACGGTCATCGTCGGGTCATCACGCATCTTCTTCAACACCCAACTCGACGTCTGGGAGAGTGTAGCGGGCGAACGGCCGATCCAGCTCTCATTAGAAGGCACAACGCCTGTACCGGTGATGGAGGCGCTGGCGGACGATCCCGACTTCACCGGAACGCTCCTGGTAGGCGTCGCAACCGGCCTTTTCTTCAGCAACTTTCAATATCGAGAGGCAGCTCTACAGCGATTCAATGAAGAATCCCCGGCGCAGTGGATGGGACAACGTATTTCAATGCTGGTGGAGCCATACCTGGCTTTCTACCACCAGGATTACTCGCTGTTCACAGTGACGAAACGACAGCCTCTGCCGAAACGGGACACCATCTTCATACCGAGCGATGTTCGCCGACTGGCAACGTATCAAATAGACCGCGGAGCGAGGTTGTTCTCGAAGGTTGAAACGAATGAGGCCTACGCGGCAAGAGCGAAAGAGATCTGGGCCGAGGAATTCGTGCATGGACCGCCGCCCACCGAGGAGTTCATGGCCGAGCTCATGGCCAGTCGCGACGTAGAAATGGAGAAAGCCGTCGCCGCGACGATCATACTGCGGGAGCGTGGTGTAGAGGTCATTTTCGTGCGCATGCCGTCAGAAGGCATCTACGCCGAGGTCGAGCCGATGGGCTACCCGCGAGACGAAAACTGGGATGTTCTGCTCGAGAGAACCGACGCCCTGGGCCTGCACTGGGAGGATCATGTCGAAATGCAGGGCTTCTGGTTGCCCGAGTGGTCACACATGTCGGGCAGTGAGGCGGATCGGTTTACCAGGGCCTTCTACGAACTCATTCAGCGCGAGCGAGCATCGCGCGATCAAGGCGACGGGGAGTAGGAACATGTCATTGAAAATACTGGTTGCCGTTGACCTGTCAGACGCGACGGCGCGCGTCGTGGAAGTGACAGAACGCATCGCCGGCCCGATGTCGGGGACCGTGAGACTTTTGCACGTTGCCGAAGCTGAACCTGATTTCGTGGGATTCGATGCAGGGCCTGACGTCGTCCGGGACCAGGTCGCGAAAGAGTATCGAGACGAGCATCGCAGTGTGCAGGCTTATGCGGACACCTTGCGGGACGCAAATCTCGACGCGAGCGCGTTGCTGATTAAGGGCCCGATCATTGAAACCATTCTAAATGAGGCGAAACGCTTCGAAGCGGACCTCCTGATCGTGGGCAGCCACGGTTTCGGCGCTTTGTACGACCTGTTGGTTGGTAGTAGCAGTCGCGGCATTCTCAAGGAGACCAAAATTCCAGTCCTGGTCGTGCCAATCAGGGAGGGCGTCACTGCGGCGTCATCCTGATCGTCGAGCGCGTCGCTATTCGGCCACACTTGCGCGAGCTTTCGAATCTCTGTTATAAAAACCCTGCGCAGGTTCCTGATAGATCAGGGAGTAAATCAGGTTTGTACGACCCATAGAGGTCGCCGGACTACAGGAGGTAGTCATTTTCCAGGCGTGCGAAGCGGCTAGCGGTGCTTTTTGAGAGGGGCCCGTTAACCGCCAATAAGAACATAAACGCTGGAGTCGAAATGGCATACCACGTCAATCGCTTTTACGCTGCCGTAGAAAAACTCGCCGGTGATGGTCATATAAAACAAAGACTTATTAGAGCCTATCAGGACAATCTTGCGGGCATTGAAGACGATGAGCTGCCGATTGCTCTCAAGAAAGCCTTTGCCGATCTCAAAATGCGAATGTACACCGTGGCTCCCCTGAACGGCGAAGGCGCGATTCGCGCCTCGGTGCGAAAGATGTCTGCGAAGGAAGCAAGCGAGTGCGCCGTGTCGATTTTTTCACTCTACACGGACATGCTCAGGCACCTGGACGGTGCGGAAGAAGTATTACCGCTCAGGAGCAAAGGCAAAAAAGTCGTGCCGCCATTTCTCGTTAAATCGGCGCCCTGATCGGATAATAGATGTAAGTCAGGAGGTCCGCCTCGACGGTTCTGGTCGGATCGCTAACGTAAGACTCCCAGGAATCCCCGTTTCGCTTGATCCCGAGCGCCGTCAGGTAGGCGGCGATCTTGCGATGCGTCTCGCCAAGCGTGCGGTAACTCCCCATATGCTTTACCCGTATGACCGCGCCGCCATAGGTCCGTCCTATCCGCACGCCGGTACCCGATCGGGGCGTAGCGTCGGTCAGGCCGCGCACCGGAATGGCCGAATCGAAGCGCAGTTCCGAGCCGCTGAACGCCCGGGCGATGGAGATCGGCGCACCGGCCTCTGACAGGCCGTTCTCGTCGATGAAATTCAGTACCTCGAACAGCGCCGCACCCATGGCTTCCGACGTTGCACCGGCGGCTGGCGTGGAGGTGGTGCGCAAATATGCGATATCGCTCGCCTCGACCACAAGATGTTCGATCTCGACGACCCCGAAATCTGCCCGCGGCAGACTTTCTGCGAGATCGCGCAAGCCGGTGAGAGCTTTCTCGTAGTCCTTGCGGATAACGCCCGTCACCATCAGGCCGAAATAGCGGCCAACAACGTTGATGCCGTAGTCGTGTTCGAATCCCCAGTCGATGCGGGTGAAGCCCGTGCCATCGTTGAGCTCGAACCAGGTACGGCTTTCGCCGGGTTGGCCGGCGTTGATCATTGTCGCAACGAATTCGAATGGCCGGCTCTCGGTGATCGACTGTGTGCCGCTGCCGGCAATGGCGCCGTCCCAGGTGATCGTGGAGCCGACGCCGCGCGGCGGGCCCGAAAACACGACTTTGGCGTTCGCGTCCGTTTCGGTCACCGATGACCACAGGTTGGCGCGCTGCATGTCGTTAACCAGTGCGAAAACCGTCGCTCTCGGAGCGTCAATATCGATGCTTACGATGAAGCGACTCTGGCTCGGTAACGCGAATCCGCCCAGCAATAACAGCGCGACCAACACGCCAACCCCGTAAAGACCTTTTTGCACATTCAGTATCCGTTTCCGTGACCGGAGCGGATTATTCCACAGTTTGCGACGGTACAATGCGCCAATGAATGCCGCCCAAACCAAACCCCTGCCGATCGGCGTATTTGATTCCGGCGTCGGCGGCTTGACGGTACTCAAGGCCCTGCGTGCGGAGTTGCCCAACGAAGACCTGGTCTATCTCGGCGACACGGCGCGCCTGCCCTACGGCACCAAAAGTCCGACGTCGATTTCACGCTATGCCTGCCAGGCAACGAAGCACCTGCAGGATCAGGGTATCAAATTGCTGGTGGTCGCCTGCAACACCGCATCGGCCGTCGCTTTGGACGCGCTGCGCGAGCAAATGTCGCCATTGCCGGTCATCGGCGTGGTTGAGCCGGGCGCGACAGCCGCGATTGAAGCTCGCCCAAAGGGTTCGCATCTTGTCCTGGCGACAGAAGCAACGGTCCGACTGGGCGCGTATCGTCGCGCAATCGAAGCGCTCGACAGTGATGCCAGTGTTGAGGAACTGGCCTGCGAAATTCTGGTATCCCTGGCCGAAGAGGGCTGGCTGGACGGCGATATTGCGACTGACATCGTGCGTCGTTACCTGGAGGAGCTGAACGAGGGCGCGAGACGGCCGGACTGCGTCATTCTCGGTTGTACACATTTTCCGCTACTGCGCGACGCGATCGCCGCGGTCATCGATAAGGGCACGGCCATTGTGGACTCGGCGAGCACAACGGCGGCATTCGCAGCACATGAGTTGGCTGAGCTGGGCCTGCTCAATGACCAGGCCGGCCCCGGGACACTCAGACTGCTGGCAACCGATGGCGTAACCCGCTTCGCCCGTGTTGGTGGTCTCTTCCTGGGCAACGACCTCTCCCCAAACGACATAGAACTGGTCGATCTGTAAGCCTGGAGCGGGGAGGATCTTCATCGGAAGTAATCCGAGATCGGCGAAGCCGATCGACAGGCGCCGAAGGCGAGGTGCAGCAGGCACCGTCCAACCGCAGCGTCAGCGAGCCATGACGATGAGGACCTCGCCGCTCCAGGCCTAGCGTACGCAGTCGAAATCGCGGGCTGGGGCCCGCTCCTACATGTGCGATAATCGCCGGCCAAATTCACACCGGGAGCCCGACGTGAGCTTCAAGTATCTACCAGCATTTAAGCGTACGGCAGCATCGGTTGTCGCCACTCTTGTTCTCGTTTCCTGCTCGCAGGAATCACCACCCGTGGCCGAGGAGCTGCTGACGACCGTTGAGCCGCGGCCCGAGATTTATGCAGACTTCGCGCTGACAGCGGATCTGAGCAATCTCACCGACAATCAGCGCGAGATGATCGGCTTGCTCATTGATGCCTCGGTCATCATGGACGATCTTTACTGGCGCCAGGCTTACGGCGACGATTACCAGACCTGGCTGTCATCGATCGGTGTCGATGAAGCGAGGCAATTCGCGGAACTCAATTACGGTCCGTGGGACCGGCTCGACAGCGACAGGCCCTTTATCGACGGCGTCGGCACCAAACCGCCCGGCGCCAACCTCTACCCTGCGGACATGAGCAAGGAAGAATTCGAAGAGGCCTATCTGCCGGGTAAAAAAGGCCTGTATTCACTGATTCGTCGCGACGAGGCGGGCGAGCTCGTTGTCGTGCCGTTCCATGTCGCGTACGCCGCTGAGCTTGAACACGCAGCAGACATTTTGCGCGAGGCGGCGTCTCTAGCAGAAAGTGCGGAGTTTGCGACCTACCTGAAGCTGCGCGCAGCCGCATTGATTAGCGATAACTACCAGCTCAGCGATCTGAACTGGATGGACATGAAGGACAATCAAATCGATCTCGTGATCGGCGCTATCGAAACCTATGAAGATGCCTTGTTTGGCTATCGCGCCGCCTATGAGTCTTACGTACTGATCAAGGATATAGAGTGGAGCGATCGCCTGAGTCGCTATGCGGATTTCCTCCCGCAATTGCAGGAAGGACTGCCGGTACCGGAAGAATACAAGTGGGAGTCGCCGGGCACGGATTCGGACCTGAATGCGTACGACGTCGTTTATTACGCCGGGCACTCCAACGCAGGTTCCAAAACGATCGCGATTAACCTGCCGAACGACGAAGAGGTGCAATTGGCCAAAGGTACTCGTCGCTTGCAACTCAAAAACGCGATGCAAGCCAAGTTCGACAAGATCCTGGATCCGATCGCTGATGTATTGGTCGATGATTCGCAACGCCGCCACGTGACCTTCGCCGCGTTCTTCGCGAATACAATGTTTCACGAAGTGGCCCACGGTCTCGGCATCAAGAATACGATCGACGGTACGGGCACGGTTCGAGATGCCCTGCTCGATGTGTCGTCGAGCATGGAAGAGGGCAAGGCAGACGTTCTTGGCCTTTACATGATCACCGAACTCAACGAGGACGGCGAACTCGGCGATGTCGACATCATGGACTACTACGTAACATTCATGGCCGGCATCTTTCGCTCGACACGCTTCGGCGCAAGCAGCGCACACGGCAAAGCCAACATGGTGCGATTCAATTTCTTCATGGAACACGGCGCGTTTGCGCGGGACCCGGAAACAGGCAAGTACAGTGTCGATTTCGACGCGATGCAGAACGCCGTGACCGAATTGTCTCGCTTGTTGCTGATTTTGCAGGGAGATGGCGACTACGATGGCGCTACCGAGCTGACCAATACGAAAGGTGTTATCGGAACGCAACTGCAAGCTGACCTCGATCGACTGACCGAGGCGAGCATTCCGGTCGATATCACGTTCATTCAAGGCGCGGGCGAACTCGGCCTCAATTGACGCGACAATTAAGAAAACAGGGGATCCAACATGAAAGACACTTCGTACGCCATTGTGGCGATGGCTTTGCTCGTGCTGGCCGCATGCGGCGGCGGCGACAAGGAAATGGCGGCGACCGAAGAAGCACGCTTGCCATGGGCCGATTTCGCGGCGACAACGGTCGATCAGTACTACAGCAATAATCCGGAAAACGGCGTCGACGCCGGATTACACCAGTACGATGGCCTCGCCTCCGATTACAGTCTTGCGGCGCTCGACGAATACACCGCATGGCTCGATAGCGTCATCGCCGCAGCATCGGCCTATGACGATCTGGACGGCATGGAAGGCTTTGAGCGTGATTATCTCGTGCAGGCGCTCAGGGGTGACCTCTGGTACCGGAGGGATTCCGGATTTATTCGCAACAACCCGATGACGTACGCACGCGCATTGAGTTTTAGTGTTTATGTCGACCGCGAGTACGCGCCACTTGAAGAGCGCATCGTGGCGTACACAAACTACATGTCACACGTACCACGCATTCTGCAGCAGATGAAGGAAAACCTCGCTACGCCGATGCCGTCGCCCTACGTTGAAACGGCTTACCGCATCTTCGGAGGACTGAGCGAGTACCTGGATACAACGGTTCCCGATCTGTTTGCTGCTGTCGAAGACGAACAGGTGCAGCGCCAATTCGCGGCGGCGAATGATGCGGCCATACAGGCAGTGCGCGAAGCGACGGCCTGGCTCGAAGGTCATCGGGATACGGCGACCGACGACTTCGCGCTCGGCGAGGAAGGTTTTCTCAACATGTTGCGAGAGACGGAGGGCGTCGACATCACACTTGCAGACCTGAAGGCGGCAGGCGAAATCGATCTCGAACGCAATCTCAATATGATCAATGAAGCTTGCGCAGAGTTCGCGCCGGGCGCGAGCACGCAGGACTGTGTTCTGCAGGTGCAGGGTCGAAAGCCGCCGGAGGGTGCCGTCGGTGGCGCAAGACGACAGTTACCGGACTTGAGAAAATTCGTAGAAAATAACGATATTGTGTCGATACCCGGCACCGAAGATGCGCTGGTTGACGAGGCGCCGCCGCATCGTCGCTTCAACGCCGCGTACATCAATATTCCGGGTCCTTTTGAATCGGGTCTGCCGTCGGTGTACTACATTGCCCCACCTGACCCTGAGTGGAGCGAGGAAGACCAGGCTGCTTATATTCCCGGCGAGACGGACCTGCTCGCGATCTCGGTGCATGAGGTTTGGCCCGGACACTTCCTGCAATTTCTGCACGCCAATCGTGCGCAAAACAATATCGGCCAACATTTCGGTACCTACACGTTCGTCGAGGGTTGGGCGCACTACACCGAGCAAATGATGGTCGATGCGGGGCTCGGCAATGGCGATGCCGAGGTTCACATTGGCCAGCTTCTGAACGCGCTGTTACGCAATGTGCGCTATATGTCTGCAATCGGGCTGCACGCGGAAGGTATGTCGGTCGAAGAAAGCCAGAAGCTGTTCGAAGACAAGGCGTTCCAGGATTTCGGCAACGCCGTACAACAGGCGAACCGTGGCACCTTCGATCCGGGTTACCTGAACTACACGCTCGGCAAGCTGATGATCAACAAGCTGCGCGCCGACTGGACGACAGGACGCGGCGGCCGAGAAGTCTGGGGTGAGTATCACGATCAATTTTTAAGTTTTGGCTCACCACCAATTCCGCTGATTCGCGGACAGATGCTCGGTGATAAATACGAGGGCGACGAGGCCTTGCTGCCGAACTAGTTAGCAGCCGCGCAGACTATTCGTTAACACGCGCAAGCGTTCACGATAAGCCTCGCCCTCGGCGGAGTCGTAACCGCTTCGCATTTGGGCATCTATCGCGTCGATCTGGTCGCGATAGCGTTGCTTGCATTGATCCCGGGCTGCATCATTTTCCGCCAGGCCTTGTTGCCCGCCGTTGGAGCTTGCCATGCGGGCGATCTCGCTGTCGCCGGTTTCGCCAACGCTCACGGCATCATCTGCCGCGTCCGGGTCGCACGCTTTGCCGGTTTCATCCTGTCCGTAAGGCAGCGACTCGCAGCGAACATCGCCCAGCGATCCTGCCTTGCACATCGATCCCGCCAAAGAGGAAATGCGCTCAAGTGGCACAGCCTCGTTGCCGCGAAAGCGGTATACGTAATTAATGATGTTGATCGTTCCCGGTGAGACTGAGTCTATGCCGCCATAGAAGTTGAACACTGCATCCGACGCAAGGCCGGTGCGCATCCGACGACCAACGTCGGTTGCGAACTGCGTTGCCCAGCGGCAGTCGATCACATCGCTGGTTCTGGCCACAGGAGCTCGAACCGTTGCCGTCTCTTGCTTTGGGCACGGGATTTGCGAGTACTCAACGCTGCCATCCTCGGCGACACATTTATATATTTCAGCCTCCACCCCTGTCGCGAGCAAAAGTGCGATGGGAATCAGGGCCATCCGGACGTTCATCTACAACAGGTCCTCTTTGACCAAATAGGGTAGCTTATTGCCAATCAGTGTCATCGGGAAGAGCGTAGTTCTCGTTTCAAGCAGCCCGGTCATTATGGGATAGCGGGCCGCCGGGCCCTGCAGATTCATCAGGACCTCGCCGTCTCCGCTAATGGCGATCACGTGCGACGAAGTACAGCACGCTCGTTGAAACGATAACGAGCATCGTTATAGCCAGCTTCTTCACGGTCTGGGCGTCTAGCGCTTGGCGTCAATCATGCGCAGGAACTCTGCGCGCGTGCGCGCATCTTTGCGAAACGTTCCGAGCATCTGGCTCGTCACCATTGACACGTTCGACTTGTGAATGCCGCGGGTCGTCATGCACTGATGTGATGCTTCAATGACGACGCCAACGCCCTTGGGGTTCAGAACGTCCAAAATACAGTTCGCTATTTGCGCGGTCATCTTTTCCTGCACCTGGAATCGGCGCGCGAACGCCTCAACGACGCGCGCGAGTTTGCTTATCCCAACAACCTTCCTGTCCGGCAGGTAACCGATATGTGCATGACCAATAATCGGCGCCATGTGATGTTCGCAATGCGACTCAAACTCGATATCGCGCAACACGATCAACTCGTCGTAACCATCTACTTCCTCGAAAGTCCGCTTCAGGAAGCTCACCGGGTCTTCTTTATAGCCGCTGAACCAGTCTTCGTAGGCGCGCGCAACTCGCTTGGGCGTATCCGTAAGCCCCTCACGTTGAGGATCTTCACCCGCCCACCGCAGCAAGGTCCGGACGGCTTCTTCTGCCTCGTCGCGGCTGGGCCTGGCGGGCTCTTTGATACGGGTCGGTTTGCTACTCACGTCGGTCCTGATGGCTTGCGCGTTGTGGGAGGATCGATACTACCGGGATTGTCCGGGCCGGACTACAGTCGATGCGCGGTCCTACACTTCATCCAGTGTTTTCGGCCAGTCCTGCTTGAGCAGGCGGGACAGGGAGCGATCCTTGAGAATGCGCGAGCTTGTCTGGCAATAGGCGCAGTAATTGGTCTCATTGCTCTTGTAACGAATCCGTTGCACGGGCTGGTTGCAGGCCCGGCAAGGCTTGCCAAATCGGCCGTGAACGCTCATGTCTTCGCGAAAGGCGGTCACTTTCGTCGGCAATTCGCCATCTGCCTCGAGAAGAAGGCGTTGGCGCCAGTCGCTCAGTGTCGAGCGGGTCGCCGCATACAGCCGGCTCTGTTGATCGGCGTCTATTTTCTGTGACAACAACACTGGCGACAGTCGTGCCGCGTGAAGTATTTCGTCGGAATACGCATTGCCGATGCCGCTGAAAATTCGTGGATCGGTCAGCGCTCGTTTCAGCGTGTGATTTTCCCGTCGCATTGCCGTCCGGAATTCGGCGAATGAACATTCGAGCGGTTCAATGCCGCCGGGGTCGTGTTGCAGCAGACCGTCCTCGCCGCGAGCGACGTGCAAGGACGCGCGTTTTTTCGTGCCCGCCTCGGTCAGCAATAAAGAGCCGTGATCAAAATCGAAGGCGGCGAGCCGCGCCTTCGATCCCAGCGACGGCGGTTTCGATTGCCACTGCAGACGTCCGGCAATCATCAGGTGCAGCACTAACCAAAGCTCGTTATCGAGCCCGATCGCGACGCGCTTGCCGACCCGGCGAACAACTCTGGCTCGCTGGCCATGGGTGTCGGCAAGCGATGGTTCAACGCTGCGTAATAAAAAGGGATTGCCGAGCCTGATCGATCGCAGCACATGCGATCGGAGTGTGCGATTCAGAACGTCGACGTAGACATCGATGTCAGGGAGTTCAGGCACCGGTTTGCATTGATTTCCGAATCAGGCAGTCTGGCGA